>Ga0190359_1001295_pt1 | contig 15892 bp, 13 predicted proteins | sample 48721823_MG_FD_161269 | JGI IMG/M metagenome (GOLD analysis project Ga0190359, IMG submission 161269) | Hydrothermal vent microbial mat bacterial communities from Southern Trench, Guaymas Basin, Mexico - 4872-18-2-3_MG | ecosystem: Environmental > Aquatic > Marine > Hydrothermal vents >... | reverse complement strand
GGATTGGGGAGGATATATTTTAAATTTGCTGAATGGCTGTCCTTGAGACTGGGTGTTGAATTGATCACGGATTCAAAATACCTGCAGAAATATTATAATGATAAATATGACAAAAGAATTCATTTTATACCTTACGGTGCGGCTTTGCAGGCAAGCCGGAATCCGGCAATACTCAATCGATATGGTCTCAAGCCTCAGGAATATTTTCTTCAGGTTACCCGCTTTGAACCGGAAAACAATCCTCTTCTGAGCATCCAGGCATTCAAGAGGGCCGGCACAGACAAGGCGCTTGTTTTAGTGGGTGGGGTTCCTTACAGATCTGCCTATGCCGATGAAATATTTTCTTATAAAGATTCACGGGTTAAACGCCCGGGATTTATATATGATCAAACTATCCTCAGGGAGCTTTTTTGCAACTGTTATGCCTATATTCATGGAAATGAAGTCGGGGGAACCAATCCAGGTCTCCTTCAGGCAATGGCATCCGGATGTTTTGTGATTTGCATAGATGTTCCGTTTAACCGGGAAGTTCTTCAAGGTGCGGGAGCCTATTTCAGGAAGGATGTTGAGAGTCTTAAGGAAAAAATAGCCTGGACTTTAGCCAATGAAAGCCTGATCAAGACAAAAGCGGAAGAGGCTAAAAATATCATTAAGAATAACTATAACTGGAATCAGGTTGTGGATAAGTATCTGGAAATTTTCAGCAGGTTCTCTTCATAAAAGAAGAAGAGTTTTCATTGTGAATGATCCAGACAAATCAATTGCTGCGGCTGGATAGGCATTGTTTGTAAAGACTCAGCGTCTGGTTTGCTGTGGAAAGCCATGAAAAATTTCGTGCCCGGGACATTCCTTTTTCAGTATAAAGCTGCCTTAAATCTTGATCACTCAAGAGCTTCTCTATGGCAAGGCTTATGTCCTGCGGGTCTAACGGATCGATCAGTATTGCAGCATCCCCTGACGTTTCCCTAAGACTGGATGAATTGGAGGTAATCACCGGTACGCCCATGTTCATAGCTTCCAAAACAGGAAGGCCTACGCCTTCGAATAATGAAGGATAGATGAAGATGTCAGCTCCCTTATAAAGATTCCATAGATCATGGCTGGGAACTAATCCTGTGAATAAGACGTCCCGGGGAGCGGTTATTTTATTAATGGAACCAATTATTTTCTTGGTATAAAAGTCATTTTTTCCCGCAATCACTAGCATGTGAGTGATTGCTTTTTTTTTCTTAAGAATGGAATAGGCTTTAACCAGAGTAATCAAATTTTTTCTTGGGTTAAGACGGCCCACGGATAATAGATAAGGTTTGCGAATCCCATATTTTTCCAAGGTTTTTTGAGTTTTAGAGCCATCCGCCTGGGAGTTCTGAAGGGAGGATATGCCGAGGCGAATGACATGGATCATGCTGGGAGGAAGCCGGTACTTGCGGATAATATCCTGTTTGGAGAATTGGGATCCAGTTATGATTTTATCGGACCTTTGAGCTGTCAGTCTGACCAGTATTTTTGACCGTAAAACCTCTTGGCTGGAAAATGTTTCCGGAACATGAAGAAATCCTAAGTCATGGATGGTTGTGACAAGTTTTCCTTTATGGAACGGAGGCGCGATATATTGAACATGGAGAATGTCCAGGCTGTCTTTGAATGTTTCAAATCCAATCCAGAGGGGGATTCTGAAAAGAGGGTTTTTTAGGACTTTAACTGGAGGTTCTTTAATGCGGACCTGTTTGCAGGATTTAAAAGTTTGATAAAAAGGGTGCTGCCGGTGAATGGCATAAAAGACATATTCATTCCTGTCGTCGATTTGCACCAGGGATTTAAGAAGGTTTTGTATATAAGTGCAGTTGCCGGAGCCTTCATTTTCAGCAGCATGGGTATCTATTCCGATTTTCATTTGCTCTTTATGGCCGCCATCAAATAGTTCCGCTTAATTATTTTAATATTTTTTCATCTTTTTTCCCCTATGATTAACACAAACTATCAATAATTTCAAATTTTTGAGGGGACGGGCCCGGGCATCTTTAATCTAATCAATAACTTAACCCTACTTTTCCACAGATGCCTACCCTGAAAAGCCACGTTTTTTGGGGCCAAAAACATCCATGGCAAATACCTCATATCAGTTAAGCCTACTTCAATGTCTTTTTTAAATAATGTATCGGGAACAAAGATTTTAAAAACATTGCAAAAATCTTTCTGCTTTTTCTAAAAAGAATATTGGACAGATATCCGGAAACAGCATAAGAAAAGAGTGTGGCATAAGCAGCCCCCATTATTCCATAGGATGGGATGAGTATCACATTGAGTATCACATTGAAAACAGCGCCCAATAAATTTCTGTAAAATGAGATTTTTGTGGTGTTTTCTGCAATCAAATACCTCTCGCTGGCAATAGCCAGAAAAACAAATACACCGGCCCATATGTGTATGGAAAGCACAGATGAGGCTGGCAAATAATCTCTTCCGTAAAGAAAAAGGATAATATGTTTTGAAAAGATGGTGATGAGCAGAGCAAAAGATATGGAGAACCAGGTAAAAAAGTCATACAATTTCTGAAGCCTGCTTAAGTATAGTTTTTCGTTTCTCTTTTTCGCGTTGACAATAGCTGGGAAAACAGAGATGCATATGATGATCGGGATGAAATACCATTTCTCTGATATCTTCACAGCCGCGGAATAAATTCCCAGGGCTCTGCTGCCTATCATGGCCCCCAGCATCACCTGGTCTATTCTCATGTATATGATAACAGCGATGCTGGACAGCATTAAAGGCCAGCTGTCTTTGAGCATGTCTTTGAGCACGGATATCTTTATTTTCCATTTGAATAGAGAGATCTCTCCTTTAGTCTGGTAGAAAAGAAACAGAAATACGGTTGAAATAATCATGTCAAGCATGAGGGCCCAGATAAAAGCGATGAGAGGCGATTGAGTAAGGATAAAGACGATTTTCAATAGTGATATGATTGTCAGAGAGGCGGAACGGGAAAAAACCGTGTATTTTGACTGAACCTGGGACTGAAACCAGAGATTTATGGTATCCAATGATTTAAAGATATGCCCGAACGCGAGGATCAAAACAAATATTTTGATCTGAGGATGGTCTGTTTTTATAAAATTAATCAAAACCACGGCCAAAGCGAACATAACCACAGTGCCTATGAATTTCAAGAACAGTGTTGTCCCAAGATAATCATCCTTTTTTTCCGGATTTTGGACGATGTTTCGCACCACAATGGTGTCGAGCCCCAGTCTGGAGAAAGTGGCTAATAGGGCAATAAATGCCACCGCATAATTCATGGCGCCGTATTTATCCGGGCCGAGATATCTGGCGACCCAGACTCCGACGAACAGGCTGACCAGCATATTAAATATTTTCTCAACGGTCAGCCAGTTTATGTTGGCTATGACCTTCAGCAGCCCTTTTCGTTTCCTGACATCTTTTAATAATTTATTCACAGGCATCTTAATGCGCACCAAAGTCCATGTTTATGCATTTGCATTCTCTTCCATATAATCTATATCAAAAACAAAACCAAATAAAGCAAGCAGACCGAGGAGAACCGTCACCTCATCTAATACCAAAGGGAAGAACCGTCTCAAAAGGACTCTTATCTCAGGAAATTTCCACATGATTTTTCGGGCATTTTTATAAACAGCACCCCAGTGGTCCTGCCCCGGAAGTCCTTTAAAAAGGTATTGAATTAGACGGAGAAATGATTCGTATTCCCATGCATCTGAAAGCGGATTTTGTTTTTGAGCTCGAAGTCTTTGCAGTACAGTCTCTTCTTTCAAATGCAGTTCTTTTCTCCAGTCCGGAGAATAGTTGCTTGTCCGGGCCCTGGGAATGGAGTAGAGTCCCGGGAACATAGATTTGCAGGTTTCTCTGAACAAATGTTTGTTGTTTCTCAGCTCAACAGGAAGCCGGCTCACAAAATCAATGATATCATTATCCAGCAAGGGGGCTTTGACCAGAAAATCTCTTTCCCAGAAAAAAGATTTCCACGGAAGGATAAAACTGTTGTATCTTTGATCAAGATAAATATAGTCTCTTTTGTCTTCGAGCCTTTTTCCCGGGATTTTCCCGATAATATTTTTCAGATCGTTTTCAACGCCGCTCGCCATTTTTCGGGCTGTTCTATCGAGAAAAAATCCTGAAAACCGGGAAAGCCCTTTTGAATTCCGTATGGCACACAGATCAAGAACGTCCTCGATCCTTCTGCATTTGTTGTGCGCCCATCCGGTGTAGCAGAATCCCGCGAAAAGCGATTGGTATTCCGGGTACATCTGCCGCACTCTCTCCCATCCCTGGGATTCGTCACAAAAATTTGAGATCCCTTCTCCTTGCGAAGCATTCAGAGCCAGTGTTTTTAAAATATTCCCGTCATATGAAGATATGGTTTGATGGGGGAAACCGGCTAAGTCTGCCATGGCTCTGGCGGCAGAAGCGTCGCTGTCTTTTCTTGATGCAGGCATCTCGAATGAGAAGCAAATAAGCTCGTCTGGCCTCAGTTCTTCTGCGAGAGCTCCGAATATACAGGTTGAATCATGCCCTCCGGTCAAGGCGATAAGGGCGGGAAATTCATCCGGGATGCACCTTTTTACAGCGAGCCGGAGAAGGTCGCTGTAGTCTTTCTTGAGTGATGATACAGACTTTCCTGAAAGGCTTTCCGTGAATTCAAGCTCCCAGTAAGGCTGACAGGAAACTGAACCAGGGGACAGATCATATACGGATGAGCGGTCCAGCTTCCGGATATTTTTGAATATTGTGCGTGTGCTGTATGTTACTCCGTTGGAAAGCTTCCATCCCACTCCGGCCCAGTCCGGACGCCAGAGCCTTTTAGGGAACCGGTGCAGAGCGGAAGAAATCATGGCTTCCTTATTCTCCAGAGAACTATACATAAAAAGCGGCCGTGAGTTAATGCGATTCGTGACGATTTTAATTTCACAGGATAAAAGGTCAAAAAACACAAATGCCCAGGAGCCGTTTAAGGTATTGGCTGCGTTTAGAGGTTTTTTCCTGAAGGAAGAGATGAAATCTTCGTCAATTTTTCCTGACACGAGATCGCCGAACAGGATGCCAACCGCTTTCTGATCTTCAAATCTTAAAAGTTTTGTCTGAAGAAAAATTTCAATCTCCGCTGTCCAGTTTTTTGTCCGGATGACGTGTTTTTTCCCCCGCTTGTTTATAAGTTTGTGTTTTTCTCCAAATTCAACATGCAGATAGAAACCAGTCTCAAAAGGAATATTGAGAGGCTCTTTCATTTTGTTTCTCTTTGTTTTTTTAGTTGAGGGTATCAGATTCCAAACTTATAGGTCAACCGGTAAATAACCTGTTTCAAAAAAAAGAATATTTTTATAAACTGTTATCGAACTGACATGGATTTGATAAAAGCCTCATTGAAAAAGGGATTCCAAAAATTAGGAGTCGATATAAAAAGGCTCAAAGGTCTTGATTCCCTGGAGTACAGGGTCATGCATCTTTTTAAAGAGTTTGAAATAAACAAAGTTTTCGATATCGGAGCCAGCAAAGGTCAATACGGCTCATGGCTGAGGAGAGCGGGCTTTAAAGGCCAAATCATATCCTTTGAACCTGTGAAAAAAGCCCATGAACTGCTGGTAAAAAGAAGCCGAAAGGATAAAAACTGGGTCATCCCTCCGCCCACAGCTCTCGGTGATGAAAATGTCCGGAAAGAAATAAATGTCTCAAAAAACCTTGCTTCCAGTTCCTTTCTGGGTATTTCCGGAATTCATCTGAAATCAGCGCAAAGAGCCGGGTATGTGAGTGCGGAAACCGTTGAAATCCGCAGGTTAGATTCAATTGCCCATGAATACATGGAGCCGGATGACCGTCTCTTTGTGAAAATCGATGTCCAGGGATATGAAGACCATGTTTTGAAGGGTGCCGAAGGTATCTTACCTAAGATACTGGGCATACAGGTTGAGCTTTCATCAGTGCCTCTGTATAAGGGCCAGGTGCTCTTTGATAAAGTCATGAATTATATATTGAACGCGGGATTCGAATTGTACGAACTTGTCCCCGGCCTCAGAGACAGAAAAAGCGGGCGGTTGTACCAGTTCGACGGTGTCTTTTTTAAAAAGAAATAAAGCCATGAGTTTAAGTGACATGATGAATGGAATTCCAGAGCCTCCTGAGGGGAAAAAAGGATGGCCCTGGACCGTTCCGGAATCATTGAAGGGGGAGCGCACGGCTGAGTTCCAGGAACAGCCCCTTGTCTCTCTTATCACTCCGTCTTTAAACCAAAGCCGGTTTTTAGAGGAGACCATCCGGTCTGTTCTGCTGCAGGGATATCCTAACCTGGAATATATTATTATGGATGGGATGAGCACAGATGGAAGCCAGGAAATCATAAAAAAGTATGGAAAGCATCTTTCCCACTGGGAGAGTGAGCCAGATAAAGGGCATAATGATGCTGTCAATAAAGGCTGGAAGATCGCAAAGGGAGAGTTTGTTTCATGGCTCAATTCAGATGATTTTTTATTCCCTCATTCCTTAGAAACCGCGGTCGATATCCTGAAAAAAAATCCGGATATCCATGTGTGTTACGGGGATGCAGCCAGAGTGAATGAACGGTCTCAATCCTGTGATCGTGATTTTAAGGGAGGGGATTTCTCTTTAAAGGACATGCTGGTCTTCTGGAAAAATCCGGTTCCCCAGCCGGGATTTTTGATGCGCCGGTCCGTTATCGACCAAATCGGATTTTTGGATGAATCATACAGTTTTGCGTTTGATTTTGAGTACTGGATAAGAATGGCTGTCCATGATATGAAGGGGATGCACATTCCGCAAAAACTGGCGGCGTTTCGAATGCACAGGGACGCAAAAACCTACACAAAACAGGATGTAAGAATTAAAGACAGATTTGGTTTGTATGAACAATATTTTCAGGATGAAAGGATAAGTCAAGAGTTCAGGAAAAAATATCTCAGAAAATCAAAGAACAAACTGTACTTGAATGCGGCTGATATCTTTTACAAAAGAGATGATCCGGAGAAATTAAAAAAGTTCGCTTTACAGGGTATTCAAGAATCGAAATGGAATGTTCCTGCCTATTTATATTTATGTATATCCCTTTTTGGGAAAAAAGGGATTGCAGCGGCAAAAAAGACTTACGGATTCATAAAAGGCTTGTGTTTCAGGCAAAGACATAAAGATGAGAGGGAAATCAGATTATGAGCCCGGGATCTCATCCAAAGATATCTGTCATTGTTCCCGTCTATAATGCGCCGGAAGGACTCAGTGAGACCCTGAAGTCATTGGTCGATCAGGATTTCTCACACCGTGACTATGAAGTCATTGTCGTTGATAACCGATCCACTGACAGCACCTGGATTACAGCCTCAGCGTTCCAGAAAAAATATCCGGATCTAATAAAAATTTTTAAGGAAGAATCCATTCAAAGCTCTTACGCTGCCCGTAACAGGGGCATCCGGATGGCTGCGGCGGATGTCCTGGCGTTTATAGACGCGGATATGACTGCGGGCCCAGACTGGCTGAGAAACGGACTTAAGGATATGGAGAAGAAAAAGTCGGATTATATGTTCTTTAGGATTGAAAATTTCTCTAAGAGCGACAAAGAAGGACTTGTTTCAAAATACACACGGCTAAAAGAGTTTCCTCAGGAAGAATATGTGAAAGTGCATAAATTCGGGACAGTGGGCTCTCTCTTCATTCGCCGTGAGATTTTCGAGCGGTTCGGATATTTTGACAGCCGATTGATCTCCGGAGGGGACAGAGAGTTCGGGAACAGATTGTATGAGGCTGGAGTCGGTATTGATTTCAATAGGAATATTATTCTCAGGCATCCCGCGAGAAGTACTTTTAAAAGCATAGTGAAAAAAGCGTTCCGTGTGGGACGAGGGATCGGACAGCTTCAGAAACTTTACCCCGACCGCTATGGTTCAATGGTGAAAAGCCCTGTGGAACAGGGGAAAAAATTTTTTATTCTGCCTGCCCGCATCAAACATATTTTCCGCCAATGGGAGGAGCTTTCTGTGTGGGAAAAAGCGTCGTTTTACTGTCTGGCTCTTACGACAAAGACCGTAGGCTATGCAGGGCAGTTGTGGGAGAAATTCAGGTGACGGGGAAGATTCTCTTATTCCAGAGGACCCTGCCGCATTACAGAAGAAAGATTTTCCAGGCTCTTTATGAAGAGCTGGGGATTGTACTCTGCACAGGCCGGAAAGGGCCTAAAGGGAATTATTTGAGCAGAGAGAAACCATCCGGAGCGGTTGAGGAAATAAGGGATTTCTATCCTTTTCCTTCCAGAGAAACCCTGGTTTTTATGAATATTTTTCCCCCTTTGATGAAATACAGGCCGGGCATTGTCATTACTGAATTTTCAATCCTCATCCTATCCAATTACCTTCTTCTTTTTTTGAAGCGGTTCTTCGGATATAAGCTCATTATCTGGTCGCCTATTATCAATCCAAGGAAAGGCTTTTCTCCGCAGACCTCATTATCAGATAAGCTCAGGGTCTGGTGGGTGAACCGGTGCGATGCTGTCCTCACGTACTCAAGGGCTGGGAAGAAGCGCCTTGAACCGTATGCCCGAAATCCTGAAAAAGTCTTTGTCGCTCAAAACACACTCTACACACCGGAGCTTTTGTCCTTGAGAGACAGGCTCCGCAAAAAGGGAAAAAGTCAGGTTCAGAGAGAATTGGGGTTTTCAGCCCGGTATCATCTCATATTTACCGGACGCTTGATCCGTGATAAGAGGCCTCAGGCTTTGATCGATGTTTTTCAAAAGGTCATCCGGCGGGTCCCTGACTGCCACCTTCATATTATCGGAGATGGACCGGAGCGCAATTCCCTGGAAAAAAGAGTCAGGAATTCAGGTCTTGAGGCTCAGGTGACTCTGTACGGGGCTCTAAATGACCTGAAAATGACAGGAAAAATGCTTTTTGCCTCGGACTTGGCTGTGATTCCAAGAAACCTGGGACTGGCTGTTGTGCATTCCTTTTGTTTTGACACGCCTCTTATCACGTTAAAGCCTGGAGAAGAAGACCCCCAGCACGGCGAGGAGATCGAATACGTCCTTGAGGGCCGAACCGGATTGAAAGCCAATACAGAAGACTCCATGGCCGGCATGATCGCGGCTTTTCTCAAAGATGAAAAAACAAAGGAATCCATGCAGAGAGAAATAGAACAAATGGTCAGCCGTGCCTGCTCTTTTGACAGAATGCTCAAAGGATTTAAAGACGCCATTGATTACGTTCAAAGGAAAGACAAGTGAGAGTCCTGGCTGTACATAATTATTACAGGAACCGCGGGGGAGAAGCGCGCACACTTGGAGAAGAAAAAAAGGCAATGGAGGCACACGGGCACAAGGTGCACTTGTATACACGGGATAACAGGGAGATATCTGATTCCCGCTTTCTCCAGTTTTGGCAGCTCGCTGTCAATGTGTTTTTTTCCATAAAAACATACAGGGAAGTCATAAAGCTGATCCGCCGCTTTGCGCCGGATGTGGTGCATATCCATAACGTTTTCCCTCTCATATCTCCATCCGTGTACTTCGCTGTGAAGAGGTGCCGTATTCCTATGGTGCAGACCCTGCATAATTACAGGCTGGGATGCCCCAATGGATTGTTTTTGGACCCAAAAGGAGCGGTTTGCGAGAAATGCCTTTCCGGAAATGTTTTCCATGCTGTTTTAAAAAAATGCCTCCGCGGGAATTTTTGGCAGAGCCTGGCTGTGGCTTTAAGCCTTGGTCTGCACAGGATGCTGGGCACGTTCCGTAAAGTTGATATGTTCATATCCCCCAGCCGTTTTTTAAAAGTAAAGATGATGGAAGCCGGGATTCCGGAAGAAAAAATCCGTGTGAAGCCCCATTTCATGGATACAAACAATATGAGCCGCTCTCTCACTTATGAACCCTATGCGGTGTTCATGGGGCGGCTCTCCAGAGAAAAAGGAGTCATGACTTTGCTTCAGGCTTTCAAAGGAAGAAAGGGCCTGGGGCTTAAAATCATCGGAGAAGGGCCGCTTCTTGACGATGCACGGCGTTTTATAGATAAAAACAGGCTTTCTCATGTGGAATGCCTTGGCTATATATCATCTGAGAAAAGGTTTAATGTGGTAAAGAGAGCTGCTTTTATGCTCTTTCCCTCTTTGTATTATGAAAATTTTCCCTATGTGCTTATGGAGAGCCTGTCTCTGGGAGTTCCTGTAATCGCTTCGTCAATCGGCGGAGTGCCTGAGCTTATTGAGGATAAGCAAAACGGGCTTCTTTATTCTCCTGGTTCTGTCAAAGAAATGAACAATCAAATCGATATGCTTTTAAGGGATGCCTCTCTTCTAGCGGGGATGCGGAAGCAGGCTGGAGAGAAAGCTGACATTGTATTCAATGAGAAGAAGGGATACCGCCAGCTTCTGGATGTTTACAGGGATGTGATGAAAGATATGGGTTGAATTATGAATTTAAGTGAATAAAATACGTATCATGGATATTAAAACGTGCTACATACTCGGAGTCAAGGTGGATGCTGTTACAAAAAAACAGGCTGCTGCCTTAGCGGAATCTTTCATTGCTTCAGGCGAGAGCCACCAGGTGTGTGTTCCGAATGTCTGGTGCACTGTTTTGATGCAGAAAGACAAGCAGTTCAGGCAGATAACAAATCAGTCAAGCCTCTCCATTCCGGATGGGATGCCGCTGACCTGGGTATCGAGATTTTATGGTTCCCATATTCCGGAAAGGGTGAGCGGAGCTGATTTTTTCCGTGCGTGCGCAGGGCTTGCGGAGAGAAAGGGATATAGATTTTTTTTCATGGGATCCGGATGGGATGTTCTGGAGGCTATAAAAAAGAAGCTGAATCAGCAGTATCCTTTGCTGAATGTGGTGGGAACGTATTCTCCTCCGAGCGCTGATAAATTAAGTGAAGAAGAGAACCAAAAGATGCTTCATTTGATCAATACAGCCAAGCCTCACTTTCTCTGGGTGGGGATGACAGCACCGAAACAGGAAAAATGGATCTGGGAAAATCTTCACCGCCTTAAAGTCCCTGTGTGTGCGGGAGTGGGGGCTGTGTTTGATTTTATTTCCGGTAAAAAAAGAAGAGCGCCTCAGCTCATGCAGAAAGCAGGCCTGGAATGGATGTACCGTTTGTATAAGGAACCCTTCCGGTTGTGGAAAAGGTACGTCATCGGGAATTTTCTGTTTGTTTTTTATGTGCTTCGGGATATTATCAAGAGGCAAATATAAAAAGTGAAAACTATTCGAAAAGATGAAATATCGCTAAAAGGGGAGTCTCTGAAGGCCCTGCTTCAGGATGTGATAAAGAGAGGGAAAAAATTCAGATTCGAGACAAAAGGCTTCAGCATGCATCCGTTCGTAAGAAATGGAGATGTTCTCACTCTGGCCCCTTTATCAGGCCGTGAGATCCAAATCGGGGATATTGTCGCCTGTGAGGAGCCTGTTTCGCGAAAACTGATCGTTCATAGAGTGGTCCGGAAAAAAGAGAAGGGATATCTCGTAAAAGGAGATAATTCATATAAGGCGGATGGCTGTGTTCAGAGAGATTCGATTTATGGGCGTGTTGTCCGGGTGGAGAGAAAGGGAAAGGCCGTCTCCTTTTCACTTGGAACGGAGAAATACGTCATCGCATCCATATCCAGGGATTTGATAGGAAGGCGCGTTTTGTGTTATCTTTGGCACCTGGTCTGGCTTATGCGGAGAGGATTTGTCAAAAAAGGTCATCTTTAAGGGTTAAGCATAAGGGTGCAATATCACCCTGAGATTCATCTGGGATGAGTATTTTATTTATTTTAAAATACGGGCATAATCATTGCAGTCCCATTTCAAGAGGAAGAATTATTGAGAGATGATCCCTTATAATCAATACGTATTCCTGATAGATAAAGTCGTTCTGCATGTCGTATAGCGGACAAATGGAACGAAGCAGATGCAGTGAGATAGGCTTGCCTATATGGTAAAAAAATGCTCATCACTATTTTTTTATGAATAGGTTAGGTTAATAAAAACTGAATCAGAGAAGTGAAAAATCCCCACCGGCGGTAGCCTGCCTTTTAAGGGATCATAGATTTGATGATGGACAATTTAAAAAGCCGAGTAGTACGCAGCGGCGCATGGGTTTTTGGCATGCGTTTTGTGCATCAGGTGTTTTATCTCGGGAGGCTCATCATCTTAGCCCGCCTTTTAGCCCCTAAAGATTTTGGTCTTATGGGGATTGCGCTTCTTACAATGATGACACTTGAAACGTTTTCTCAGACCGGTTTTCAGGAAGCCTTGATCCAGAAAAAGAAGAATACAGAAGAATACCTTGATTCAGCCTGGACTGTTCTCGTAATAAGAGGGATTATTCTTTTCAGCATAATTGTATTGATTGCGCCGCTCGTAGCCAGGTTTTTTGAGACGCCCCAGGCAAAAGGAGTCGTCCAAGCCATTGGATTGGCTATTCTGATACAGGCGTTTACAAATGTCGGTGTTGTTTATTTTCAGAAAGAACTTGAGTTTAATAAACAATTTATTTATATCACAGCAGGAACGGTAACTGATTTTGCTGTGGCTGTGACAGCAGCCATTTTAATGCGGAGTGTGTGGGCGCTTTTATTCGGGCTTGTGGCAGGAAAATTGGCACAGCTTATAGTGAGCTATATCATCCATCCTTACAAACCAAAAATCAGTATGGATTTCCATAAATCCGGGGAGCTTTTCGGGTTTGGAAAGTGGATTTTAGGTTCCACAATCCTGGTTTTTCTCATCACACAGGGTGATGATTTACTGGTGGGCAAAATACTCGGAGTCACTATGCTTGGTTTTTATCAGATGGCTTATAAAATATCAAACACACCAGCCACTGAGATAACAAAACTTTTATCTCAGGTAACACTTCCTGCTTTTTCAAAACTTCAAGATGACTTTATCAAATTAAAGGATGCTTATTTAAGAGTACTTAAATTCACTTCTTTTTTGACTTTCCCTCTTACAGGACTCATTTTTGCATTGTCCCCTGAATTCACACGAATATTTCTTGGTGACAAATGGATGCCCATGGTCCCTGCGATGCAGGTGCTTGTTTTAGCAGGTCTTATCAGAGCAATTATTTCCACCACCGGTCCTCTTTTTTACAGCGTTGGAAAACCAAGAATAGATACGAAATGTCAGGTCATCCGATTTGTGGTGCTTGCTGGGTGTATTTATCCTCTGATAGTAAAATCAGGATTAACCGGAGCTTCTCTTGCGGTTGTTTTCAGTGTTCTTATTTCCGGAGTATTTTTTGCTTTTTATGCGGTTAAAGTGCTATCTTTATCATCCAGAGCATTCTTAAAGGAACTCGTTATTCCTTTGGTGAATACAATTGTGTTTGTTTCATTTATTTTCGGGATAAAATCAGTTATTTTGATTAAATTCTGGGCACTGATTCTCGTCGGAATGGGAGCCTTGATTCTTTACCTCTTTATGGCCTATGTATCTGATAAAGTATTTGATTATAATATATATATAAATATTAAAGAAAATTTAAAATTACTGCTTCCCGATGTGAAAAAGGCTGGCACAGGATCCTGATTTAGAGTAGAGAACAATGGTGCTGGTGATTAAATATAAGAAAAATGTAGCAAAATGTTTGATAAATTAAAACAATATCTTGCCTCTCCATTCCAAAATGCTGCCCATATAAATAGAGAGGTAATAAAGGATTATCTTGGATTATTGAAAGGAAGGTTTCTTGAATTGGGCCCTGGTAATGCACCTCTACTGGAAAGTTTAAATCATGTTAAAGTCAGAGACAAATATGTTGTTGAATTTAAAGGAGTTTCCTCATACTGTCATAAACTTGGATATACGTGCTTGGACCAGGATATGGGAAAAGAAAAATGGAAACTCAAGGATAATTCAATGGATGTCGTGGTCAGTTCGCAGTGTCTCGAACACATACCTAACACAGACCATGTGATGGAGGAAGTTTACCGAGTACTGAAGCCTGGAGGTCATTTCCTTGTTTCTGTGCCGAATCAAGCCGCATTAGCTTATGTATTTATGATGCTGTTTACTATAAATCCTCCTATGAACATGGTATCTGATAGATATTATGGTTTGGGCAATGTTTTTTCAACAAAAAGGTGGGAGAAGTCAGCAGAGTACGGGACAGAAGGCCATGGCCATCTAAGGCTTTTTGCCACAAGAGCCATGAATGACTTGCTGAGAATATATGGATTTAAAGTCATCAGCAATCATGGAGGAACTTGGGGGATCCCTTTCATAGGGAAATTTCTTGCTAAAATATTTCCTTTCTACGGACTTTATACAATTGTGTTGGCAGAAAAAAAGTAACACCTGGTTCATTTCCCTCTTTTGACGATTTTATAATAATGAGATGAAGGCTACAATTAAAAATAGATGGCTTCTCAGATTCATAAGGGTTATTAGCCTAGAACCCTTTTTAAAAAAGTAAAAATAATGAGAGGTGATGATCTGCTGAATGAAAAAAATTTACCTGTACCAAATACTTATAAAATAGATGTTGAAGGATTTGAATTTCTCGTTTTAAAAGGATTCAGTAATACTTTTTCAAGTAACAGCTGTCGGATGATATGTTGTGAGATACATCGTTCTCTCTACCCTCAAAATATAACCCCAACAGAAGTTATGGACTTTATAAAAAAATTAGGTTTTAAAAAGATAGAAAAAAGAATCAGGGGAAGTGAAATTCACGATGTTTGTACTAAATAGGATTCATAAACAATAAAAGATAATTAAGATTGGTTTTATGATAAAGAAGAAAATTGCAGTCATTCATCCTCTCCTGAGACCTGGGGGAGGCTCTGAAGCAAGGGCGCTCTGGATAGCTGAAGCGCTGAAGAAGGAGTACAAAGTCAGCCTCATAAGTATGGGGAAAATTGACCTTGATGCTTTAAATGCGTATTACGGCTCTGATTTAAAATATGATGAAATAGGCATTATAGAGATTCCTGTACCGAAGTTATTGAGAAAAAAATTCGATGTGCTCCGCTACTATAGATTGTCCAGGTACTGCAGGGAGAATTCAGATACTTTTGATTTGATGATCTCGACATACAATGTTATGGATTTTGGGACAGGAGGTATGCAGTTTATTGCTGATTTTTCTTTCGATGATGATTTGAGAAGAGAATGCAATCCTGAGCCTCGGAGGCTTTCAAAGTATTTTTACAGGGGTTCATTTTTTAGAAGATCATATATATATTTGGGAAAATGGCTTTCAGGAGAATCAAAGAAAGGTTGGCTAAAAAACATAACCATTGCCAATTCGAGATGGAGCGCAGGAGTACTAAGGGGAAAGTTTGGAATAGATGCTAAAGTGGTCTACCCGCCTGTGTCGGATGGATTTTTTGATGCTAAATGGGAAGAGAAAAAAAAGGGTTTCATAGCCATAGGTCGGTTAGTACCTGAAAAAGGTTTTGATAAGATTATAGACATTCTGAACAAGGTAAGAAAAAAAGGTTATGATATTCATCTTCACATAATTGGCATTAAGTCAGATGTCTCTTACTACAAAAAACTTAAAAAAATTGTGGGTGAGATAAGCGATTGGTGTTTTCTTGAAGGGCCTATATATGGGGAAGAAAAGAAAATAGTGATATCTGGACATAAATATGGAATTTCAGGCAGAAAGAACGAACCTTTTGGGATAGCTGTGGCTGAAATGGTGAAAGCAGGCTTGATTGTATGGGTACCGGACGGAGGAGGACAAGTGGAGATAGTCAATCATGATGATCTGATTTATAAAACAGAAGAAGAGGCAGTAGCAAAGATTGAAAATGTGATGAAGAGCGCTGATAAACAGAAAACGTTGTTAAGACACCTGAAAAAACAGGCAGAAAAGTTCTCTACAACGACTTTTATGTCTGAAATTAAAAGCATAGTAAAAGGTTT
>Ga0190359_1001294_pt1 | contig 15894 bp, 17 predicted proteins | sample 48721823_MG_FD_161269 | JGI IMG/M metagenome (GOLD analysis project Ga0190359, IMG submission 161269) | Hydrothermal vent microbial mat bacterial communities from Southern Trench, Guaymas Basin, Mexico - 4872-18-2-3_MG | ecosystem: Environmental > Aquatic > Marine > Hydrothermal vents >... | reverse complement strand
AAAACAAAGAAAACCCCTAACAAGGGAGGGGAGGGGTACCAGCACCCCAGCCATAAACAAGCTTCTTTCAATGAAAACAGCCCCAGAACACCCCAGATCAACCACCAATATACGTAAAAAACCGTCATCTTAACGTTTTTCAGTATACACTTTTGTTGATAAAAAATAACACACCTTCACACCAACTCATACAAGAAATTTTTTTCCAAAGTACCCACCAGTAGACACCAGCGTATACCTTAAACCCTCAAAAAACACACTAAACCCATGAAATTCAGCAACTATCACCGAGCAAAAATAGCCACACTACCCACACCAATCCAATACCTACCAAACCTCACAAAAAAACTAGACGGACCAAAAATATACGTAAAACGCGACGACCTCACAGGACTCGCATTCGGCGGAAACAAAGCACGAAAACTCGAATACATCATGGCAGAAGCACTCCAACAAAAAGCAGACACCATAGTCACAGGTGCAGGATACCACAGCAACTGGTGCACCCAAACAGTAGCAGCAGCAAAAAAACTAGGCCTAGACATCTACCTAATCAAATCCGCACCCCACGAAGACTATGAAGGCAAAGACTGGGACGGAAACCACCTACTCCACCGCCTCATGGGCGCCCACATCAAAACAGTACGCCCAGAAAACTTCAACGAAACCATGGACGCCACAATGGAAAAACTCAAAAAACAAGGAAAAAACCCCTACTATGTACCCGTAGGCGGCTCAGACCCCACAGGCGCATCAGCCTACATGAACGCAGTACTAGAAACCACCTACCAAGCAAATAACATGGGCATCCACTTCAAACAACTAATCCATGCCACAGGCTCAGGCGGAACCCAAGCCGGCCTAGTAATGGGAACCAAAGCATTCAACACAGGAATGCAGATCATCGGAGCCGCAGTCGGCTACACCCCCAAGGAAGAACAAATCGAAAAAGTACGACAAATCGTACTAGACTCCCAGAAAAAATACGACCTAGACTTCACACTCAAAGAAGGCGACATCACCGTCTACAACGAGTACGTAGGAGGCGGCTACGGATTCATGAGCGAACCCAAACTCGAAGCAGTACAAATGCTAGCCGAAACAGAAGGCCTACTCATAGACCCAGTATACACAGCCACAGCCATGGCATGCCTAATCGACCTAGTAAGAAAAGACACCTACGAGAAAACCGACAACATACTATTCCTACACACCGGCGGCGCAGTAGCCCTATTCCCATACAAAGAAGCCATCAAAGCATACGTCAAAGGCGAAAAACTCCCATACACCACACCAGAGTGGAGCCCAGCAGCCGAGTAAACCTTTATCACCCTCCCCTCTTTTCTCAAACTGCAATGTCTGACCACCTACCCGAGATCAACCTAACACTACCATACATAACACCAGAACTACCCGGAGTAGGCGGAAAGATCAGACAAAAATCAAGCCACTTCATAGTAGAAGAAATACCCCTATACGAAGCAAGCGGAGAAGGCATCCATCTATACCTAAACATAACCAAACAAGACACCACAACCCGCGATATACAACTAGGATTAGCAAAAATCTTTGAACTAGACCCCTCAGAAATAGGAAAAGCCGGACTCAAAGACAAATACGCCATAGCCACACAGACCTTCAGCGTCGTATTTGACGGAGATCAACCCGTACCAGAAAAAATAGCCGAGATAGTCGAAAACGAGCTACCAGTAAAAGTAAACTGGGCAAAATACCACACTAACAAGCTACGAGCAGGACACCTTCTTGGTAATAAATTCACTATTACCATAACAGATGTTGAAGAAGACGCTCTAGAAAAAGCACGGAAAATCGCAGGCAAGATACACGAGATAGGAATCCCCAACTACTACGGCGTCCAAAGAACCGGCAAAGAAGGAGAAAACATCAGACAAGGTTGGCTATTACTCAAAAACAAGAAACGCATCGGAGACAGATGGCTCAGAAAACTACTCATATCAAGCTACCAAAGTTACCTATGCAACAGATACCTAGCCCAACGAGTAGAAAACGGAAAATACACACAACTAATCCAAGGCGACATAGCAAAAAAACACGACACCGGAGGAGTCTTCCACGTAAAAGACCTTGAAGCCGAACAAAACAGATTCAAAAACAAGGAAATCAGCTTCACAGCCCCAATGTTTGGGTACAAAATGCGTGAAGCCACCGATGAATCAGGAGAATTCGAGTCAAATATACTTGACTCAGTCACCATCACCAAGAAAGATTTCAGAAAACACCACATAAAAGGCACAAGAAGAATGGGTAGAATACTCCCAGAAATAAACCTAGAAACCAACGAAGATGGATTAGTGATCTCCTTCAGTCTTATGAAGGGCTCCTATGCAACCACCGTGCTTAGAGAGTTCATGAAAAACGATGTCTTTGCCGATTAATTCATAGAAATCTATGAACCGTATTCTATAACGTTGTTATGGGTCCTACACACTGATCGGTTTTCTTATTCTTTGATATGTTACACAGCCCCTTTTTCCTTATATTCCATCTATGTAGATGCCTTTTCATCCGAGAAAGCAGGGAAACACATGAGTTACGCAGATAAAATCGAAGTGATGGACTTCCTAATTAACGTCCTAAAAGACCACGAAAAAAGCCTAGACCAGCTACTAACACGTGCAGAAGACCTAATCGAGGAAAACAATTCACCCCGGAACTATGCAAATAACCCCCCTAGCCTCAAAATAACATTGAAGGACTGGGAAGAATTCTGCGATAGAGCCGTAGAGTCCGAACTTATCTGCTTCGACCTGTTAGATACTACATTCTATTGTAATGCTGTAACTGAAACAAAGGTATATTCATACTGTGAAGAAGTACCAGATATCACATTAGAGCTAAGTGAAGGTGAAAACAATCTTGTCTTATCGGGTCCAAATATGGGTAAAAACCTCGAAAACAGTTTCTCATTACTCAATGGACAACTAAGCATAGGGTTGGAACTCCGCGCCAAAAAGATCAAAAACAAGGGCGAGAAGCACACAATTCAGTATCAATTAGACGTACTCTACACAAAGAACTGGCTCTCACGAGAACTCGGCGTACACAGAGACTTTATCGTCTCAGGAAACATAGAAGCTTAGTCAAGGTCTTTCGGATTAGAAACCTCTACCAGATCCTTAGCCTTGCTGTAATATCTTACCACGTTTAATCCTTTTTGGGTTAGACAATATTTTACTTTGGTTCTTTTATCTTTGATTTTTCCATCCTCTTCCTCGATTAAACCTTGATCCAAAAGACTCTGTAGAATATGTTTGAGAGGTTGGTAAGATAGGTTAGCTGCATACATTATTTTGGTTGGTTTCTTTGTTCCATTCATTATCTCGGTCAAGATATCAACATATATCTCAAATCTTGACCTTCTTGAACTCAAAACCTTAACCTCAGTAGTAACAAATTGAGTTTTATCAATATTTATCTATTATGATTAGGTATGTTTTTTTTATTCTTAATTTACTAAATAATAGTGCATTTTCCGTTTTTCATTGAGAAATCATTCATATTTTGCATTATAACGTGATTTACTATACAATACCATTAAATTGTGTAGAGTTAGCCTACATACATTTTCTTAATAGAATATTTCAGGGAATTCAGGTTGGCAAACCGCCAATCAATATTGGAGATAATAAAATGAGAAATCACAAATTGCTGGGAAATCGTCGCGGAATGACTGGCTTAGAAACAGCGATCATCTTGGTCGCATTCGTAATTACAGCTGCAGCATTTGCATTCGTAGTTCTAAACATGGGATTCCTAACAGCCGAGAAGGCACAGTCAGTAATCTCATCTGGAATGAGCGAGGCAAGCAGCGCTTTACTTGTTGACAGCGGAGTCATCGGACAATTCGGCAGTACCGGCGGAGATCAGGCAGACATCGATCTAACTAAGCTGACCTTCTACATTAAGCTCAGCCAGGGTCATGAGCCAATCGATCTTGACGACAGTAAATTAGTAGCTACTTATACAAACCCAAGAACTCACGCAGAGCTCTATGACGTAAACACCACCATCATGACAATTCAGGGGGTCAATAGCGACGGAGACAGTCTATGTGAAACAGGTGAAAAGTTCAAAGTAACTATTGACTTCAGTCAGCTAACTAACTCTACAATGGAACCAGATGTATCCTTACAAAATGCTTACACTCACCCATATGAAGAGTTCCGGATTGAGCTACGACCATCTGCTGGTGCAGTATTGACCATCGAGCGCCAGTTACCAGCGGTCTACACCACAATAATGACACTTGAGTGAGTGTCTCATCTCCTTCCCTTTTTTATATTCAAACTTAGAATCGGTGAAAACAGTGAGAAACAGGCAAGTAATAATCCGTTTCGGGAAAAGGTCGTCGATTCTTGTTCTATAATCCTTTTTTAACCAAATGAAGAGTGAAAGCGAATGGCCGAGAATAAGGACTCTGGATCGGAATTAGTTACCGAGCTGGAGAATATGGGTGACTTAGACATGGAGCTAGGTCTTGACAATGATAATTCCGCAGATATGGTAGAGCTAAAGAACCGTATGGACAAGACGGACCAAGAGATGCGAGCGATGACAGAGGCCATGAAGTCAACGCTCCTAGATGTTCGTAGTCTAATGCAGGATATGGACAACCCATTCAACATGCTCAGAGACATGGGTGTGGATAAGTTGGTTAATGTTGCAGTAGAATCCGTTGAGGATGAAGTCAATAAACAGAAACGTGAGGAAGCCAAGAAAAGAATGGCTGACGGCGAAGAAGACGAAAATAATCAAAGCCTTGTTAAAGTCGAAGGTGCTGCAGCAGCACAACCAATGCCAGGATACAATGCTCCAAGCATGATATCTGGACCTCCGGAAGCTCCTATGGTTAAGAGTGTCGCTCCTTCTGTTCAAGAGCCATCAATGGCTTCATCGGTATCTCAGCCTAGTAGTGGAGGTCAGACAATGGCTGGTAGTGACATGCAAGGGCCAGTCGTTGCTGGGCAAAGTCCAATTGTTGCGAGTCAATCTCAGTCCCCTCAAGTTGTGCCATCAAATTCCTTGTACTTGGAAGAACGAATAGCTCAAACCGAGAACTCCGTGAATCAGCTAGTTGGCACTGTCAATGATTTAGTAAAAGTCATCAGGTTACAGAATAAACCAAGTTCCAAGCCTCAAATCAGAGGGTTCACTGATGCTTTCGAGGAATCAGGAGATTATTATCAGGCTTATGTAAGTCTTATCGCGGATTATCTCCTGATCCGGCTCGGTGAGAAAGGTTCCGAAGAAGTTCTTCTTGAGGGAATGTACAAAGAGTGGGCTTCCCCGAAAGTAGTCCGCGATATTATGGACAAGTTATCTTCCAATAAAAAACAGCGCAAGAAAAATGAAGCTGGACTTGGAAGCGATGTGGAGGATAAACTGCTAATCACCTCACTGTTGAGGAATCTGGATAAGCCAGTATCCGAGTGGGGAGAGTCTACTCACCTGTTCCTGTTACTGGCTCTAGTATCCAGAGCCAGAGAGAATGAAGGTAACAGGAGCTAATTATGAGCGCATTTGGTGAAGATGATAATATTCTCAAGCTGAATAACCCTGAGCTTGACAGGAAAATGGGTGGACTACCATTACCCAGCTTAACCCTAGTCGAGGGTGCAAATGACTCAGGAAAGACAATAATAATTCAGCAAATCGCATACGGGGCTCTAGTAGCAAAAAAGAAAGTACTCTATATCACCACAGAAGATACTGCGAAAGGCTTAGTCAACAATATGGAGCGGCTTAACTGGAATATCATCGACCACTATCTGACGGGACGGTTCAAGGTCACAACAATGAATACCATGAACATGAACTGGACCGAGGAAGTCAGCAAATATTACTTGATCGCTTTAACAAACTTCATCAAACAACGTGGAAGTAACTATGACATAGTGATCATTGACTCATTAACCCATTTGCTTACTCATGCAAGTGATAATGATGTTATGGAGTTCTTCAGCACATGTAGGTATATTGTAGACCAGATGGGACAGACTTTTGTAATGAGCATGCATCCATATGCCATAAATCAGGAGTTATTGGTACGGTTACGAACCTTCTGTGACGGTCACTTAATCTTGGAGATCAAGTCATTCCGAGACCGAACTGCACTAACCATCAATGTTGCAAAGCTCAAAGGAGCCACAAGAAATGTTAGCGAGACAATCAGCTTTGAGGTCTCACCAGCATATGGCATCAAGATACTGCCATTTAGCTCGACAAAGGGCTAGTTTTCCCTATGTTGTTCTCCTAGTTTACTATTCTATAATCACTATAAATGAAAAACCGGGATGTTTCGGTGAATAGAGGCATAGATCATCGCGGGGTCAATACTTGGAGTCATTTAATACTATTGAACAGAGCTTTGCGGGCTACAATAACAAGCCAGATACAAGTGTTGCTGGGCGTATCGCCAGATTAGACGGATACGATGAACTTTGGGAGAAACGGGTCAAGAAGAACCCATATTTCCGCTACTATATGGCTCAGATATTCAAGAATGATGAGCCGTTACCTACACTCATTCATAGTCTTAGTCGTGATATGTCCGCCGCGGATGAGCCTAATGTGATCTATCCTATTGGAGACCCGGTTTTCATACATCTGCATGTTCATGGTAAGAACAAGGATATACTCTATCAGCCTATTGAGCCACGTTTAATCTATCACCGCGACTGGATTCTAGGCGAGGTTGAGAAACGTATCGCGTTAAACATAGATGAGACCCTGATATTCAAGACCCCCGAAGAAAAAACAGGGTATCTCAACGAAATACTCGACAGCTTCGTTAAAGTCCAGAAAGGCTACAAACTCAAAAACATCAACCCAGAAGAATCCGAAGAAGGAAATGGACTGCTTTCAAGGTTCAAGAAACGAGACATGGAAGACTTGATCCTTGATCCCTTGAGCTACGAGATGCTCAAATACGAGGTCTACTGCGAAAAAGTTGGGTCAAGCATCCTTGAACCATTCATCAGAGACATCTATATTGAAGACATTCACTGCAGCGGAGCTGGACCAATATACATAGATCATAAGATATTCAAAACAATAGAAAGCACTATCAAACTTAGTGACATAGAGGAGCTTGACGCATTTGCGTTAAAGCTCAGCGAGATCGTTGGGAAACCCGCAAGCCATCGTGAGCCTATTGTTGACGCCAAGATGCCGGATGGTTCAAGGTTGAACCTAGTTTTCGGTGAGGATGTATCAACTCGTGGAAGCAACTTTACTATCCGTAAGTTTGCGGTGAACCCCATTAGCATCAACCAAATAATCAAATGGGGTACCATGAGCAGCCTTGCTGCAGCATATATCTGGATTCTTCTCGAAAACAAGATGAGCATCTGGATATGTGGAGAGACTGCATCCGGTAAAACCACTAGCCTCTCAGCTTTGATGTGTTTCATGCCACGAGACTATAAAATCGTCAGCATCGAAGAGGTTCCAGAGGTACACGTACCCCACAAGAACTGGATCAGAGAAGTCGTCAGAGACACAGCAAACAGCGGAAGCGAGGAAGGCGTCACAATGTTTGCATTGCTTAAAGCAGCTCTTCGTCAGCGTCCTACCTACATCATCGTCGGTGAGGTCAGAGGTGCTGAGGGTAACATCGCCTTTCAGGCTATGCAGACTGGACATCCAAGTATCGCCACTTTCCACGCTGCTACTGTTGGTAAGCTTGTTCAGAGGCTTACAAACTTCCCGATTAACGTGCCTAAGACTCACATTGATAACCTTAACGCTGCTTTCTTCCAGAGCGCTGTCCACGACCCCGAGACAGGCAGATATAAGCGGCGTGTATTGACCATCAACGAGATTCTTGGCTATGAACCAGCGGACCAAGCATACAACTTCGTAGAAGTATTCAGCTTTGAACCGTCCACAGACGAGATCGTCTTCAGAGGACTCGGTACTAGCTTTTTATTAGATCAGAAGATCGCGGTAATGAAGGGTTATACTGGTGCTGATGTGCGGAAGATATATGATGAGCTGTACATGCGTGCCGAGATTTTGGAGTATATGGTTGCTCTGGACATTCTAGAGTATGATGATGTTCTTGAAAACCTCCTATGGGTTCAGGGTGTTGGATATGAGCAGGCGCATAAGAAGTTCAAAAACGATGCGATGATGAAGCTAGGTTTCGAGATCGAGAAAGAGATAGCTATCAAGCTAGGGAAGAAGGTGGACTAGTTGGAGCTGTTGAAGAAGATTAAGAAGAAGTTCTTGGAGAGCATGAGCAGCGGTGACAAGATTGAGTTCGAGTTCCCGTTCTTCATGCTGTATCTCAAGTCTATCACCTCTGGTACAATCTCCCGTATCTTAATGCTTCAGGTCACGACTGAGAAGGAGATATTCAAGTTTATCGAGCCATATCTCACAAGAATCCTCGTACTGATGACCCAGTGGAGGTATCCACAAGCGAAAGCAGCAGAGATCATGAGTGGAGAAGCTCCTACCAAGGAGTTGAGTGATTTCCTCTTCAAGTTTAGCCAGAGTATAGCTTCTGGTGAACCTGTCAACCAGTTTGTTGACAAGTATTATGATAACTATATGGCTGATTATGCCTCAAAGCGTCAGCAAGCAATGGGGAGGTTGAAGACCCTGAGTGACGCGTATCTGCCTATGATTAGTATCACCTTGTTCATGACGACAACGATGCTTATCAGCAGCATATTTTATGACGCGAAGACCATGATCATAATCGCTATCCTGATTGTGATAATAGTCAGCTTCATATTGTACATTATCTCGTGGCTAATATTTCAGTCATCCAAACCAGATAACCTGCTAATACAGGACCAAAAAGAGAAACCAGCAGCACGAAAAAGAGCAGAATACGCGTCAATGATGGCAATAGTAGTTGCAGTTGGGATACTGACTATCCCATTTGATAACTACTTCATGCACTTTGTGCTAATTGGTATAGTCTTCTTCATGGCTGGACTCATCGGCAAACAATATGTCAGAAAGGTGAAGGCAATGGAGAGAGATTATCCTACTTTCTTCCGGTACATGGCATCAAACCTCTCAGCAAACATCCCATTACTCCAGATCATGGACAGTGCGGTGGAGACCGACTTTGGGAGTTTAAACAATGTTATCATGAGTCTAAACAATAAACTAAGGATGCGGATTGAGCCTCGTGTCGCTTGGTGGAGCTTTGAGACAGAGATTGATAGCCTATTGATTAGACGGATCAATACCATCATGACTGATACAATCTACACTGGTGGAGACTTAGGCATAGCCTACAAGGATATCGAGAATTACTACCATCTCTATACGACAATTCGTGACCAAAGATACAATGCAGTAGGATATCACGTGGGATTAGCTGTACCTATTTACGTGGTTGCAGCAGCTTTATTTTCTGTTATTGACGGTTTCTTCGCCTCACTAATTGGTTTCATCGGTGAGATGGCGACTATGCTTGACTTCTTCAGTGTACCCGATGTAGAGTTCATGAGGCTTTTCTTCGTGTTCGCGTTGGGTTTATTCTCATTGAACAATGTGTTCAGCATTTACAACATGGAAGGTGATAGCAGGTTTACGGTGCTCTACTATATGGGTATGCAGTTGACCATGGGTGGAGCGATCTATCTGATAATCAGCAAGGCGGTTGAAGGATACCTTGCGGGAGTAGCAATGATATAGGTGAAAAAGATGTCAGAGATGTTAAAACGAAACTTTGAACCAGGACGGCTACTGCTTGTAGCTACCCTATTAATGAGTCTGACTTTGATCTCACAACTATACGTGATTTCTGAGTCTGTTGATCTATCGAATGGTTTGCAGTTCACTGGTGTAGAGGTTTGTCTAGCTGCGTCATACTTTTTCACGGCTTTTAGTATGGTTATTGTGATCAATGAGTTCTTCCAAGTAAAATTGAAGATGAAAGGACTACTTGATTTGTCTAGCTTATTGATTCCTAACAGAACTCTGCAAAAAACGGTTCAACCTATTATTGATCTTCCCGTTATTGAAGAGAATCCGGTTGAAGATACGCTTGAAGATGAGGAGTTACTAGAAGAGCTTGATGATGAATCAATGTTTGATAAGCTCATTGAAGACGAGTTTGAGAAAGAGAAACCAGATGATGAGGCTCTTGCGAAGTATAAGACTACCAAGATTAAGGTAGCTGATACTGGTGAGATTGAGCCATTAATTGAGGAAGGAGAACTGAAGAACATCTTTGACCAGCTTGAGGAAGAGACGGAGATGGACCGGATGCTCGCTGAAAGCGAGGTAATTCAGACCTTATCTGAGCTTGAAGGCATAGTTCAGGAGTTGAAAACCCGTACCGCTCCAGCTGCCCAAAACTAGGGTGTCAGTGTTACATAATTTCTCTTCATAATCTATCTAAATACAAAAATGGTTCTTGTGCTAGCCATGGCGCAGTCAGTAGTTTCAGATGGGATAATACTAGTTGCAGTTGTAATCGCAGCTGCGACCATAAGCCAAGTATTCTTATCCAGCATTGGAGGGCTTCAGCAAGGCTCTATCGCGATGAGTGAAAAGTTGAGCGATAAAATGGAGACCGAGGTCGTCGTACTGAAAGCTGTTAATACCTCTGATACAACGGTTAAGGTTTGGATAAAAAACACAGGTTCAAGCATAATACCTTCAGCGAACATCAAGGAAGGTGACGTACTCTTCGGAGAATTCGGAAACTTTGACTATCAGGTATACAGTGAATCAGGTGCAGGCTGGAAGTTCACGATCTTAGGCGGATCAGATAATAACTGGCAGGGAAGCGAAACTATTGAAATAACTGTTACAGCCGCCTCTGCTTTCAGCAAAGGTGACTACTATTTCTCGTTTATCACTCATAACGGGATCAAAGATGAAGTAATATTCACTATAGGAGATTAATATGGGGCAGTCAACTGTCATTGCAACAGCCTTTACGGCGATAATGTTTGTGGCAGGTGTCTCTATACTGATAATGTCAACAGTCTCCAGTTTTGGGACATTATCTCAGGCGATAACGAATCAAGCTGATCAGACTGATCTTGTTCTCAGTGAGCGAGTCGAGTTTGGAGCATGGGACAAGGTTGATTCATCAACAATTCGCATCAATGTAACCAATATCGGTAGTACAAGCATCATGCTAAATGATTTCAATACCATTGACATGATCTTATCTTATAACGATGGTACAAAAGACCAGACTGAGTGGATAATCTTTGATCAAACAAGCACAGCGGATGACTATTGGAAAATAAACAACGTGTACTTCAGAAACGAGCAACAGGATCTCATCAATCCAATAGACCTTACAGGAGATTTACGCGGAGGATGGGACCCAGAGGAAACACTTGAGATTGAGGTTAGCCTCGATGTTGTTACATCTAGTTTCGATTATTTGACCATGATTACACCCGTGGGTATTCAGGCTCATTGTTCATTTACAAAGGAGTATGATCTTGGTTCAACTACTATCTCTAGGGGTACAAGAAGTGTTGTTGTATCGCATTTCTTGGATAGGATGCCTAAGACTGTTCAGGTGACACCGGGCAGTGAATTGAATACGGAGTTCTGGGTTGAAGCTTTGGATTCTGATAGTTTTGAGATTCATCTTTCTAATAATCCTACATCAGATATTGTTTTCTACTGGCGTATAGAGTAATCATTTATAGTCATCAATATTTTAGTTACTTAATACTGATCTACTTTAAATTATAGAGTCTTGATCTATATTATCGCTCTATATGTTGAGACCAGCAAATAACCTCCAAAACAAGGCCTTCTATGCATTATTAATTGGAGCACTAGGTGACTGGTTCTCAACAAGACTTGGATTATCCCATGGATTAGTGGAGGGAAATCGAATAGCCCAGACATTAATGAGCACTGGTTCATGGATTCAAACCGATTTCATCCTAGTGTTCATCTGTTTCACGGTACCTTTTCTAGTAAATCGGATTACTGATGAAAAGATGCCAAAACAATTATTCTGGATGCCTTTGTTTGCTGGGTTGTTAAAACTGGGTGTATCAGTCTGGAACTTTACTCAGATACTGGGATAGATTACTTCTTTTTCCAGAGAAGACTGAACAGGATTCTATAGCTCTCGACCAAGGTCTCGTAGTTTGTCCACATGCCTGTTACGTTGTTCTGGTCATTTCCCATGAAGAGTATCATCTCACCCTTATCATTCATGAAGAAACCCGGTATCTTTTCCTTCTTCAAGTAAGCAAAGTCACCTTCACCGATCTCCATCTCCTCAAGCACGTAGCTGCTTGTTGGGCTGTAGTTGGTCATTAGTCGGGTGGTTATTCCTTTCTCTTCTGACTTATCTTGCACGTTATCCAGGAAAGGCGTATTGTAGAGCCAGATGAGGTTCTCATCGCTTATGATCATATGGAACTCGCTTTCAGCGTTCTCAAGAAGCTCTGAGAGACGTACGCTGATATGCTTCTTGCCCTCAAGCACTTGGAATGTCTCTTTACGTTTATTCACTGACTCAGGCTCTGGGAGACTAGCCCACATTTTCAGAAGCTCTGCTTTATGCTGCTCCATCTGATATACTTTCTGTCGGCGTTCCTCGATGAGGTTGTCAAGCACAGTCGCAAAAGGCACCGCAAGGAACTTCATAGGACGCTCCATAACCCGTGTGATAAGACCTTGTTCTTCGAGTCTTCTTAGGATCTTGTAAGCCTCTGTTCTGTGGACACCTAGAGCCTCTGCGATGCTCTGAGCCTTATGTGCTCCGAATCGTGCAAGGTATAGATAGACCCTTATCTCGTTTTTGTTGAGTTTGAATCTGCTTAGAGCTTGATCGATGTTCTTCAGTGCGTCGATGTGTTCAAGGGTCTCGCTTGGGATACGAGTTCTATTTGTTGTCTTTGTGAAGATGGGTAGAAGATCTAGTTCATCATCCATTAATTCGCTCTTTTTCTTAGAGTCTTTCTCGATTGCGATTTGTCCAACCTGCATTTTGTTCAGCCGAACAAATACCCATCAAAAATATGTATAAAGAATCTGGACTAATAATCTAGATTACCCATCCATATTCTCTCCTCACTAGGAGTCTCGACAAGGGAATCAGAGGTTTCTCTTGGTTTAATGGTTTGTATATAGGTTTTTTCACATTCAACGCCGTAAAATGATGTAGAAAAAACATGTATAATCTCTATATTGCTAGTATTAACCCAACTTTTTACACAATATTTATACTTTATATAACATTACCCTGATACTCACAGAACAAGGTGTAGAACATGAGATGTCCCTTCTGCGGCGCTGAAAACCTACGAACCCTAGAGACAAGAGACTCACCCAACAACATGGTTCGCAGAAGAAAGGAGTGTTTAGCCTGTGGAAAACGAATGACCACCTACGAGTATATTGAAGAGATCGAGCTAATGGTCAAGAAAAAGGATGGACGTCTCGAAAGATTCAACCCAGACAAGATAATCAAAGGACTTCAGAAAGCCTGTGAAAAACGCCCAGTATCTCTAGAACAAATCAAGGATATTGCTGAGAACGTAAGACAAGAAATACTTGCTGAAGGACGCGACGAGGTAACTACAAAGGAGATTGGTGACAGGATTATTGCTCATCTTCGTGAACTGGATTACGTTGCTTATGTGCGGTTTGCATCAGTCTACAGAGACTTCACGGAGCCAGAGGATTTCCATCGTCTCATGAACGAGGAAAAAGAACAATAATATGGAATAGGCTTCCACAATACTTTGAATAGTTTTTACCATTAAATAAATCATGAGTACACAGGTAATTCTTCCCGAACCTCAAATATATGAGCCGAAGGCTCAGGAAAATACGTGTCCCAAATGTGGCTTTGATGCACCTGAAGGTATAGTGATATGCTGGAAATGTGGAGAACGTCTCAAAAAAAAACTAGGCTTTCCACCAGTTGAACTCAAGATACCTTATATCCTCATTAATTATAGCGAGGATGAATGATTTACGCACAGTCGTAGCGAGACGACCCGCCTTAACGATCTCAGAAGCACTCAATTCTTCCTTAGAATCCATTATCTGAACAACATATGGTGCATGATCAATGCCGGGGCCACTCTCATAGACCGCGAAATCACAGCCATACTTTATCCCCGGGGTGACTACAAAGCCTCTTTTTCTAAGATCAGAATACACTCTGTATTTTTCATTGAATCGAGAGAATGTCTTTTCACCCAGTTCTCTGAGTTTTTTCATACCAACGCTATTGTTTTGCTTATGCACCTTGATCTTTTTCTGTTGAACCAAGTACAATGCTTCCACAGGGTCAAGTAGCAATGGGTCATCAAAGTCTTCCTTAGGACGTGGGTCACCAAGAGGCTTTCCATAGAAGCCATCATTGTACAACCTGTGTGAATCAGCTATATCCCATATTATTAGCCTGTTATCGTCAAGAAGTTCAGCTATAGGCTTCTTGGGCAAAAATGATTCACCCTAAAGGGCGATTATTCGGATGAGATCGGAACTATCTCGTACTGTATCTACTAGTTCCTCGATCTGGTTTACTGTATCCTTGAGCATGATTATAGTAGCTACACCAGCACCGCTGTCAATGATATCCATCTCAACCTTAACATGAACCATGTCTACCTTTCGCTCAATCTCATCGATCTCTTTAGTGAATCCTATTGATTTTTCACTGTTAAACCCAAGACTCATCATTGCTTCACGAAGCTTCAATAAGCTATCAAAAGCAAGGTCAGCGACTTCTGTTAATTGCTCGGCTATTCCCTCTGGTATTTCCCATCCTCTTTTTTCCATCTCATAGAGACGTTGACCTATGCTGTTTATGTGGTCCATTATGTCTCCGAAACTGCTTATCAGTCTGAAGAAGTCTTCTCGGCTAACCAGTACTCCGCCTATCTCGTGGAGTTCTTTTATCAGAGTTGCTTTGATATCGCTTGATTCTTTCATGATGGATTGAATATCATCGGTATAACCCGCTGCTATTCTCTCCTTCTTAACTAGAGCGTCAGTAATTGCTAAAATTTTTCTGAATGCCTCGACAATAAGCCTTGCGTTGTCCTGACATAGCATCAGAAGATTTCGCATTGTTCTATCTTCAGATTCAATAGGAAATACCATATGAACACCAGTTGGTTATCATATAGATAATTATCATACGTGGTATTAAACTTTAAACATGTTAGAAATTACTAAAAATGAATCAGTAATTACTGTAAGTATTGAAATAAATGATTATTAACGCTTTTTCTTACTGCTAGTCCACCAATCCAAATAGTCTTGGTTTCGCTGCCGCTTTTTCTCGTCCTCATCGTCATCCTTTGTGTAAAGTTTATCCAATGCGCGACTGAGCTGCGCCTCTGTATATGTTAATCCACAGCTCTGGCAACTGTACTGGCGAAGCTTTGGGTCCCATTTGAGGTTTCCCCCACACTCTGTACAATATGGCATCTTATACACCTGTTCTAGACGCTTTGATACTGGGGTACCCTAAATAGATTTTCCTTTACGAAGCCATTAGTATTGATAAATGGAAGGGGGATCAGTCTTCCAATAATTCTTTTACCCTGCTCATAGCTAAGGCTGCTCCAAGAGATGGCTCATTAATGTATGCTGATACAATCTCTATCGTACAGTAGCCATTATAGCTCGTTGCTTTGATCTCATTGAATAGCTGTTTTAACGGCATTTTTCCGTCTCCGGGCATCATATGGCTGTCTGATTCACCGTCACCATCAATAATATGCATGTGACGCATGCGATCTCCAAGTTTTGTAAAGTATGTCATTATTGGCTCACGATTACAGAACGGAGGCACAATATCACACATGCCTAACATTCTCGGTGAATCTACCTCATCTAGAGCCTGAACTAGGTCATTACCTGTGACTATTACAT
>Ga0190359_1001293_pt1 | contig 15894 bp, 19 predicted proteins | sample 48721823_MG_FD_161269 | JGI IMG/M metagenome (GOLD analysis project Ga0190359, IMG submission 161269) | Hydrothermal vent microbial mat bacterial communities from Southern Trench, Guaymas Basin, Mexico - 4872-18-2-3_MG | ecosystem: Environmental > Aquatic > Marine > Hydrothermal vents >... | reverse complement strand
TTCAAACCTTTCCAGAGATTTCTTTATAACTTTCTCATCTACACAAAACGATATCCTAAAATAACCAGCTCTCCCAAACCCAACACCCGGCGTAACCAGCACAAGCTCCTCCCGAAGCACTTTCGAAAATTCCACATCGTCGTCGATAGGACTCCTCGGAAACATATAAAATGTACCTTCCGGCTTCACTATATCATATCCCATATCTTTCAGAGATTCAAAAAGCAAATTCCTTCTCTTTTCATATACTTCAACATCCACTGAAAATTCTATGACATTCCTAATAACCCTTTGCATCAACGCCGGTGCATTAATAAACCCGAGAATTCTATTACAGAAAATACACGCATCAATCAATTCTTCCTTATTCTCCATGACAGGGTTAACTGCAATATAACCAATTCTTTCTCCGGGTATCGACAAATCTTTTGAGAAGGAAGTAACAATTACTGTATTTTCATAAAATTTCACGGGAGCAAAATATTTCGAATCCGAAAAAACTATTTTACGATACGGCTCATCTGAAATAAGAAAAATGGGCTTACCGTACTTTTTCGACTTTTCCCTCAGAAGTTCCCCAACTTGCTTCAGAATTGCCTCATCATACGCTCTTCCTGTTGGGTTATTTGGGGTATTCATTATTACAGCCCGTGTGTTTCCATCAATTCTGGATTCAAGATCAGCAATATCCGGGAGAAATCTCTCATCGGTCTCAGAAACAACAATTTTTCCATTATGATTGAGAACATAAAATTTATACTCAACGAAATAAGGAGATAAAATCACAACAGATTCACCTGGATTTAGAATGGACTTCAAAACCACATTCATAGCACCAGCAGCCCCACATGTCATTACCACATCATCCCGAGTAAAATCAACCCCGATTTCTTTCCTCAAACTCTCAGCCACAGCTTCCCGTGTCTCAACATAACCCGCATTGGGCATATATCCATGCAAAAAAGGGCCTGTCTTTCTTGATTCCTCCTCTAGAAAATACTGGAATTCATCTGGAGGCATCAAATCAGGGTTACCCAAGGAGAAATCACAGACCTTATCCACCCCATACTTCCTCTTCAGCTCTATACCAGACTCAAACATTTTCCTTATCCAGGAGGAACTTTTCCGAAATTCTCTAATCTGCTGGGATATCACCACTATTATCTCCTCTTAAAACTATTAAGAAAAATAAAATAACCTCAAACTCGATCAACTTCACATAGCTAAATCTACATAAGTTGGGACAAAAATAGTGCCAAGTTTTTCCGTTAGTGCTGGTTACCCAAAATATCTAAATTTGAAACAATTGAAATTTTTGTTCCCAGTATTGAGAAGGTTCCTCTTAGCTGCTAAAAGGCAATGTTACTGTAAACTTACTCCCTTCACCTAACCTGCTCTCTACTTTTATATCCCCTCCCAGCCTCTCTACAATTTGTTTGACAAGCGAAAGGCCGAGCCCCGTTCCTAACCTCTCCACTTCTTTTGCGTTTTTGGCTCTATAGAACTCTTCAAAAACCTTATCTATTTCATCCCTCGCTATACCAATACCGGTATCAGAAACTATAATTCCGTACTCTCTCTGGTTCACAAACGGAGTAACTGTTACTTTACCTCCAGTAGGGGTATAACGAACAGCATTGTTCACCAGATTAATAGCAATCTTGCTCAAACTATTCGTATCGATAACAACCATAGCACACGAAACAGGTCCTATCTCAAATTCCACTCCCTTACTCTTTGCAAACACCTTTTGCGATTCCAGAATATCATCCAACCATTTGCAGAAATCCACCTTCTCAAGCTTAACAACTTCCTCTTCTGTTCTCCTATATCTCGTAATCTCTATCATATCCTTAACCATATCCAGAATCTGGTCTGCCCTTTGTTCGGCACGCCTCAACAAATTCCTTGCTTCCTCATCTATCTTATCAGCATATATGGAATTCAAAACGCTAAGAGTACTCTTTAACGTTGTAATGGGAGATTTCAACTCATGAGCTGTAAACCTAAATATTCTATCCCTCTCATTAATCGTCATTTCAAGAAGTCTGGACTTTTCATCTATTATCGCTTTCAATCTCCTGTACCTGTTAATAAAATCCACAATCACAATTGTTGAGGCAAATGCCAGCACATAGAATGCTATCAACGAAATAAGAACATGAGAGAGACTAAACCTTAAGTGGTTCAAACTGTATAGGGGAACTTTACCGCTATATTCCAGAACAGTCCACACAGTTAGTAGCAGTGAAGCAAACACAGTATTCACAAATGGTAGAATTCCCTGAAACAAGACTCCGGATATAATTATATGAACAATATAAAGAAAATAAAATGGGTTTTCTATCCCCCCTGAATAATGCACCATAAACGATATAAGAATAAAATCAACTAATATCTGAGCCTCTGTAAAAACAACTTCCTGCAAGAAAGATTTAAAAGAGAAATACTTATAAATAAAAATGTAAACAAGATTAAAAAGGATCAAGAGAGTCGCCAGGAAGGTTATTCTATCGTAAGGAATACTAAAAGTAAAAAGATACTTACCCACAGGAATTGCTGTGAGAATTCCAAAAATAGCAACCCACCTGAGATTTATTATCCAGCCGATCCTCTGCCTAAAGGTCTTTAAAGTATAAAACGGAAATAACCTGCCTATATCTTCCATCACCTAAACTCTTCTATGCTTTTTTTAACTTCACTAGAAATAGACTGCCCCAATAAAAAGCTTCTCCCCTGTATTAACAAATACTTAAACTCACAGTCAATCTGACTCCTAACATAATCCTCTATCAAACCCGGTGAAAAGGCATGAGTACTAAATAAATTCCCATCAAGATCACTCCGATTCACCATCCTCACAACTCCAGGTTCCTCTTTCATATCAGCAGAATCAACAACAAATACCACATCCGGAGCAAACTCTATAATTTTATCAAGATAGTTCTCAGGATTCGTCCCGGCAAGAACAAGGTTTATATCATAGTCGGAGGCCAACCTCTCTTTCAAAACTTTCGCTAACAGTAAGCCTGCCTGATCATCACCCCTGAATTCATTGCCAAGTCCAAGCAATAAAATTTTTCTGTATCCGCTTCTATCTATATAACATTTTAGTTGACTAAAATTCATCCTCTACTACAATTCTGTGCCTGCATATCGGACAGATTTCCTTAATGTAGTCCTCCCTCCTTATCTTACCTTTGTAATGAGATTCCGCAGGCTCATTAAAATTTCTCTGAGCCTCAATTAAAAAGTTTGGATGGGCATACGCCTTTGCACCAAGCCTATCTCTAACGAATTTCAGATGGTCCCTACACGCAATCTCTCCACCACACACCTCACATAACACAAGCTCTTTTTCTATAGAATTATAATAATCTTTTTTCTCCAGGTCCGGGATGAGAACGACATACTTACTCGTCAGCCTTATCCCCTTACCGGTAATACAATGTTCTTCACACTGGCCACACTGTATACACGATGCATAATTAATCCTCAAAACTCTCTTCTTCTCTTCCAATGAATCTTCCATTTCAATTGCTCCCGCTGGACAAACCTGATAGCAGGTGCCACAACCAACACAATCTTCTTCAAAGTACTCCGGAAAACCTCTGTATTCCTCAGGTGGCGTATATTTTTCCTTGGGAAATTTAGTCGTATAAGGTCTCGAAAACAAAGACCTTAAAGCCTCTTTCAATTCCCTTAGCTTTGGTGCATACATACTACCCTTCCCTCAATTCATGATCCTCTTGATATTTATCAACAATGGTCTCCTTTGTCAGAGGTATACCACTTCTATGAGCGGCTCTCGAGATTGCATGTGCTGCCACTGGAGATGTAAGAAAAATAAATACAATACCTATAAGCGCTTTAAACCCAAAATTATTAAACCCCTGAAGAATAAACACCCCGAACAAAACACCTGCTGAACCAAAGGTAACGCACTTTGTTGCCGCCTGCAATCTGTTGTACACATCCGGAAGCCTTACAAGCCCCAGAACACCAAGGAAATCAAATGTTATCCCCAAAATAATAAATGCCATTCCAATTATTTCTCTAATCATCCAGCTGCCTCCCCTCGAGAATTTTAGCAAATGCAAGCGATGCGATAAAACTTAAAAGTGCCCAGATCAGGCCAATATCCATAAAAAATGACTTATCATAATATAACCCTATCAGCGCAAGCATACCAATTATCAGAATCCCAAGAATATCTACTGCAACAATGCGGTCAGCCGGACTCGGACCAAAAATAACCCGAAACAAGACAAAAAGCGTGCTAAACAGAATTACATTTATCAGCTTAAAAATTATATCCCCTTGATACACAAAGAAATTGAAATACAGAAAACACCCCACAAAAATCAGACCTAAAAACCATCTAAGATACTTCATTCGAATACCTCCAGTAATATTTTTTCAAATCTTCCTCCAATTTTCTGCGTAGCTTTATCAACCTCAGTATCTTCAACATCAATCCAGTGAATATACAACTCCCCCTTTTCCTCATTCACGTCAACTGTGAGCGTCCCCGGAGTTAAGGTGATAGAATTAGCAAGAGCAGTGATACCAATATCTTTTTTAAGACTGGTCTTTATTTTTACGATTCCGGGGTTAATTGGCAAACGCGGATTTATAACAATATACGCAACATGCAGATTCGCCTTGAACATCTCCCACAAAAACTTAAAAATATACACCACACCATAAAAAAACCTACGAAGCGGTCTACCGGTACTTTTTTCCTTTATAAAGAAGTGTCCCGCAAGCAGACTGACAATCAGAGCTACAACAACTCCCGCTATCACCTCCTGAATATCCCTTATACTCGTCAGTGCCACCCACACAAGAAGCGAAAGGATAAAAACCACCAGCCTGCTTTTTGCCTTTATGCCCATTTTCTACCTCCCACTCAGAACTGATTGTATATATCCTGTTTTATTAGCTATGACATTAATCACCGGATCAATAACAGCTTCTCTAATCCCAGGAATCAACATCACACTTGTTAGCAAGCACAAGACAGCCAGAAAACCCATTGAGAACTTCATACCAAAACTTATAGGTTCCTTCACCATATCTTTCTCGATTACCCTATCTCCCCGGAAACCATACCTCTGAAATTTTACAAAATAAGCAATTGTCAGAATACTCCCTCCAACCACAAGAAAAGCAACAAAATACAGCTTCGCTTTAATTAAAGCCATTATAATAAAAAGCTTGCTAAAAAATCCGTTGAAAGGAGGCATCCCCATTATCGCAAGACTGCCTACCATTGACGTAAAGGAAGTAACAGGAAGAGCCTTCCGTAAATCACCCATCTGCCTCATGTCTCGTGTTCCAAGCGCCATCTCCACCGCCCCGGTATTGTAAAACAGAAGCGACTTAAATATAGCATGACTTAGTAAGTGAAAAATAGCCCCCAAAATGCCAAGGAAATTTCCAACACCAAATCCAACCAGAATAAAACCTATCTGACTAATACTACTGTAAGCAAGTAACCTCTTTATATCCCACTGCCCAATAGCAAGAAAAGAAGCGACTATAATGGAAAGAGTCCCAAAAACAAGCAACAAAGTGCCAAAAAGCGCAGGGGCTCCAAAAACATTAAAGAAAAGTCTGACAATCGTATAAACTCCGAGGGACTTTATTAAGACCCCTGAGAGCATGGAGGAAATAGGAGCTGGTGCCGATGAGTGTGCATCCGGTAGCCACGCATGAAATGGCACCATCGCTGCCTTTAATCCAAATCCAGCCAGAAAAAGTCCACCAAGCCAGTAAGTTACTTCAACAGGCTTTGTCTTCAGTGTCTCTGCAATTGTAGCCATCGTAAGAGAAGAAGTGTAACTATAAGTAATGGCAATTCCCACAAGAATCAAAGAAGATGAAACAGAACCCATAATGGCATATTTAAAAGCTGCTTCAAATTCCTCTGCCTTCCTTCCATAAGAAACCAGAGCGTAAGCTGAAAATAGCGCTATCTCCATGAACACAAATAGATTGAACAGGTCACCTGTAACAATGACACCATTCATCCCGGTAACCAGCAACATAAAAAGAGCATAGTATCTCCAGGAGGTAACCAGATGACGAATATAGGTTACCGAAAAAATCAAACTCATCAGGGCTATAGTACTTATAACTATCAACATGAAACAGGATAGAGCATCCTGAACAAGACATATAGTGTACGGAATCTTCCACCCGCTCATGCTATAAACAAAAACATCATCCAGCTTAAAGAAATAACAAAAAACTGCGAGCACAAGCACTGATAACTCTGCTAGTATCGACAGGATAATCGCCCAGTTATCCTTCTTCCCCGAAATTAGAGTTATCAAGAAAGCTGCAAGCAACGGTATTATGACAAAAAATGGGAGGATCATCCTGAAAGCCTCCTAATTTTTGTAATGTCAAAGGTCTTGTATTTCTCATAGAGCTTAATCGCCAACGCTACAAGCATAGCAGTTATACCAAGCTCAATCACAATGGATGTCAGAACAAGAGCCTGTGGTAAGGGATCAACCATAGCCTTTATTTCTTCACCCTTAGAAAGTATCGGATATATGGCTCCTTTTTTATAGGCAAAAAGTATCAGGAATAGGTTCGCTGAATATCCCATTATCCCTGTTGAAAGAATTATCTTTATCAAATCCCTCTTGGTCAGCACACCGTAAACTCCAACCAGAAAAAGTGCAAAGCATAAGACATAAACCGTCATTGTTCTTCCTCCTCACCAATCCTTGTTATAGCAAGTGTCCAGACAACAACGAATAAAGCCATACCCACTTTTGCTCCAATCAGAATGTTGTAAATAGGAATCGTACCAGCACTGACAAGATGGAATAGCTTCCCATGAGACAGAAAGTTGGCCAAAAACCCTCCTCCAAATGCCATTCCCATTATTCCCAGTGCCAGAATTAAAGAAGCGCTCGACGCTTCGATGTCTCCCAGGAGACCAATATCAAGCCATCGTGAAGTAAACTTTCTACCATAAGCAAGGGTTACATTCAAAAAAGCAAGAGATATTATAACCCCACCTGCAAATCCCCCTCCAGGAGTCAGATGGCCATGCAGAGCAATATATATCCCATACAGAATTATCAGCCACACGCTTATTCTCGTAACCGTCCTGACTATTAATGTCATCCCCTCTTTATTCATCTTCATCCTCTTCTCTTTCCTCTTTTTTAGAACGAACCTTCAAAATAGTAAGCGCACCCAATATAGCTGTAAATAAAACGGTAACCTCACCCAGAGTATCATAAGCTCTGTAATCAAGTATCACAGATGTCACAAGATTTGCAGAACCTGTCTCTGCCGCACCATTCTTCAGATAATAATTAGCAACCCACATAATAGGATCCCCGAAAGGAGGCAAAGCTCTAAAAACAGGTATACTAACAACAAGCACAGCAACCAGCACTATAACCGTTATAAAGTACATTACCCCTGAAACCCGGGCTGCCTTTTCCTCGTGATATTCCCTCTTCGCAAATGCTCGCACAAGTATTATTAGAGCAAAAATTTCGAATAGAAACTGGACAATCGCAAGATCCGGAGCCTGAAGGAATAAAAATGATATCGAAACACCAAGCCCAACTATCCCGATCGAAACAATAGACGCTAAAATATTCTTTAACTCAAGAGCTACTATAGACCCCACTATCATATAGGATAAAATAAACAACAACCAGGTTTCTACAGGCATTTATACCTCCAAAGACTTAAAATTGAACTCTTACCCCCATCTGCAAACTTCACCATCCACCTCCCTAAATAACTACATAGAATAATATCAAAAGCCCAATCATTATCCACAACACATAAATCTGGAGTTGTCCGGAGTGAATCCTCCTGAAAAATCCTGTTATCGCCAGCGTTATCCCTTTACCGATATCGTAAATATCAAAGTACTTCTTCTCAGCCCAATCATACAAACTCTTTAATGGTTGCATCTCTCTTATCTCATTATAAAATTCCGTTCCAACAATCCTGAATTTATCGGACGGCTCCATACCACCAAGATAAACGTTGTCAAATCGCACATTCTTTATCAGCAGATAAACAACAAATCCGATTAAGAAAGGCACCAAAAAAAGAAGCGTTAAAACTTTTGGATCATATACACCAATAAACTCCGGCGTTTTTTCACCAAGCTCCCCCAATATCGGAAAAAGAAAATATTTAAGTGGCAACTCTCTTGCGAAAATACCAAAAACAAGACATATAAGGGCAATAACAAGAGTGGATATCCATTGGTTGAAACCTGCTTCTTTTACGTGCTCATACTCCTTGGGTCTTTTCCCTAAGAAAATTGAATGCAAAAACTTCATAAAGCTGGCCAGTGTCAAAGCACTACCAAAGACCGCCATAAAGAGAAGAACGAGCAACCATATTTGATATCCTCTGCTGGCATTAGAAGACATCTCTACCATACCCTGATAAATCATCCACTTTGAGAAGAAACCATTGAAAGGAGGAAGGCCGGAAATTGCAAAGGAGCAAAAAAGAGCTGAAACAAGGGTAAGGGGCATATTCCGCCCAAGCCCTCCCAATCTATCAAGATCACAGGTGTTGACTTTTTTATTAACAGCTCCAAGAGACAAAAACAGCCCAGTTTTATACAAAGAATTATTTACGGTGTGAAACAATCCACCCAAAAATCCTACAATACTCCCACTTCCAACTCCTAAAATCATATAACCAACCTGACTAACAGCATGATAGCTGAGAAGTCTCCGCCCATCATGCTGAATCATAGCCATCATGACAGCAATAACAATAGTTAGAGCACCCAGAGTCATCAAAAGAAAAGATGTTGCTGTATTCATTACATAAACCAGAGTAACCATCCTTGCAAGCAGATATATCCCAAGCAATTTGTCAAGGGAAGCAGGTAGTAACGCAGAGCTCTCTATGGGTGAATCCGTACAATAATCCGGAATCCACGTATGAAACGGAAACCCTCCCGCCTTCGTAAAGGAAGCAACCATAAGACATATAAAGGACAAATACGCAAGCTGCCCTTCAAGCTGGAGACGAATATCCCACAGTCCAAATCCCTTTGAGGGTTCGAGCAACCATATTAACAGCAATCCCAGTATTAAAACGGAATCGCTGGCTCCCACTATCATGAATGTCTTTTTTGCGGAACTAGGTGCGTTCGCAGTATTAGCAAGTAACGCATAAAGGTAAAGAACTACTCCCGACAATCCCCAGAATATGATGAAAGCGATCGAGTGTGTGCTTAGAACAGCCCCGTTCGAAAACGCTATAGTTAGTGGAAACAATACGAAAAACCTTTTCTCAATATCCCTGACAACACCCTTAAATGAAAAAATAAGTACCAAAGTACCAATGATCTGGATAAAAGCAAGCGAGAAAAATGCCAGCCTATCAACGCCTAGAATACCAACATTTAAAAATCTGACCTCCAGCCCCATGCTATTGTAAATACCAAAAGTAATAACAAGTAAATACACCATACATGCAACGCTTAAAATCTTTCGTAGCACCAGCGGGAGAAACACGTTTACAACACCCACTACCAGTGGAACCAACAATAATAAACTTAACTCATTCAGTTGCATTTATGCTTCCCTCCGAATTCGCTCGGTTTTCTCTCTTGACAATCTTAATAAATCAATATGCAACTCTCTATTTTTCTCATCAATAACCCTCACAGCTCTCTCCGTACAACAGTAACAGGGATCAACAGAAGCTGTCGTTATAAGAGCATCAGCAACAGGAATTCCTATACAACTTGCCTTACAGGTCGGTATATTAGCATAACTCGGCGCCCTAACCTTGTGCCGTACAGCTCTATTGGAACCGTCGGTACGAACGTAATGGAAAACCTCTCCCCTTGGAGCTTCATACCTACCTATCCCTTCACCGGGGGGAATCTCCTTCACCTTATTCAAAACCGGACCTCTTTCAGTTCTAAGCAGCTTCAAACATTGCCGGCATATTTTCACAGACTCAATAATCTCAAGAACTCTGACAACAAACTTATCATACACATCTCCATTAGGAAGCACTATTACCTCAAAATCTACCATGTCATAAGCATCCTTAGGCTCATCTTTCCTAACATCAATACCGACATCCGATGCTCTCGCGGTAGGACCAACCGCACAAAAATTAATTGCATCTTCCTTCTTTAACACACCAACACCCTTCAGCCTCGACTTTAAGACCGGATCATCGCGCACCACTTTTACTAACATATCCATTTTCTTCTCAATCTCATCCAAAATTTTCTCCATCTCAGGAATTGAATCAGGTTCAACATCCCTCCCCACTCCCCCAATTCTCATCATCCCGTAATGATTTCTATTCCCCGATATTATTTCGAACATTTGTAAAACAGGCTCCCTATATTTCCACGCCCACATCCAGACCGTGTCATACCCGATGAAATGCCCTGCGAGACCAACCCACAAAAGATGACTGTGAATTCTTTCAAGCTCCCCTACCAGAGTGCGTATTATCTTCGCCCTAACTGGAACTTCCACATTGCAGACATCCTCTACAGCATGGACGAAGGCAAGCGGATGCGATGTCGAACATATACCACATATTCGCTCAACCAAATATATAGACTGGGTAAAGGTCATTGACTCAGAGATAAACTCATGTCCCCTATGCATCCAGCCTATCTCTATATCGATATCAACAACTGTCTCACCATCAACTTTCAAGGTAAAATACTCAGCCTCCTCAAGTAATGGATGATATGGCCCCACAGGAATTATCCGCTCCATCATTTACCTCCTATTCTCAAAGGCTTGTCTACCTTTTCAGGATGGTTTAAAGTCAACAATTTCTCAGGCCTTGGATGCTCTCGAAACTTTATCCCAAACATCTCCATCATCTCCCGTTCAATCCATTCCGCACCTCGCACAATCGGGGTGATAGAGTTCATCTCAGGATTGTCTTTGTTTGGAATAAACACAGTAGGACATAGATAAACACCACTCCCATCATGAGAAAAGTGATATATAACCTCAAAACCATCTGGACGTTCAAGAGCTGTTGCCGTCGAAAGTCGACACCCCAGCTTATGAAAAATGTGTTCTACTACCTCCCGTAATCGGGAATCCTCAACATAAAAATACAATCTGTCCTTCTTTTCACGACGCACCGTTATTAAATCTTTATAGTCCTCTTTAAATTTATCAAGTACCTCGCTAAGCATTCAGCACCTCCACGAGCTTCATTATTCCCTCTATCATCGCCTCAGGCTTTGGAGGACACCCTGGGATATATATATCAAAAGAAATTTCAGAAAGGACTTTAGATGGATAATTATATCCGCCCTTAAAAACAGTTCCTGAAGCGGGACAACTCCCCACACCAACCACAAAAATAGGCTTAGGAGCCTGCTCATAAATGTACTTCACCCGGGGAGCCACCTTTTTATTCAAAATACCTGTAACAAGCAAAACATCAGCATGTCGAATGGATCCAACAAGCTTAATCCCAAACCTTTCAAGGTCATACTTGGGTGTCAAAAGATCCAGGATTTCAATATCACAATTATTACACGGCGAAGCACTAACATGAAAAACCCAAATCGATTTTGCTAACTTTTTTGTGTACCAGCTCATTTTTATACCCCATAAATAGCAAGAATTACCCCAACAAAAGCTACGGGCGCTGCACAACGCCAGAAAAATTTTATCGCCGTATCTATTCTTATACGAGGATTGGTATTTTTAATCAGTACCATTAGAACAACTATGCCCAGATATTTCAAAATAAACCATAAGATTCCAAGACCATCCGCTCTAAACCCACCAAGAAAGAGTAAAATCAAAAGAAATGGATAAAAAACCCACATCATGTACTGATTTAGTTTCCAGTAACCAAGCAGCGGTCCGGAATATTCCATAAAAGGCCCTTCCACAATCTCCGTCTCAGCTTCAGGAATATGAAACGGAGGTAACGCCATCTTTGCCTGAACACACAAAATACCAAATACAAAAGCAATAACACCTGATACAGAACAAATAAAGGGAACCCTACTCTGAGCATTGACAATACCATCGAGACTAATAACATAACCTGACTTTATTATAGGAACAAAACAAATCAAAATAAACGCAAGCTCATCGGCCAGCAAAAGCTTTATCTCCCTGCCAGCACCCAGACTTGAATACACATTTCCAGTAGAACCTCCCCCAATAATTACCATTACAGAGTAAATCATCAAAAGATACATCACAACAAATATGTCGCCATTAAACCCCCTTTCAAAGAACAAAGGCACTCCAATAATCGTTGAAACCAAAACCAGTACCCCGAAAGCAACAATAGGAGCCAGAACAAACAGGGATTTAATGCTATCCTTAACAATTATAGTCTCTTTTCCTAAAAGTTTAATGAAATCATAAAAGTTCTGTAAAATCGGAGGACCAACTCTAAACTGAACCCTTGCTGATAGTTTTCTGTCCACCCAACCAACCAGCAACCCCAGAATAGCTGTAAACAAAAATCCAGGAAATACCAGCAAATAAAATATATACCACCAGTTCATGCCTTATCCTCCTTATGCCGCCAGCTATGACTTTTAATAGCAAGATGCTCCCCGTAGAAAAACAGGTTGTTTTCCGGATCCTCTTTCTCAATATCTACCATCTTAAAAGCTCCATTCGGAGAGGTCTTAACACATAACGGGACATAGTCCGGATTTGACTTTAGTTGTTCAAGGCAATAGTCACACTTTGCTGTAATGTAGTTAATAACTTCCGGGAAAATGGTACCAAAAGGACACGCCAGAATACAACTCTTACACCCCACACATCGCATATTATACCGCTTAACCAATCCATTCTCCATTTTCTCAAGAGCTTCCTTCGGACACGCAAGCACGCAGAAAGCATCCTTACATTGCCGACAGTAAACCGCAAACTCTGCTACCTCCAGTAAGGAGAACTGCCCGGGATTATCCCTATGATAGAAATATTCACACTTAATATCCTCAACCGATTTACCCGACTCAATTAATGCGGGTATATCAATTAATAATTTCTTCATTCCCAAATATTCTCCTCATTTTTTATCATTTCATAAGTAAACACTGGACCATCTTTACAGACAAAATACTTACCCATAACACAGTGTCTGCATTGCCCAATTCCGCAATACATTTTCTTCTCCATTGAGAGATAAATATCCTCAGGAGAATATCCGTACTTCAGTAAATCCATGGTTGCAAACTTCATCATTATGGGAGGTCCGCACACTACTACAGGATTACCATCGGGTTTTATATCAATCTTTTCAAGAAGCTTCGTTACCAGACATACCTCTTCATCCCACGATTGCCCCTCCGGTACAGAATCAACAGACCTCAAAACCTTAACTTTCTCATGCTTACGCCATTCCTCGATTTGATACTTATAAATCATATCTTCAGGAGTTCTTGCCCCAGCAAGGAATGTAACACTGTTATACTGATCGATATCGTGGAGAAGTGTAAGAAATAAGGACCTGGTAGGCGCCATTCCAACGCCTCCGCCCATTATCAGTACATCCTTCCCTTTAAATTTCTCCAGAGGATAACACGACCCGAAAGGGCCTCTCAAACCAACAATATCTCCAGGTTTAACCCTGTGAATATGCTCCGTTACAAATCCCACTTTCATTATCGTAACATCCATCTCATCCACAACATAATGCGAAGAAGACGGCGTAAAAGGCGCTTCACCTATGCCCGGTACAGAAAATTCTATAAACTGCCCCGTTTTAAACGGTATCGGTTTCTCAGGCTTTAAATGAAAAGTCTTTATCGTTGGTGACTCATCAATTACTTCGGTAACCTCTGCCGGTATAACCTTATAAGGATTCTCTCTCTCCATAATTACGCCTCCTGAAAACTCTTTTCTTTCTCCATAATTCTTTTTACAACACCTCTAAACTCTATCTCTCCCGGACAGACATCAATGCACCGCCCACAGCCCGTACACCCGAGCAGATCAAAATTATACTTCATGTACAGAAACTTACAAAGATACCTGTTTCTAAATCGCTGATACATCTTAGGGCGAGGATTTGCCCCCCCCGCAACCCTTGCATATCCTGTTAACTGACACGAGTCATAACTTCTTACCTTCGTAAAATCTTTATCCTTCGATTCGTCATTCAAAATTACACAATAACACGTGGGACATATGTTGTTGCATCCACCACACCCCACGCAGTCCCTCGATTCCTCTTTCCAAGCTTCTATAGATATTTCCCTCATCCTTTCGTAGTCAGTACCCCTCTCAAAATCTTTATTATTTTCCTCAAGCCTCTTAAGAACACTGGCCCTATTATCTTCAACAAGTTTTTCTATTTCATCACTCGAACTCTCAACCTTTATATACCTCCTCATTTCACCGACAAGCCTCTCACCTTTATCAGACCCTACCTTTACCAAATAGCTATCACCAACCCGCGAAAGATTCAAATCATACCCATCCTCTGAGTAAGGTTTTCCTCCAACAAGATTGCAATGACAGGAAGGAGCAATTTCCATACAATCACTGGTTATAACAATTGTATCATCTCGCCATTTCTTATAAACAGGATCAACAAAATTTTCATTAATGAGAGCCTTATCCAGAAGCTTCAATCCACGAAGATCACAATCTTTGACTCCAGCGACGATCCTTTTTACGCCTGCTTCATCCTCAGGGTATACTTTCTCTCTGGGTGCATAAAATAGAATCTTCACAGGATCAATCGCCCTATAAGAATCGATTACATACTCTCCCTCTTTATCCAGTTCGGCCAGATTATACCCATCGTTGCCAAACTTTGACTTTACAGGAAGGATTACCTGTGTTACCCCCAGGATTTTTTTCTCTTTACAAAGATACAAAAACGCGAAAAAGTCCTTGACCTTAACAAGCATTACTACCCCCAGCAGTTAAAGGTGGGCCACAATTTTTTTAACCAATGAATTTCAAGTTTAGCCTAACCCCAAAAGCTCCAATTATCATCGCCTTTATGATAGTCAATTCCCGTGCCACTTCCAGAGCAATACAGGTTTTAAACCCCTCTATTATACATTTTCTTCCCAAGAAGGGAAAAATAACCCGCTAAAATTTCTTACTTATGAGAAGATTCGGTATTAAATCCACCCGCTTTAGAAAATAAAAAACCACCAGAATCCCCACACACAAGGGGCCTCCTGAAAGATTATTCCGCATATTTCCTCAAACAAGGAAAACCTTCTATTCAGGTAAAAGGAAAACCTTTTTTATAGCTCTCTGAGCCCTGGCGAAATTTTCATCATCAATAACACAACTTACTGTTGAAATACTGGTGGAAATACTCAGTATATTTATACCTTCCCTTCCGAGAGCTCTGCATAATCTACCTGCAATAGCAGGTTTTTCCCGAAAATGCGGACCGTACACCCCTATAATTGCAGCTCCTGGGTAAATCTTTATATCCTTTGCTTTCACCTTTTCTGCTATCTCTCTTATCAACTTTTCTGCTCTATCTAGATCATCTCGGCTTATACAAAAAGTTATATCCGCACTGTTATCTATGTTTCCGCTTTCAGTTATGTACTCAATGTTTATATTATTCTCTCCCATATAGCTCAATATTTCTCCAGCAATACCAGGACGATCAGTAACACCTAGAACAGATATTAGTACAAGTCCCCTACTCTCAATCGTACCACTAATTTTTATTTTATGATAATCCTTCATTCCAGGGTAATCGTAAAAAAATTGGGAGAATAAAGCAACAAAAAATGGTGAAATGTTAAATTATTCAGAGGTAAGTGCCACTCTCGATTCCATTTTTAACTACCCAGATGCTTCCGTACTAAGTCAACTAATCTCGCTGGCGTTACAGGTTTCTCAACAAATTCCTCGACCGGTAGAA
>Ga0190359_1001292_pt1 | contig 15910 bp, 7 predicted proteins | sample 48721823_MG_FD_161269 | JGI IMG/M metagenome (GOLD analysis project Ga0190359, IMG submission 161269) | Hydrothermal vent microbial mat bacterial communities from Southern Trench, Guaymas Basin, Mexico - 4872-18-2-3_MG | ecosystem: Environmental > Aquatic > Marine > Hydrothermal vents > Microbial... | reverse complement strand
CTTATATTCAACCTATGCAGGCAAAGGATATTGTTGTGAAAGGCATAGTCCAGGGTGTTGGGTTCAGACCACATGTCTACAGACTTGCAGACAGACTGGGGCTCAATGGGTATGTGAGGAATGAGGCAAGGGGGGTTGTGATACATCTTGAGGGTGAAGGGGAAGTGATAAATAGGTTTTTGATGGAACTCAAAGATAATCCTCCTCCCAGGGCAAGGATAGTGGATGTGGAGGTCTTTGAAAGCAAAAATGAGGGATTGAGCCATTTCTTTATTGATTTCAGTGTTGGAGAAGGGGAGAGAAATGTGTTTATATCCCCTGACATAGCAACATGTGAGGATTGTTTAAGGGAACTCTTTGACCCTTCTGATAGAAGATACAGGTTCCCTTTTATAAATTGCACGAATTGTGGACCAAGGTTTACCATCACCTTTGACATCCCATATGATAGAAAGAATACCACAATGAATGAGTTTGAGATGTGTGAAGACTGTTCAGAGGAGTACAACAATCCATTATCCAGGAGATTTCATGCACAACCCAACTGCTGTCCAGTGTGTGGTCCAGAACTTGTTATACTTGACAGAACTGGCAGGAAACTCAGGGGAGATCCAATAAAAAGGGCAGCCAGTCTTTTAAGGGAGGGTAGGATCCTTGTAATAAAGGGACTTGGAGGATTCCATATTGCCTGTAATGGTCTTGATGAGGATGCCGTTGTGAGGATTAGAAACAGAAAGAAAAGAGGGAAAAAACCCTTTGCACTTATGGGAACAATGGACATGATTAGAGAACATTGCTATGTCTCAAAGGAGGAAGAAGGCGTTCTTCTCTCTCCATCTGCACCAATAGTGCTTCTTAAAAAAAGAAAATCCTCTAATATTCCAGATGCAGTAGCACCAGGGCTGAAGGTACTTGGATTCATGCTTCCATACACGCCGGTGCATCATCTCCTTCTTTCTGAAATTGACTTTCCCCTTGTGATGACCTCTGCAAATATTTCAGAGGAACCCATTATTTTCAGGGATGAAGAGATTGAAAGACTCACTGGTATTTTTGATTATATTTTGACCCACAACAGGAAAATATACATAAGGGCAGATGATTCGGTTGGGAGTGTATTTAAAGGAGAATTTTATCCCATAAGGAGGTCAAGGGGGTATGTGCCTGACCCAATAGAGGTGCCACTATATTCAGACAGGGTGATTCTTGGAGTAGGAGGGGACCTGAAGAACACATTTTGCCTTTTGAAAGGGAATTATGCAATAATGAGCCAGTATATAGGGGATATGGAGAATATAGAGACAGAGGAGGCCTTCTTCACAGCACTTGACCATTTTAAGAGAATATATTCTATTGAACCTGAAATGGTGGTTTGTGATATGCATCCCCGTTATATGACCACAGGAATTGCAGAGAGGTTTAACCTCCCTGTTTACATGGTTCAGCACCATAGGGCGCATATGCTCTCCCTCCTGATGGAGAACAATACCAATGAGAAGATAATCTGTTTTGCCTTTGATGGAACTGGATATGGGGAGGATGGTAATGTATGGGGTGGTGAGGTGTTTGTTGGTGATTTGAGGGAACAGAATAGGATTTACCACCTTGAGTATGTGCCACTACCAGGTGGTGATGCCGCAATTATTAGACCATGGATGTATGGGATTTCTCTTCTTGAGTTTTCAAATCTCGGATCACTTGTTAGGAAGATATTTAAGGGACATAATGTAGATATTGTAAGGATGATGATTGAGAATTCAATAAACACTGTTCCATGTTCAAGCATGGGAAGGCTTTTTGATGGTGTTTCAGCCATACTTAATGTATCACGGGAAAGCAGTTATGAAGGGGAATCTGCAATACTCCTGGAGCAGGTTGCTGAAGGGAATCCTCGTGTTCCATATCCATTTGTATTAAAGGACGGTATAATAGAGATTCGTGATATTATCAGTGGAATAGTTCGGGATATGGAAAAGGGTCTTCCTCCAGGCGAAATTTCAATGAAGTTCCATATGACAGTTGCAGAGATTATTTTGAGGATTTCCAGAGAGGTGAGAGAAAAATACGGGATAAACAGGGTTGGCTTAACAGGCGGCGTATTTCAGAATATGCTTCTTCTGGAGAAGACAGTAGAACATCTCAATAAGGAAGGATTTGAAATCCTGCTCCACAGGAAGGTGCCAACAAATGATGGTGGAATAGCACTCGGTCAGGTTGCCTTTGGTGTCTTTTTGGAGGAGGCATGAGAGAGTCTCCATGGAATGACAGGAATTACATAGAAGAGTACCTGCTCCATAACAGAAAATACGACAGCGTTACTGGTGAGGAAGTGGATTACCTTATAAAGAGGTTTAATCTTAAAAAGGGAATGCGTGTGCTTGACCTTGGCTGTGGATATGGCAGACACTCAATTGAGTTTGCAAAAAGGGGGATGCGTGTTACTGGGGTGGATATTTCAGAAGAATTTATAAGAATGGCAGGCCAAAAATCACAGGGGCTTGATATTGAGTGGATAAATGAGGATGTTATGGTCTGGAAAGCCAGAAAGAAGTTTGACCTTGTTATAAACATGTACACATCCATCCTTGGTGAAGTGGGTGGGGTTGAAAGGGATATAATGTTTTTGAAAAAAATCAGGGATGCACTGGATACAAAGGGGCATTTTGTGATTACCACCCTGAACGCATACAGGCAGGCATGGATGGGGAATGAGAAGTTTAATCCAGTAAAATCAGAGATAATCTGGAGATGGGCAGGGAAGGGGAAGATTTATCAAGCACCTGTGAGGCTTTATACACCAATGGAACTTTTCCACATGTGTAAAGCAGCAGGCCTTGAAATCACACATGTATATGGTGGGGACAGGCCTGGTGATATTGTGAAGGAGTATTCTTTCAATGTGAAGCACATAGAAATTATCCTCTTCGGTGCTGGATACTATTATTAGTGAGTATCAAGTTATCAGGCTTCCTGGCTCATGATGAGTTTGTATATCCTCACTGGGTTTTCCTTGCCCTTGACCTTGATAAGATAGGGACCCTGGAATGTGAATGGGACATTAATCTCATTGAATACCCTTTCAGATATAACAATCTCACCGCCTCCAGCCACCTCCTGTAGTCTTGAAGCAAGATTCACGGTATCACCAATAACCGTGTAATCAAGCCTTTCCTGAGAACCAATATTACCCACGACTGCCTCTCCTGAATTTATACCAATACCAATGCTCATGGTGGGCTGTCCAAACCTCTTCCTCCTCTCATTGATTTTCTGTATCTCCTTCTGTATATCCACTGCAGACATCACTGCCCTGTTCGGGTCATCTGAATGTTCAATGGGTGCACCATAAACAGCCATGAGACAATCGCCAATAAACTTGTCAATTGTCCCTTCGTATCTGAATACAACATTGGTCATTGCTGAAAGGAGTTCGTTCAGGAGTGCAACAACCTGTTCTGGGGGAAGTTTCTCTGAGAGGGGGGTGAATTTTCTAACATCCGCAAAAAGCACTGTTACCTTTTTCCTTGTCCCTTTCAAAAGATTCACATACTTGTCAGGGTCTTTGAATATCTCCTCTGCAACCTGATGGGAAACATATCTCCTGAAGGCATCCTTTATCTGCTCCTTCTCCTTCAAGCTCTTTGCCATGTTGTTGAATGCCTCTGTTAATTCACCTATCTCATCCCTTGATTTTATCTTAATCCTTACATCGTACTTCCCTTTTGCAATTTGCTGGGCACCATAAACAAGTTGCTTTATAGGCCTGCTCATAAAACTGGATAGTATCACGGCACCAATAATACCAAGGAAAAGCCCTATGGATGCAATTGTTATTAAAATCAGTTGAATCTTCTGGGTTGTCGATTCAATCCTTCCAATGTCAAGACCAATATAAACCTTCCCAATCTCCTTTTTACCGGCAAGAAGAATGGGGTGTACAACCCTGTAAACATTTCCGGGGAATTTATAGTCATTCACATTTTTCCCGATCCATCTCACATCGTTATGTGCCCTTATCCTGCCTTCCCTGTCTGTGATAAATGCATAGATTACCCCCTCGTTCTTTGAAGCGTCTGCTACGATTGTTGCAAGGTAAAGGTCATCATTTGTTATCAGGGGGTCTTCAGCATTCAGGGCAATCATTCTTCCTATTAGTTCACCCTGGAGTTTAATCTCATGGGATAGGGCTTCCCTCACCCTGTCAAGGGTGAAGTAGAAAATCAGAAGTGTAACAATTGTCAGGAGGAGGAAAATCAGTATTATAAACTTCAGCCTTATGGATATTCTCATAAATCAGTCAGACTTCTTGAGTTCCTTTAATTTAAGTTTTGCCCTCTGGATGTTCTCTTTTGCATTGGGGTAATTAGGATAGAGTTTCAGTGCCTTTTCCCAGTATTTTATTGCCAGTTCATAGTTGTTTTTTGTATAGGCTTCAATCCCTAATATATAGTATCTGTCTGCTTCGTCTTTCCTGTTTTTGACCATTGTTTTTCCTATCTTTTCCAGGTACCCAAGGGCGGTTTTATTGCCAGGTTGATACTCCAGTACCTTCTCAAAGTATCTTTCTGCAGAGGATATATCACCGTTTGCATATGCCTTTTTACCCTTTGACAGATAGAATTTGACCTTTTGGGAGATAAGTTCATTGATTTTTGACTTTCTCTTCTGGAGACTCTTGTTACCTCTGTACTTCTTCAAAAGTTTGTCAACAAGGTATGTGGCAGATTTGAGTTTCTCCTGCTTTATGTAAAGGTCAATCTTTTTGATTCCAGAGGAGACTTCTTCCAGCATCTTGTTTTTTGCACTGGAAATATAATTTTTCACCTTTTTGTTTGTTGGGTCTTTTTTAAGGAGTTTTTCCCATATTGATATTGCCCTGCTGTAATTGCCCATTCTATAATATTTTAAGGCGAGTTCCATTTCCCTTGTGGATGTTGATTTTACACCCCTTCTTATTTTTTCTTCAGCCTTCCTTTTAAGTTTTATGGCCATCTGATTTGTTGAGTCAATGGAGAGTGCTTTCCCGAAGTAATAGACTGCATTCAGGTAATCACCAGATGCCATCTTATTTTTACCAAGGCTTATATATTTCTCTACTTCCTGTGTATTCAGAATGTTGGTCACCTTATCAAGCCATTGTTTTGCATTCCTGTTGTTTGGATTCCATATAAGGGAAAGGTCAAAGTAGTTAATTGCCTCTTTGTATTTCTTTTCCTTGAAATAAGAGATTCCCTGTTCAACAAGTTTGTCACTCATCATCCTCTCTTTTGAGAATGTCTCCTGAACAGCAATCTTTTTAGGTTTCTCCTCCCTTCCAGGAGAATATGAAATTGTAAAGAAATGGGAAACCCCAAGATTGCTTCCGGGGATTGCTGCATAGTTTATTGAAAGAGTTTTCAAGTTCAGACCAAATCCCATTGTGATTCCCTTGAAGAGTCCAGAGGATGTAATGTCAGGGTTGTATCCAGCCCTCAGGGAGAATATCTCAACAGGAGAAAACTCTATTCCTGCATTTGCAGATAAGCCTGCTTTCAGGGTGTATCTTATGTCCACAACTGGATGAAGTTTTTTATCAAACAGATTCAGTCCTCCACCTGCCTGAACAGTGATTGGAAGAGAGGTTCTCAATATTCTTGTTCCAAGGTTTGTTATGCTCAATCCGGCATTAAACATTTCATCTGTGTATTTCACTCCAGCATTAAGAAAGACCCCTGTTCCACCTGAATGTTCTATCTTGAAATTACCGATGTTCAGGCCTGCACCAAGAAAGAGGTTGTTCAGCCTCATTCCATAGTCTATGTGTCCAATAAGAAAGTAGGAACTGTAATATGATAGATTCCAGGGGTCATCTTCAGGTCTGTTTTCTATACCACCTGTATAAAAACCCCTCAAACCAAAACCCACGCCCTTTTCAACATTAAGTGGAATAATACTGGATATGGAGATTAAATGGCTTCCGAGAAAATAGTATGAATAGGCTGAAGAAAAGTTGAATCCCTTAAACTCCCCTGCAATTGCCGGGTTAAAGTATACCCCCTCAGGTGAGATGATTCCTGTAGAAGCACCACCAAGGGCAATCACCTTCCCGTCAATCTTCATATTAAGAAAACTCAATCCAGGTGATGTCTGTGAGAAAAGGAGAATCAGGGATATCATTTAACCACCCCGAGTTTTTTGATAATAACCCTTCTGTTATTATTCCCCGTGGCAATGAATCTAACAAAGTATATGTCTGTTCCAAGGTTCTGGGTGGAGAAGGGTATATCGTGAAGAATGCCACCTGGATAATCCTCATTCAATAGGGTTTGAACAAGTTTTCCTGTAAGATTGTATAATTCTACACGAACCCTGGCATCCTGATTTAGATAAAATACAATGTGAGCCTGGTCACCCCTAACAGGATTTGGATAGATAAAGCATGAGTCATCAGGGAAGAAGGCGCCCTTTGTCCCTATAAATACTCCAAGTAGTGTATCACCCGAGTTCCCCATTGTATCCGAATAGGTGATGTAAAGTTGGGCATCCCCGGGAGGCATTCCACTCACAAGTCTACTGGCAACGTACTCTGTATCCATGCTTGTAGGTACAACATCCAGATAAAGTGTATCATCCCCTGAGATAAGTGAAACCACAGGGAATTGAGAGATAAATTCTTCTGAAGATATATTAACAAAGATTGAATCTCCAATGTAAATAGTATCAGGATAGGTGACCTCAATCAGTGGAGGAATTGTGTCAGTGTATGTTATAAACACCTGTGATGAATCTATTCCAGTATTGTTCCTCAGGTCTGAACCACGGGCAACAAGATAGGCCATTCCAAGGGATATTCCATTCAGATACACATGCCCTCCATAGGTGAGGTGGCCTGTTTGAACAACTGAGCATACAAGTGAATCACCATTCACATCGTATAAAACGGATGTGGGTACACTGGCAAGTGATTCAGATGAAACTATTGTGAAATGTAGTGTGTCACCAAGGAAGCCTGTATCAGGTGCAGTTATTGTTAATACAGGTGGGATTGTGTCCAGGGAATCTATAAGTATTGGCTTTATCTCCAGTGTTGAGTTCCCGGAAACATCCGAGACATAGACCCTGATTTCACCCATACCCGTTGATAGTCCAGAAACAAGAAGTGAACCTGTATAGGTGTAGTTGTCTATCTTTGTGACGGTGAAATCAAGTGAATCATTGAAGGAATCAATGAGCCTTGCAACAGGGTTTGAACCGAGGGGTTCATCGGTTAATAACCTTATCCCCAGTTCTGTGTTTAGATAGGTAGTTTCAGGTGCCTCTATGGTGATGCTTGGTCCTGTAGTATCTGTATGGGTTGCGATATAGAATCTAATTGTATAGGGGAAAGAATTTCCCTCTGTCCAGACCACGTATGGTTGTTCTGAGGAGGATGGGGAGAATGCAGAATCCCCTGTTGTTGATATTACCTCTGTTTCCAGCCAGCCATTCTGGTGGTCATGGATTTTCATGTAAACCTTTTCATCCTCCTGCCAGAAGAGATAGAGATTACCAAGGGAATCCAGAGACAGGGTGGGATGTTTTGAAATGCCAATTGTGTTTGTGAGGTTTGTATCAGGGAGCCACCCAGTTCCAGGTTTGTACTGTTTATAATAAATATCAGTGTTCCCAAGACGGGTATCCTCCCATACAAGGTGGATACAACCCAGACTGTCTGATATGGCAAAGGGATGTGAAAGGTTGCCCGTGCCTGTTATTGTTGTTTCTGCCTGCCACGTTCCATTATATCTTCTCATTTTTATTGCAGGCTGTGGGGTTCCAGTATCATCGCAGTAGAAAACAATCTTATCACTTCCATATTTTATTACAAATGGGTCAAAGGAATTTCCAGAGGACTGGGAAAGATTTGCTGGTGAACTCCATGAGAGTGCACTGGCATCGTAGATTGAGTAGTAGATTTCGCCTGATGCCTTCTGTTCCCAGACAAGCATCACATCACCATTATCATCACCAACTGCTGAGGGCTTAACTGTATTACCAAGTGAAGTAATCTGCTCCAGAGGTTCCCATACTCCACCAGCATTCCTCCTTGCGAATATACGGGTCGTCCCAGATATTTTTTCCTCCCATATTACAAATATGTTGTTGTCGCTCCCTGTTAAAAGTATTAGGGGATTACCTGATGTATCCGCTTTGGAGTTGCTCAGGTTAACAGGCTCAGAGAATACATTACCATCATCTGTATAGGTGTAGAAGATTTCTCCATAGGGGAATGTTGCGTAGACTATGTGCACTCTGCCCGAACTAATGTCATATGCTACCTTTCTGCCTGATGGGATCTGGGTTGCTGTATTTAATCCTGAAACCATGGGTTGCTTGCTCATCTGAATAGATGTTGATACTGAATCAAGGTTCAGAAATCCATCAACTATGAAGACTCTGAAATCATATAGTCCATTATTCCTTAAGACACCAGAGGAGTCAAAACCATCCCATACCATTATGGAATCAGGATATCCGAACCCTTCATCCTGCTGTATTGTATCACTCCCCTGAACAATGGATGCCTTCCAGTAATATATACCCTGCCTGTCAAAGACATTTAAGTGAATGGCAATGGTGTCATTGGACCTATCACCATCAGGTGAAAAAACTCCGAATGAAGGGCTTGCTGTTAGGGTGTCTATCAAGGTATCCGTATAACTCAAAACACCTGAGTGGTCACCAAGGAAGAGGGTATGAGTACTTGGATTGAACATAGTGGTGTAATTGATGTTGGTTGTTTCTGTCTGCGGGATGCTTATCCATTCTGTACCACCATTGGATAGCATAAAAACCCTGTTGTTGAAGTCAGAGGCATAAACAAGGAAAGGATATCCTGTTATTGTGTACAAATCCCTTATCCATAGATTAATGCCAAGGGAAGGACTCCAGGTTCCTCCAGCATCATTGGATATGTATATGGATGGTAAGGCTGGGTAATCAGGTGAAGACCAGAGGAGATTTCCAAAATAACCATCACATGCGATAGCCCTGAAATTTTCAGATGGAAGCCCTGAATTCAAAAGATTAAATGTTCCTCCATTGTCATCACTTCTCAAGACACCATTCCTTGTAGTTATAAAGATGGTATCGGGATTTGTGACAGGATAAGCAATCTTTGTCATATTGATTCCTGAATAGACATTTGTCCAGTTGACACCACCATCAGTGCTCCTGTATATCTCAGAAGAGGTTACTGCAAAGGCTGTTGCTGGGTTGTTAGGGTTAAACTTCACATCATTAAAGTGGTCAAAGGCCATTAACCTTTCCGACCATGAGGTGCCATGATTGGCAGTTCTGTATAGAACATTGTATCCGCCTGCAAGGAATATATTTGTGTCTGCAGGACTTGTTGAGATGGTTAAGAATAGAGGAATAGGTGGAGGATTCCCCATTCTTGACCAGGAGAGGCCATTGTCATCACTTATGAATATACCTCCAAGGGTTGCAGCATAAAGGGAATGACGATTCACAGGATTGATTTCAATATCCCAGACAATACATGCATCAAGCCCCTGATTATTTTCATACCAGAGGTTTCCAAGGTCTGTGGAGATATAAACACCACCACATGTTCCCACATAAATTGTGTCACTTATTGCAATTATAGAGTTTGTAAAGTCATAAACAAGCCCGTTGTTCGTCTTGTAAAGACTGTCACTTCCTATCAATCCAGTCCATACACCTGCTGTCTGGGTGGAGACAAAAATTGAATCAATATCAGGAACCTTTGTGATTCCTGATACAGGTGCAAGAATATTTGTTGATTGCCATGGAGGTGTAGTAATCATATACAAAAGTCCAGCATCACATCCTGCATAAAGTATATTCTGGGTGAAGAGGAGGGCATTCACATTATTGGGAGAGTTAATCCTGCTCCATGCAACGGGGCTAACAGAACTTCTGAAAATACCCCCATTTGTCCCTGCATAGATTGTGTAGGTTGATGAATCATAGGCAAAGGAGGTAACCGTGAGGGTGTCTATCTGGGAATTGCTTGCGCTGAACCAGTTGATACCCCCATTTGTACTTCTGTAAATCCCATGTTTGTCTGTTCCAAGAAAAATTATGGTATCATCAACCGCATAGATTGCACTCACAGTGAATGTATCAGGAATGTCTGTATTTTTAAACCAGCTACCTCCACCATCCATGGTTTCCCATAGACCACCAGATTCAACTCCAGCAAAAATTGTATCCTTACCCTTAGCATAAACCACAATCACATTCTCAAACCTGAAGTCAGGGGATACATTGGACCATGCACCAAACACGTTTTTGTAAACACCGTTCAGAAGAAGGCCTGCATATACATTACTTCCGTCATAGGTGAGGCTATTCACAAAACCGCCGAAAGGTCCATTCCTTGTCCAGGTGTTGTATCCCTTCACCTGGAAGTTGGTATTCCCATATTCTTTTAATGCTGAAAGATCCAGCGCCAGCAGAAGCAGTAATATATGCATATAAAAATTTTACAGAAAAAAAATTTAGGGTCAAGGGAAAAACCGAATACAAAAATTCAAATAAAAATTATGAGACCGCATTAGGAATTATAAATGTGAATTTTCAGAGTTTCTTTTAGTATTTGGAGGGCTTATATGCTCAGTAAAATTAAACAAGCCTGATGATTTCACAAAATAGATTTTAGAGCAGAAATTTATATAAAAGGAATGTAGGGATAAATTATGGGTTTACATTGTTGCAAACATCCTTTATAATCAAAACATGCTGGAAAAGAAGTTTGAAATTATCAGATATGCCAATTGCTGGGAAGATACGGAAATACTTTTAAAGGCCCTTTCAATTAAAAAGAGTGGGAAATATCTATCCATAATTTCAGGGGGTGATAATACTCTTTCCCTCCTTACAGAAGACCCTGATCTTGTGGTTGGTGTTGATATCAGTCCTGCCCAGATTGCTCTATTCCACCTGAAAATCGCTGCATTCAAAAATCTCTCTCACGATAATGTGCTGAAATTCTTTGGAATAGTAGAATCGGATGAAAGGATTGAGATATACAACACCATAAAAAGGGATATGCCGGAAGGGGCACAGATTTACTGGGACAATCACCCTGGTATCATAAAAAAAGGAATTATTTTTGCAGGTAAATTTGAGCGATACTTTGCCATTTTCAGAAGATACATTTTGCCTCTAGTTCACAGAAGAAAAACCATTGAAAAACTATTCGCCCTTAACACAAGAAAGGAGAGGCTTGAGTTTTTCAAAAGGAATTGGAACAACTTCTTTTGGAAACTAATATTCAGGATATTTTTCAGTAAATTCCTTATGGGGCATCTTGGTAGAGACCCCGAATTCTTCCGTTATGTGAATGAACCCGTTGCAGTTAATATTAAATGGCGGGTTGATAGAGGAATTATAAATGTTCCAGCATCTGACAACCCATATGTTGACTTCATACTCCATGGTAATTTCAAAGTTTGCCTCCCTTATTATTTGAGAAAAAAAAATTTCCAGAAGATAAAGGATAGGCTTGACAGGATAAAAATTGTCCAGGGGCCCGTAGAAAAAGCACTGATTTTAAGATACGATGGATTCAACCTCTCCGATATTTTTGAGTATATGGATTATAACAGTTTCAAGAATATATATGGGCAGATTCTAAGAAGTGCAAAAAAAGGTGCCAGAATTGTTTATAGAAACATGCTTGCACCACGAGAATCTCCACCTGAATACAAAAAGTTCGTAGTCTCCCATGCTGGTATTGCAAGGGAATTCCTGAAGAGGGACAGAGCATTTTTTTATTCCAGAATTGTAATTGAGGAGAAACTATGAGTCCTGTTCTACTTGAGGTAATTAAGGCGCTCGGTTTCGGTTGTGGATATATATTTCTTTTTATAATAGCAGAGGTTATCCACAAAAAGAAATCTGTTCCGGTTGAGTGGACAAGGAAAGGCGTCCATTTTCTAAGTGCATCAATCTCCATTGTGTTTCCCCTAGTGTTTAAATATACATTAACCCTCTTTATACTTGCTGTTTCCTTTTTAATAATTCTCATAGTAGGTGAAAAAAAGGGGCTCTTGAGCTCCATTGGTGGCGTGGAAAGGAAAACAAAAGGTGAGTTCTATTTCCCCATTTCAATCTTCATTGTTTATGTCCTTTCGCACAACAACTTTGTCCTTTATGCGGTCTCTATGGCTGTTCTCGCTATCTCTGACCCACTTGCTGCCCTTATAGGGAAGTCGTACGGTCATGTAAAATACAGGGTGCAGACAGATCTCAAGAGCCTTGAAGGCTCTGTAACCTTCTTCTTCGCAACTTTTCTTATTGTTCATATACCTATACTACTATTCACAAACGTAAGCAGGGCAAACTCCCTCCTTATCAGTCTGGTTGTTGCTATTCTTGTAACATGCCTTGAGTCTATCTCCCTGGAAGGAAGTGATAATCTGATAATTCCTCTTGGAACATTTTTCATTCTTTACAAACTTATAACCAAACCCACTGAAATGGTCTTTCTTCAGGTAATGATTCTAATTTTTATTATCGTCACTACTATTATTCTTACCTACAGGGTGCATAAAATAGGTTCAAGCGGACTTATTACAATAATACTTACAAGTTACGCAGCATGGGCTCTTTGTGGTCTCAATTACTACATTCCAACTCTGCTCTTTTTCTTTGGTTTTCTCTTTATGAATATTGTATTCAGGGTGAAACCCGGTGACGATCCGGCCTTATTCAGAACAAAGGCGGTTCTGAAACTTGTCTATATTCCCATGGCCATTGTTTTTGCTGCAAATTTCTTTTCCCTTGAAGATTTTCTTTCCACAGTCTTCCTTGTTTCTGTTTCCACACATTTAACGCTCCTATGGAGGCACTGGTATCTTGACAGAAACGTTGTCAGCAGGTTTTTTAGACGATGGAGAAAGATTTTTATCCATTGTGGTTCAGTGGTCTCTTTTTTGATCGTAGTTCTTCCCTGGCTTTTTATCTTTAGAAGAGAGCGAATTCTTGTGCTTTCAGCAGTTCTATTCATATTTAATCTATTGGCCGACGCCTTTTATACTATCCTTCGTTCAACCATATACAGAGAGATAGACTACATGAAAAACCGGGCACTCAGAAATTTCGTAAACCTCTTCATAACAATGCTATTCCTGATACAAAAATTTCTGGGGAGGATAGGATGAATTCTGAAAGAAAATGGTTGTTCATTATTCTTCTCATTTTGCTCGTTACCCTGTCACTTTTTTATTCAACAAAGGCAAAAATAACTAACAGCCTCAGCATCTGGTTTCCTGAAAACGAACCGACTCTTCTTGAATACAGAAAATTCCTTGAGAAATTCGGGAACGATGAACAACTGGTGATTGGTCTTGAATCAGCCACCCCATTTACTCTTCAAACAAACATTGAAAAACTCAAAGTAATGGCAAAAGAACTTAAATCCATACAGGGTATTGATGTACCTCTGGGGCCATTTTCTCCATTTCTCAATGAAAAGGGAAGAAGGAGATTTTTATCAAAGGATTCCATGTGTGTTTTAATTGTTCTGCCAATTAAAAAAGGACTGGATATAGAAGAGAAAAGACACGATATTGTGAATCAGGTAAAGCATGTGCTTGACAAATATCCATACAGGTATCACATTGCTGGCACAACCGCAATTTACGAAAGATTAAACTGGCTTACCCGTGAGAATGTGGGTTATTTTTTTATCCTTGTGTTTGTCTATATGTTTGTATTATCCGGCCTTGTGTTCAGAGATGTAAAAATATCCATTCTTACATCATGCACTACAATAATAACAACAATAATTCTTATTGCATCTTTTGGTATCAGTGGTGTTCCGATAAATATGATAACCTCCATTCTCCCTGTGCTTGTGCTTATCTATGGGCTTTCTGATATGGTTTACATTGCCTACATCACCAGAATTAGTAAAAAAACCGATATAAAAAGGATATTATTCCCCTGTTTTCTTACATCCCTCACAACCTTTGCGGGATTCCTTTCCCTTGCTGGCTCAAAAATCCCCTGTGTCAGGCAACTTGGCATATTCGGTGGAATTGGAGTTATGGCCGAATTTCTGGTGACCATGCTCTTATTTCTGGCCTTCTTTAAAAACCTGAAGCCAGCCCGTCCAATCCTTCTGCACAGGTTTCACAGGTGGGAAGAAGAATTTGTCAGAAAAAAGGGAAATGTTATCATTGGCATTTCTGTCGTTGTCTTTGTTTTATTCGCAGGTGGCATGCTGAACCTGAAAATAGATACCTTCACCCTTGGAATGTTCAGAAAAAATGATGTGATAAGACAGGACTCAGAATGGATAGAAAAAAACATAGGTTACTATCTTCCAATGGAGTTTCTAATAAATCCCCATGGTGACTTTGAAAAGATAGTTACTATTGAGAATGTCCTGAGTGAAAGAGGATTCAGGTGCCTTTCACTACCGGACTTTAACCTTAATTTATTGAGCATCCCCGGTTTCAACATCCTACTTCCAGAACAAAATTACATTTCTCAGGACGGTAAATGGATAAGGTTTACGGTGATGGTTCCCGTGGTAAGCGCCAAAAAAATTAAGATCCTAATGGATAGTATAAAGGAGATGATGGAAGAGGTTGAGGGCATATCAGTAAAAGAAACTGGTTATCTTCCTCTATATGTCAAATTGATTGATTACATCAATAGAAGCCAGATGGTAACCTTTCCTGTATCTATACTGATAGTAACAATGATAATCCTCTTTATTGCAGGCTGGGAAAAGGGTTTCTCCGGTATTCCACCAAATCTATTACCCATTGTGGGTGTGCTTGGAATTATGGGGTTTTTCAAAATCTATCTTGATGTCGGGACTATTATTGTCGTTCCAATTCTCATAGGAATCGCTGTTGATGATACAATACATTTTATCTATGCCTCAAAGCAAGGTGAGATAGAAATGATCAGACATCCAATGGGAATAACATCCTTTATCCTTTGTACAGGTTTCATCTTTCTACTCCTCGCTCCATTAAATACCGTAAACCAGTTTGGGTTCCTTGCTTCAACCGGTGTTCTTATTGCATATTTTGGAGATTCTCTTCTTCTTCCCTCATTACAACGTTTGAAAAGGATTCATAAATAATTTTTCACTATCTTTTTCAACTTTCGGGAATCGACCTTTGCCCCGTGTCTTGGATCCTTTGGAATCTTTTTCATAAATACCACTCCAGGGTTTATTCCTGTTTTTTCAATAGACTTTGTTTTTATAACTTTTTCAAGTTTTAGGTCTCGCCTGCCTTCAACCACTATGTAAAGACAATTTTCCTTAGCAAGAGGGAAAATAGCCCTTCCAGTATCCTCAAACATCCTTTGAAATACATAGGGATAAATAATCCTCTGGTTCAAAATAGATAAATCCATCTTCCTTCCAAGGAGTTCAATCTCTTCTTTCCTGATACGAACCACGTCCCCAGTATTAACCCAGTTTTCACCAGGAAATCTGACATATAATATCCCTCCCTTCTTCTCAATGAAAGAAATCCTGTATTCAAGGTCGGACTCTATCTTTCCAGCGTAATAACCATCCCCTTCCCATGCTACATATTCCTGGCCACTTACAACAGATATTGGTTCAATCTGAGTGCATCCGTAAAAAATAACAGTTTTGTTTATAATTCCAGTGGATTCAAGAAAAACTGTGGGTATTGTACTTCCACCTGTATAAATCCTATGGAGCCTTTCCCCAATTTCTTTGTCAACGGCAAAAGGCAAAGCACTTGATGAAATAAACAACCTATCAAGGCTCAATCTTTCCACTGCCTCTTTTAAAAAATTCTTTTTGAGTTTTCTGGGTGGAAGAAGGGTTGAACGCATATAGTAGAGGTTTAGCAAAACCAGGTTTGGAAACATTACAAAATCAACAAACCTTCCCTCCTCAATG
>Ga0190359_1001291_pt1 | contig 15927 bp, 14 predicted proteins | sample 48721823_MG_FD_161269 | JGI IMG/M metagenome (GOLD analysis project Ga0190359, IMG submission 161269) | Hydrothermal vent microbial mat bacterial communities from Southern Trench, Guaymas Basin, Mexico - 4872-18-2-3_MG | ecosystem: Environmental > Aquatic > Marine > Hydrothermal vents >... | reverse complement strand
GTGCGAAAACAGAGCCTTATAATCAACGTACCAGGCAGCCCACGTGCCGCAGTAGAAAATCTCTCCGCGGTGATCCCGGCCCTTGAGCATGCCCTATCGAAGCTTGCAGGGGATCCAACGGAGTGCGTTACGTAAACATATCCCATTTCAAAAGCGGAGCGAAAAAGCAATTGTGATAAACATGGGAGCAGGCATGTTTAACCAATAAGGCACCTGTTTTATGTTGACCTCAATTCATTATTGCATTACCAACCCATTAGTGATATCCCCAGAGACCGTAAATTGATTCAAAATTGCATTGCCTATCATAGGAGTTTGTATAATGGATTGGGCACAATTGATCCGCGAAATCAATTTTGTCTTCGATGCCTCACATAACGGCATCATGATTGTTGATAGCAAAGGCACGATTCTGGTGTATAACAAGGCGGCAGGAAGAGTTATGAAAAGGAAACCGGCCTCCGTGCTAGGAAAACCGTTAGACATGGTCCTTCCCCAAGTATGGCCTGATTTTGAGCGAATACTGGAAACGGGCAGGCCCCAGCTAGGACTAAAAATCCTATTAAATGGAATCACCATAGTAGCCAATAGGACACCTATATTGCGTAATGGAAAGATCGTAGGGGTAATCAGCATATTTCAAGACCTTTCTGAATACGAGAAGGTTATTACTGAACTTGAAACTTACAAAAGCCTGACAAAAGAACTGGATGCCATTATCAATTCTTCGTATGATGGGCTTTATGTAACAGACGGAAACGCCAACACCCTGAGGGTCAACAAGGCCTACGAGAGAATATCTGGCCTCAAGGCTGAGAGCGTGGTGGGCAAAAACATGAAGGATCTTGTGGCAAAGGGATTTTTCAATCAGTCGGTTACCTTAGAGGTACTCAAGACCCGCAAGCCCGTCACCATTATGCAAGACATTAAAGGTGGCAAAAAGGTCATGGTCACGGGTAATCCTATATTCGACGAAACCAGCGGTAGAATCGTTCTCGTGGTCACCAATGTTAGGGATGTATCGGAATTAGACTCCCTTCGAAAGGAGCTTGAGAACAGCAGACAGCTTTCTGAGAGGTATTTATCAGAACTAAATGAATTGAGGCTAAAGAGCGTTAAGTCTGAGGGGTTTGTCGCCGAAAGTGATGCCATGAAGCGCGTCTTGCACACCGCTTTTAAGGTTGCACAAGTTGACACCCCGGTGCTGATCACGGGTGAATCTGGGGTAGGAAAGGGATTGCTTGCAAGAACAATCCATGCAAATAGCTCAAGGGCCACCAAACCTTTTATCAAGGTAAATTGTGGCGCAATCCCAGAGACCTTATTGGAGAGTGAGCTCTTTGGCTACGAGCACGGCGCCTTTACCGGAGCAAAAAAACAAGGGAAATTGGGTCTATTTGAGGTGGCAAACGAAGGAACCATATTACTTGATGAGATCGGGGACATGCCTTTTCACTTACAAGTAAAACTGCTGAGTGTTTTGGAGGACAAACAGGTCACTCGTCTTGGCGGCACTGAACCTAAGAAAATCGACGTGAGGGTTATAGCGGCCACTAACGCCAGCCTGCCGGAGCTTGTGCAGGAAGGAAAATTCAGAAAGGATCTATTCTTTAGGCTTAATGTCGTTCCTATAAATATCCCCCCGTTACGAGACCGAAAAGAAGATATTTTTCCCTTGATTCATTTTTTTCTTTCAAAATTTAACAAAATGCATCAAAAGAAAAAGACAATATTGGCCGAAGCCCTAGACATGTTGATTATGTATGATTACCCTGGGAATATTAGGGAATTACAAAACATCGTGGAGCGCTTGGTCGTCATGAGCGAGACCGATACAATAGGGCTCCGGGACTTGCCACTTTACGTGCTGGACAAGGAGGCAAGGCCCGAGTCCTCTTGCGAGGGCGGGTCAGACCTGAACCTAAATCGGTTAATGATGAACATAGAAGCCCGCATGATTGAGGAGGCAATTCGCAAATACGAAACAACGTATAGGGCGGCCCAACATTTGGGAATCAGTCAGTCGTCGGTAGTAAGGAAAATGCAAAGATATAATATCAAGAGAAATAATGCAAAACCGCATTAAAATGGATTTTGCTTTTGGATCAAGATCGGAGTTCGATCATGATTTGCCCTGTAACTAGCCTTAATTACGTCGCTTTCACAGACCTGAAAATCTATGCCTATAAACTGACACCTTGGTATGGTATTTGCTTCTTATAATGTCTTAATGGCATAGCTTATTCCGGCTTCTTGTGGCTAGACCAGGATGGTCATATGGCATAAACTTCTAGAAATCCAGAAAGGGGGTAAGGGGCATGAAAAAGAAATCGCCTATAGGGAGAAGAGATTTTTTAAAATCTGCCGGTACTGCAGTAGCAGGACTTGGGGCTGCTGGCGTCTTAGGCACTTCTTTTACTGTTAAGAAAGCGACGGCAGCGCAAACAAGGTCTATTCCGAAAACGCCCATTAAAGCCGCCGCAATAAGTTTTCTGAGCGGTGCGGCGGCTGCTCCTTTTGGAATACCCGGAGATAATGCCTATAAGCTGTGCGCAGAGTGGATTAATAACCACGGAGGGATCTTAGGGAGAAAAATTGAGCTGAAGAGTTTTGACGAGGCTGGAGGTGCAGACACCCAGGTAAAATTGGCAAGAAAACTCATCATTGAAGATAAAGTTGATGTGATTTTGGGATATATTTCCTCTGGGGACTGTAAGGCAATCCTCCCGTTGAGCGATGAGTTGGGAGGCCTGATCATAGCTTACGACTGTGGAACCCATGTTTTAATGGAAGGAAATCGATCTCCGTACAAGGTCCCAAAATATGGCCTTGGTTTTCGCAGCGCTGCCCATCTGGGAATAGATAATATTGGTCTTGCACTTTACATTAAGAAGTATTTTCCTGGTGTGACCAAAATAGCGGGCATAAACCCCGACTATGCCTGGGGCAGGGACAGTTGGCTCGTTTTTGAAACAGCCATCAAGAAGTTGATGCCCGGAGTAAAGGTCGTCAAAAAGTTATGGCCAAAGCTGTTCACGACAGACTATACGGCCCACATTAGTGCCCTCATAGGCTCTGGGGCAGAGATTATCCACTCGGCATTTTGGGGTGGAGACGCTGTTACCTTTACCAAGCAGGCCATTGGGATGGGTTTATTCAAGAAGGCAAGGATGGCATATTCTCGTGGAGAGCCCTATCCACAGGAAGTGGGCATGGACTATCCAGAGGGCCAAATTATTTGCTGTGCGGGGACCCACTATTTCTTGTACCCGCCTGCAGACAAGTGGCCCTTGAATAAATGGTTTGTAGAGGAATTCCATAAGAAATATGGTAAGTATCCAACATATCCTTGCTACCATGCCTACCAGGCAATCTTCACTTACAAGGCTGCTGTAGAAAAAGCTGCATCCCTGGTTGGTGGGTGGCCATCTCAGGAAGAGATAAGTAAGGCAGCAGCAGGACTGTTTATTCAAACACCGTCAGGTTATTTGGAGATAGCAGAAGATCACAATGGCAGGGAAGACGTGCTCGTGGGTATTTCCAAGAAGGTTAAGGGCTACCCATTCCCAATACTGGATCCAGAAAAAATGGCCGTGTTTCCCGCTCATATGGTTAATGCTCCAGTTGGTATAAGAACTGTTGACTGGATCAAGAGTTGGAAGGTTTAGTTTACCTTTTCTTGCCTTAGGCGAGGGCAGCGATGGGCTGCCCTCTACTTTCTTCTAAAAGGGCGTTATGGGCAATTGGATAATCTATGTTCTTAACGGACTGTACTATGCCTCGTTTCTCTTTTTAACCTCTTTGGGGCTCAGTATAATCCTGGGGGTCATGGGGATACTTAACCTGACCCATGGTTCTCTTTTTGCCATAGGTGCCTTTGTGGCCGCATGGCTAGTTGGTGTGCTAGGGCCGCAGGCTCCGATCACCTTCTTTTTCGTAGGGCTTCTGGCGGCCATAGGGCTGGCAGGGGTAGTAGGGCTGCTCCTTGAAATATCCATAATAAGGCCGATGTATAATCGGGCCCTTGAGTATCAGCTTCTCATTACCTTTGGTGCCCTTATGCTCATAGAAGACCTTATCAAAATGGTTTGGGGTGGCACCGCGTATTATGCTTCCAAGCCTTTTGTCCTGATGGGTCAGGTACCCATTTTCGGCCAGAGATACCCATTCTATTTTATATTCGTAGTCCTTGTGGGACTCGTTGCCGGACTGGGTATCTGGCTGATTATGTCCAAGACTAGGGTGGGTGTAATGCTGAGGGCTGTCTCAATGGACAGAGAGATGGCCAAGGCAATGGGGATCCGCATCGGCCCCCTCAACACCCTTGCCTTTGGGATGGGGGCTGCGTTGGCTGGGTTGGCCGGAGCCCTAATAGTTCCCACAACCCCCGCTCTCCTCGGAATCGGGATGGATCCCCTGATCATGGCCTTTATAGTCGTTGTGATAGGCGGGTTAGGAAGCCTGCGTGGCGCCGTGGTGGGCTCTCTAATTGTTGGTGAGACCAGATCCATTGGTGTAGTGTTTTTCCCCGAAATAGAACTCCCGTTACTATTCCTCATAGCTGTAATTATACTGGTGTTAAAACCTGAAGGATTGTTTGGTAAATAGGGATAGAAGACAGGGGGTAGCTTGCAGGCCTGGGGCAAGATATATTTGAATCTTTGGTTGAACAGACGGTAAGACTAAGCGAATCCGGCAAAGGGAGAATAATTAAATATATGTTCAAGAAAAGGTTGATTTTTTATCTATGTGTTGTGGGATTACTTATATTTCTCCCTAAAATGGTCCCAGTGTACCAATTGATGCTCATTGAATCCGGGATAACCTTTGCTATCATGGGACTGGGCTTTAACCTTTTGTTGCGCTATACGGGCCTGCTTTCATTCGGCCATGGTGCGCTTTTTGCCACAGGCGCTTATGCCGTTGGTATGCTCGGGAAATATTTCCCACAGCTCTACCGGATCGAGGTGTTAATTCCGGTCGCAATCCTAGTGTCGGTAATAGTGGCAGCAATCTTCGGCTTTGTATGTGTTCGTCACACTAAAATCTTTTTTTCAATTCTCGCCCTTGCCCTGTCCATGGTCCTATTCGCCATTTTGGTCAAGTTTTACAACATAACTGGAGGTTCTGATGGCCTACATATAGACCTGCCCATAATGCTGGGGAAATCTTACGAGGGAGTGAAGAGGTTCGAATTCCTCTCTGGTGCTTATTATTACTTGCTCTTGGGCTTTTTCCTGTTTTCTGTGGTGATGATGTTTGCCATAGTAAACTCGCCATTCGGTAAGGCATTGCAGGCTATTAGAGATAATGAGGTAAGAGCGGAAATGATCGGAATTCGAGTTCGAAGGTACCGTTGGTATGCCTTTATCATTTCAGGGGTATTTACAGGGCTGGGAGGTGCGCTGTGGAGCTTCGTGAATGGACATGTCACCCCCGAAACGGCTGAGTGGGTTTTTTCTGGTGAAATAGTGTATATGACACTTTTGGGTGGGTTCATGATATTTGAAGGCCCGATTGTTGGGGCAATCCTATATACATACCTCAAGCTTTATGCCGTAAGTACGACCCAGTACTGGATGTTCATAATTGGTGCCACGCTAATCCTTCTTGTCCTGCTGCTTCCAGATGGAATAACCGGAGGCCTGGTCAGGTTGTTTAAATTCACCAAGGTGAGGCTCAAGCCTCAGGAGCCGCTAAATGCTTAGAGTCAGGGAACTGGTAAAGGAGTTTGACAAGGTCGTTATAATAGATCGTGCCAACTTCGAGGTAAAAGAAGACGAAATTGTGTCATTGGTGGGGCCCAATGGGGTCGGTAAGACCACCTTGGTGAACCTCATCAGCGGGCACTTGTACCCCACATCAGGTACGATAGAATACCGAGGTAAGGATATTACCACCGCAACCCCTTATGTACGAATAAAATTGGGGATAGCCAGAAACTTTCAGATTACCAATCTGTTTGATGGCGCAACGGTATTGGATAACGTGAGAATCTGTTTATTCTCCATATACGGAAAAATAAGAAACTGGGTCCTTTCTGCGAACCACTACAAAGATGTTACCGAAGAGGCAATCCACATTCTTGAAACATTCGGCTTATCCGATAAAGCAAATCTGTTCCCTGATTCCCTCTCCGAGGGGGATAAAAAGGTGCTTGATACTGCCATGGCCTTTGCCCTGAAGGCCAAATTCCTACTCCTTGACGAACCAACTAGCGGTGTTGCTACAGCAGACAAATTTAAGGTCATGGACACCATCATCTCGGCCATCAAAAGACAGAAAATGAGCTGCATGATCATAGAGCATGATATGGATATTGTTTTCGATTACTCAGACCGAGTCCTGGTCTTGTATGGCGGGGAAATTATTGCGTCAGGCCATCCCAAAGAAGTTATGGAACAAGACAAGGTAAAAGAAATCCTTTTTGGAGTAAGAGGGTGAGCCCGTTTCTAAGCCTCCAAGAATTAGAGTGCCAGATAGCCTCCACTAGTATCCTGCGGTCCTGCTCTCTGGATATTGAGGAGCGTGAAATCGTTTGCCTCCTCGGAAGAAATGGTGCAGGGAAAAGTTCAATCCTGAAATCTATTATTGGTCTCTATCCCTTGAAAAGAGGTTCCATTTCTTTCACGGGGCGCGATATTACCAGGATTCCTTGCCACGAGAGGGTGCTTTCCGGAATCGCATACGCCCCTGAGGACTCGAGGCTTTTTCCCGACCTAACAGTCCAAGAAAATATCCAGCTAGGGTTTTGGATAATAAAAGAGACCCAGAGATCAGGGACCTTTGACTTTGATAAAATATTTGAGATCTTTCCACCGGTCAAGAGACTTCTGAGAAGAAAGGCCGGAACCCTTAGTGGCGGGGAGAAAAAGATGGTTTCTATTTCAAGGGCACTTGCCCTTTGCCCTTTCTTGCTATTACTGGACGAATCCTTCGAAGGTCTTTCCCCGCTTGTGGTTGCCACCCTCAGTAACGCGATGCTTACCATAAGAGACGAATTGGGAGTGTCTATACTCCTTGCTGAATCCAACGTACACAATGCCAGTCAGGTGGCGGAAAGGGCCTATATCATTGATAGGGGGGAAATAATATTTGAGGGACATCCCTCGGAAATTCTTTCCAACGAAGAATTAATAAGACTTGTAGGGAAATAGGATCCAAAACTTATCCCATAATGCAGGAGGTCAAAGCTAATGAACAGGGTAACCCTTTTTAGGACAACGCCTCGAATTGTTTTTGGTTCGGGGGCGATTAACCAACTGCCTTCAGAAATCAAATCCCTTGGCGGGGGCAAGGTATTTCTGATCACAGACAAGGGGATCGTCAATGCAGGATTGGCAAGAAAGATTACTGATCTCTTGGACAATGCCAAGATCAAATACAGCGTATTTGATGCGGTTGAACCCGATCCCCGTTACGAAATAGTGGAGAAAACCCTGAGGATCCTCCGCGAGGAAAAAACTGACCTGGTTTTGGGCCTTGGCGGGGGAAGCTCCATAGACATTGCCAAGACAACCGCTGCCCTCGGCCTTAACCGAGGACCCGTTTCACAGTACTTCGGCATAGATCTTATCCCCAAAGCCGGCTTGCCATCAATCATTATCCCAACAACCGCTGGCACAGGAAGCGAAGTCACACCTATAGCCATACTGTCAGACGAGAAAGAAAAACTTAAGAAGGGCATTGTTAGCTCCCACCTCTTTCCCTCAATTGCACTACTTGACCCAGACTTGACCATAGGCCTTCCCCCAAATATCACCGCATCCACTGGCATGGACGCACTCATACACGCAATAGAGGCGTATACCTCGGTCAATGCCACGAGCCTTACCGATCTCTTGGCATATAGGGCAATGGAGTTGCTATACCAAAACATCAGAGCTGCTTATGCCAATGGATCCAATTTGGAGGCTCGCTCTGCGATGTTAGAGGGTAGCCTTCTTGCGGGGATGGCCTTTGCAAACGCTGGCGTCACCGCGGTACATGCCTTTGCATATCCAATCGGCGCAGAATTTCACATCCCTCATGGCGTGGCCAATACCCTTATGCTTCCCCATGTCATGAGGTTTAATCTATTGGGCAATGTTCCCAAGTTCGCTCGCATTGCCGCAGCCTTCGGGATACCTTCTGCAGGTATGACTATCCTCACCATGGCGGAAAAGGCAGTTGAGGCCATTGAGCGCCTGGCCGATGACCTCAAGGTCCCCAGACACCTTAAAGAGTTCGGGATACGACAGGAGCACATCCCTCAGCTGGCCGAAGGGGTTATGAAGGTGACTAGGCTCCTTGCCAACAATCCCCGCACGTTGACCCTGCAAGACGCCCAAGAGATCTATAAAGCGGCCCTTTAAGGGACTGGAAAGGAGGTGAGGCGCAAAGATACGTGGCCATCTATGGCCTAGATTGAACGGAACCGGTGGCAGTTACTGGGTTTCCACCTGGAACGGCCGTGGGGGAAAAGTGTGTCTAACCAATAACTCGCATCATTGATGCTTTAAGGAGGAACACATGAAACGAAAGAGTCTATTTGAAGCACTAGTCGCAACCAGCATTCTTCTTATGCTCATTGTGACTGCTGGGACAGCAGCCGCATCAAAGCAAGCCCCGGATTTTATCAAGGTGGGAGTAGTCCTTCCCTTAAGCGGCCCCGCGGCTTGGGCAGGAGTATCCATTAAAGAGGGATGCGATTTGGCCATGGAAGAAATCAATGCCAAAGGGGGAATATACATAAAGGAATTCGGAAAAAGGATCCCCCTGAAAGTGCTTTACGAGGACAACCAGTCTAAGCCGGCATTAGGGGTGGCAGTGGCAGAAAAGCTCATTACAAGGGACAAGGTGCATTACCTTGTCGGCAGTGCCTTTCACAGCTCTGTGACCATGGCTGTGATGGAGCTTGCCCCCAAATACAATATTCCCATACAAAGCTTCATGCCGGTAAGTGAAGCTATTTCGGATAAGATAAAAAAGAATCCAAAGAGGTACTGGAATTTCTGGAAAGGGGATTTTGGTAGCAGTGCTTATGGAAAAACCATCTATCACACGTATAAATGGCTTGCAAGAGAGGGTCTATTTGAGCCCAAGCGGAAAACGATAGCATTCGTAGTGGAGGACACGGACTTCGGTAGATCAAACGCGGATGTGTCACTGGAAATGATGGAGAAAGATGGGTGGAAAAAGGTTGCCTACGAAGTGGTTCCTGTTGGACACAACGACTTTTATCCACAGCTGACCAAGCTAAAGGTGTCGAGGCCGGATGTAGTGGTATCCTGTTTCACAGCCCTGAATTCAGGCGTTTCCTTCCTAAAGCAGTTCAAAGAATCCGGCTTGCATAGCTCACACATGGCCATTTTCTATCCTTTATATCCGCAACTGGTGGCCCAGGCGAAGGATGCTGCAGAATACCTCCTGTGGACACCGCTGCTGTTGAACCCGTCCAAACTCAAACATCAGGCCGTTTTTCTGGAGAAATTCAAGAAGAGGTATAACAAGCCCATGAACAATCAAAACGGCGCCGGCTACGACGGGATGCTGGGAATCATAACAGCCTTTGAGGTGGCCGGCTCTCTTGACACGAAGAAAGTGGTAGCAGCCATTGCTAAGACGGACTACCAAGGGGTTTTGGGAAGGTACAAGTACAACCTAGAACGCCACGAGATTATGGACGGTGTTGATTACATTCCAATACCCGCTGCACAAATTGTAAATGGCAAGAACGCCATTATCTGGCCCACCAACATGGCAGGAGCAACATACAAGAAGCAGCCGTGGCTGAGGTAACTTGGCCAGGAACAATAATTGCGGAGTGCCATTATGGACATCCTTCTCGCAGTGGAAGGGGTTTGGAAAACATTCGGTGGAGTCGTCGCTTTAAGCGACGTCAGCTTCACCGTCAACAAGGGGGAAATTGTAGGTCTTATCGGCCCCAATGGGGCCGGTAAGACCACCCTTTTTAACGTAATAGTAGGCTTCTACACCCCTGAAAGGGGAAAGATCCTGTTCAAGGGCAAGAACATTACTGGAACGAAACCACACGCCATATGCAAGAAGGGCATAGCCAGAACCTTTCAGGTACCTAAGCCCTTTGGCGGTCTGACCGTTTTCGAGAACATGATGGTTGGGGCCTCCTTTGGGACCGGCAAACAGATCACCACCGAATTAGCTGACAGGGTCAAAGAAATCCTGTCTTGGGCAGGACTTGACTCAAAAGCTGCTATGCCAGCCAATACGTTGAATTTGGTGGAAAGGAAAAAGCTCGAGGTGGCAAGGGCCCTGGCAACCTGTCCTGAAGTGATTCTTCTGGATGAAACGATCTGTGGATTGAATCCTGCTGAGGCCTCGGAAATGGTTACTTTCATAGAAAGACTTAGGTCTTCCGGCATTACCATAATCATTATAGAGCACGTGATGAGAGTTATAATGGACCTGTCGGACCGAATAGTGGTCTTGCATTATGGGAAAAAGATCTCCGAAGGAACACCCTTGGAGGTTGCCAACGATCCTCAAGTCATCGATGCTTACCTGGGGGTATGAACGGATGCTTGAAGTTGATAATCTGGTTGTCTTTTACGGAGACGCCCAGGCATTATGGGGAATTGACATAATGGTTAACGAGGGTGAGATCTGCGCGCTGGTGGGAAGCAACGGCGGAGGCAAAACAACCTTTTTGAAGGCCGTGTGTGGCCTTCTCCCAATCCGCCAGGGCTCCATAAGGCTGGCAGGGAAGGAACTGACCCACGCTGGTGCGGAAGAACGGATTTCACTTGGGCTATCAATGGTCCCTGAGGGAAGAAAAATATTTTACAATATGACGGTGGAAGAAAACCTGCTGACGGGAGCCTTCGTCAAAAGATCATGGCATAGAAAGCAAGAATTGATGGACAGGTACTTCAGGCTTTTTCCACAGCTCGAGAAGACACGCAAGCAGATGGGTGGAACACTAAGCGGCGGAGAACAGCAAATGCTTGCAATAGCCAGGGCCCTCATGTCTCAACCAAAAGTGCTCCTTCTGGACGAACCATCTCTCGGATTGGCACCAAAAATGGTTGACCTGGTGATGGAGATGGTCACATCCATTAAACAAGCTGGGGTAACAGTATTGCTGGTGGAACAGAACCTGAGCAAAGCACTTCAGGTTGCCAATAGGGGATACGTGATAGAGAGTGGAAGGATAGTGTTACATGACAGCGCGGCACATCTTCTCGAAAATCCAAAAATTAAAGAAGCGTATTTTGGATTATAGGTGAAAGTTCCCATGGATTATTTTCCCATTTTGATGGAACAGGTTATCAACGGACTGGTATTGGGTTCCATGTATGCTCTAGTAGCCAGTGGCCTGACGCTGATATGGGGCACCATGAAAATGCTCAACTTCGCTCACGGGGAATTGTACATGCTGGGCGGATTCGGGCTTTACTTTGGTTTAGTTCAGTTTCACTTGCCAATTTGGCTCGTGGTCCCCGTTGTGCTTTTTCTTATTTTTGTTCTCGCCTTTTTCATAGAAAAGGGGCTGTTGAGTCCCCTTGTGGGTAAGCCTGGCTGGGAGGTAAATGCGGTTGTGATAACGCTGGGTTTAGGAATTTTCGCACAAAACCTGGCTTTCATCCTGTGGGGGGGTGATTTCCTAAACGTCCCCTACGTGGCGGAGGGGGCCATACACTTTTCCGTCATCCACCTAGCATGGCACAGGGTTTATATACTAGCACTGGCCGTTGTGGTGCTCATCATCTTTTGGCAAATCATGAAACGGACTCGATTTGGGCTTGCCATGAGGGCTACGGCCTTTGACCACGAGACCGCCACACTTATGGGAATTCCGCATAGGCGCGTATATTCTGTCACCTTCGGGCTCAGTGCATCTCTGGCCGCCTTGGCGGGAATGGCACTGGCTCCCATCTTTTCCGTGAACCCCTGGATGGGCATGGGCCCGTTGGTAAAAGGCTTTATAGTGGTAATTCTTGGGGGGCTAGGCAGTTTCCTGGGAGCGATCCTGGGAGGTTTCATTGTTGGTATTTCTGAAAGCCTCTCCGTACTTTTTTTCCCATCTGGCTGGAAAGACCTTGCCTCCTTCATTCTCTTGATAATTATCTTGGTAGTAAAACCAAGTGGACTGCTCGGAAGGAAAGAATGGTAAAAAGAATGGTTCGCGACACAAGCAACAAGTTATTAGGAATCGCGCGAGATGCGGACCCCCGTTGGATTGCAGGCCTTGTATGCCTGCTGGCCGCACTTCCAATTTTCATAAGAAATGATTACCACCTGAGCGTCATGATTCTTTGTCTTATCGACGCTTCACTTGCAGTTACATGGAACCTAATGGTTGGATACACGGGCATACTGAGCTTCGGACATCAGGCCTTTTACGGGTTGGGGGCCTATCTTTCAGGACTTCTAGCCATTAAGCTCAACATTTCCCCTTGGCTGGGACTACCACTTGGAGGATGCTTTGCGGCATTACTCAGCCTAGGAATAGGCCTGCCGTGCCTCCGGTTGCGTATAGCCCCGTATGTGGCCATAGCTACCCTAGCCTTTTCGGAAATCATGCTAGTAATCAGTAGAAATTGGGTATCCTTGACCCGCGGTGAAATGGGACTGAGCGGAATACCCCCTTTATCCGACCTTTCACTTTTTGGGTCGGTAAAGATCCCTTTTTCGACGGGTGCCCGGATACCCTATTACTATTGTATACTGATAATATTCCTCATAACCATGATGTCAGTATACTTCATATTGCGGTCAAAGATGGGCCTGGCCTTGAAATCGGTTAGGGAAAATCAGGACGCTGCCGCAAGCCTGGGTGTCAACGTAACGCAAGCTAAACTTACCGCCTTCTTGGTCAGCTCATTTTTTGCGGGCGTGGTGGGAAGCTTTTATGCCCACTATGTTTCCGTGCTGGCGCCCGGAGCGGTCTTTGGTGTGGGAAAAATGGTCGAAATAGTTGCCATAACTTTGGTGGGAGGTATTGGCACCTTTTTCGGGCCAGTAGCGGGGACATTCGCCCTCGTGGTGGGGCTGGAGATGCTGAGGGGCCTTGAGGGCTACCGGCTCATGGTCTACGGAGCAGCCCTTGTTGCCATTACCCTGTTGATGCCAAACGGCTTGCTCACGGGCTTAAAGACCGTGTATCACAGATATGTGAGGACATCAAAACAGTCCCTTTCCAGGACATAATGTCTCTTTACTACATTTAAAAGGAGGAAACGTAACATGCCCCATGAAACCATAAACGGATGCAGAATATACTACGAGATCCACGGGGAAGGTGAGCCCCTTGTGCTAATAATGGGCCTGCGCCGGAATCTTTTGTGGTGGTACAGGCAAATTCCCACCCTGTCGCAACACTTTAAAGTGCTTGCTTTTGACAACCGTGGCGCCGGACGCTCGGACAAGCCGGACATGGAATACTCAATAGGCCTATTTGCTGATGACACAGCCGGCCTGACGAGAGCCCTCGGCCTTGAGGATGCCCACATTTTAGGGATATCCATGGGCGGGTATATCGCTCAGGAATTGGCCCTAAATCACCCGGACCTGGTTCGCGACCTAATACTGGGATGCACCAGCTGTGGCGGAAGCCGGGCTATTCTAATGAGCCCGGAGAGGATGAAAAAGTTTACGGCAAACGAGGGGCTCACCCCTGAGCAAATGCTGCAAAAGGACATGGACATTTACTTTTCGGATGAATTTATAAGGGAAAACCCGGATAAAATCGAGGAATTCATTGATCTTTCTCTGCAGTACTACCAGCCACCGGAGGCCTTCCAGAGACAATTTGACGCCTGCCTCAAGCACGACACCGTGGACAGGCTGAAAAATATAAAAGTCCCCACCATGATCGTGGCAGGAGACGATGACCCTCTGGTACCTTCGGAGAATTCCAGGATCCTCAAGGAACTGATACCACACGCAGAACTGGTTTACCTTCCCGGCTGCCGCCATTGCTTTTTCATTGAGGAAGCTGATAAATTTAATCATATGGCCATAGAGTTTTTCAAATCTCATTCGGGCCGTTAATGATCCTCATGATTTTGGTGGTCTCATTTGCCGCCAAAGCATCGATCCTTGCCAGAAAGGAGGCATACATGATGAAAGGCTTTTTCAATAGATATCTGGAGATTGACCTGACCAGCAGGAGAGCTAAGACAGGTGACCTGCAGGACTCCCTTCTTAAGAATTATTTAGGTGGGAAAGGGCTAGCCACCAAACTTCTGCTGGAGCACAACCCGCCTAAGGTAAACCCATTGGCGCCTGAAAACTGCCTAATATTAACAACAGGTCCTGTATCCGGTACATCCATATGGGGTTCCTGCCGTTACGGGATCTTTACCAAGTCTCCCCAGACAGGATTCTACTCAGAGTCGTATTCCGGGGGTACCGTTGGCGATTATATAAGCAGAACGGGCTTTGATGCCTTTGTGATAAAGGGTGCATCAAAGGAGCCTGTGTGGTTGGAGATTCACGAAGGGGGCGTACGCTTTCACTCAGCAAAAGATCTCTGGGGGCTTGACACCTATAGCACTGAGGACAAGGTAAAGCAATTTGTTGCTGAACAGAACAATTCAGAAAAGCCAAAATGTGGGGCAATGGTAATAGGTCCGGCAGGAGAAAAGGCCGTGGCCTTTGCCGTTGTGGAAAACGATTACTGGCGATCAGCAGGACGTACAGGAGCCGGTGCGGTCATGGGGAGCAAGGGGCTCAAGGCCATCGCCTTTTGGGGAAACGCGAAGAGGGAATTGGCCAATCCTTCCCTGATAAAAGATTTTACCCGCACCATGGCCGAGGTGGGCAAGGATGATGCTGGGGCACATGCCTACAAGAGCCTGGGAACTCCCATGCTTGTGAGGATAATGAACACAAAGGGCGGGTTTCCTACCCGGTATTGGCACAAGGGATCATTCGATAAATGGGAAAACATCAGTGCCGAGGCCCTGCACGAGCGTTGCGAGGTGGAACCGCACGCATGCCTCAAGTGTTTCATCGCCTGCGGCAGACTAAGTACTGTCAAGGGAGGGCGCCACAAGGGCCTAAAGATTGAAGGACCTGAATACGAGACAATTTACGCCTTTGGGGGTCTTTGCGAGGTTGGTGAGATAGAGGAAATCGCCTATCTAAACGACATTTGCGACCGTCTAGGCATGGACACCATCTCCGCCGGGAATCTGGTTGCATTTACCATTGAAGCGGCCCGACAAGGCCGGATTGACCTGAAAATAGATTATGGTGATGTGGATGCCATGGCCACCCTGCTGGAAGACATGGCCATGAGGCGGGGACTAGGAGAAACGCTGGCGCGTGGCATCAAGCACGCAGCCACCGAGTGGGGGATGGAAGACCAGGCCATTCACGTGAAAGGCCTGGAGCCCGCCGGCTATGACCCCAGGTTATTGAAGGGCATGGGATTGGCCTATGGAACCTCGGACCGGGGGGCATGTCACCTGCGGACCACATTTTACAAGCCCGAATTAGCTGGGATTGTTGACCCAGATCAAATAGAAGGGAAGGCCGCCATTTTCGCGGAATGGGAGGATCGCCTCACCATCTTTGATACCTTGATCCTCTGCAGGTTCTATAGAGACCTATATCAGTGGGAGCAATTAGAGACCATAATAAAGGGTACCACTGGGCTTGAGTTGGGCAAGGACGGCATGCGAGCCATGGCAGCCAACGTAAGCAATACCACACGAATGTTCAATGTTCGGGAAGGCCTAACCCCAAAGGACGACCTATTGCCACCCAGATTCCACCGGGAGGCAATCGGTGAAGGGAGGGTCATAACGCAAGAGGAAATGAATATCCTTCTAAAGGAGTATTACAAGGTTAGGGGCTGGGATGAGCAAGGCGTACCGCCAGAGAATGCTTAGGACCGTCCGTCATTTAGACAGCCAGGTACTTTTTGATAACCTCTTCATCCTGCCAGATATCCTCCAT
>Ga0190359_1001290_pt1 | contig 15927 bp, 8 predicted proteins | sample 48721823_MG_FD_161269 | JGI IMG/M metagenome (GOLD analysis project Ga0190359, IMG submission 161269) | Hydrothermal vent microbial mat bacterial communities from Southern Trench, Guaymas Basin, Mexico - 4872-18-2-3_MG | ecosystem: Environmental > Aquatic > Marine > Hydrothermal vents > Microbial... | reverse complement strand
CTGTAATGCCGCGCAGTGTTTTGCTTATATCCTGAATACTTACACCATTTTGAAGGGCTATGGAAACAAGCCGTCCGATAGCTTCTGCAAGGGCTGCAGTATCACCGCCGTTTTTACCTATATTTGCAAAAAGTTCTATGGGCTGATTACTGTCATTTACATTTATTGTAACATAAAGAGAGCCCTGGCCGGTATTAAGTTTTGTGGTTATGCCCTTTAGTATTCTGGGCCGGCCTTTCATTACAGACACTTCAGAATGCTTTTCTTCCTGCTTATTTATTCCTCTGCTTAAAACCTGCTCTGATCTGCTTCCGTCGCGGTAAATTGTTACGCCTTTACATTTCAGATCATGAGCCATTTTGTAAACTGTTTCTACATCTTCTTCTGTAGCATGATTGGGGAAATTAACTGTTTTTGATACGGCATTGTTTGTATATTCCTGAAAAGCAGCCTGCATTTTAATGTGCCATTCAGGTTCAATGTCGTGTGAAGTTACAAAAACTTTTTTAATTGGTTCCGGGATTTCTTCTATATCCTGAACAGATCCTTTTTCAGCGATCTTTTTTACAATTTCCTCCGAATAAATGCCCTCATTTTTCAGACGTTTGATAATAAGCGGGTGAATTTCCGGCAGTTTGTCGTTATCCATTACATTTCTTGTAAAAGAAAGGGCAAAAATCGGTTCAATTCCGCTTGAACATCCGGAAATAATGCTGATTGTCCCTGTTGGTGCAATTGTTGTTCTTGTGGCGTTTCTTATAGGCGGTTCGTTTCTTTCACCGTAAATACTCTGTTCAAAAGCTGGGAATGATCCGCGCTGAAGGGCAAGTTCCTGAGATTTTCTTTTTGCAGTGTTATCAATAAACTTCATTACCTCTCTTGCAAGAGAGATAGCTTCATCGGAGTTATATGGTATGTCCAGTTCCATAAGAAGATCTGCAAATCCCATAACTCCAAGTCCTATTTTGCGGGATTTTTTTGTCTGTTCCTCAATTGCAGGAAGAGGAAAATTGTTCATATCAATTACATTATCGAGAAAATGAACTGCGTTTCTTACAGTGTCCCCAAGTCTTTCGTAGTCAATTTCCGGAATGTCGTCTTCAAATTTCACCATTTTTGCAAGATTAATTGATCCGAGATTACAGGACTCATAGGGAAGAAGGGGCTGTTCTCCGCAGGGGTTTGTTGATTCTATTAATCCCAGTTTGGGAGTGGGGTTGCCTCTGTTTATTTCGTCAAGAAAGATTATGCCCGGTTCTCCGTTTCTCCATGCTCTGTTTACAATTTCATCAAAAACTTCCCTCGCATTAAGCTGGCCTGCAACCTTACCTGAATGAGGATTGATAAGGTCATAGTCCTCTTCTTTTTCAAGAGCATCCCAGAATGCATCTGTCACTGCAACAGAAATGTTGAAATTATTAAGACCTTTGTCCTGCTCTTTTGACCTGATAAATTCCAGAATGTCAGGATGATCAACTCTTAAAATCGCCATGTTTGCGCCGCGTCTTGTTCCGCCTTGTTTTACAGTTTCTGTGGCAACGTCAAATACGTGCATAAAAGAAATAGGGCCTGAGGCAATGCCGAGAGTGGATTTAACAATATCGTTTTTTGGTCTGACTCTTGAAAAGGAAAAGCCTGTCCCTCCTCCTGATTTGTGAATCATTGCAGTATTTTTAATAGTTTCGAAAATCGAACTCATTGAATCTTCAACAGGAAGCACAAAACACGCGGACAACTGCCCCAGATCTCTTCCTGCATTCATAAGAGTGGGGGAGTTAGGCATAAATTCCAGTTTTGCCATCATAGAGTAAAATGTTTTTTCGGTTTTTGTAAGATCTGCCTCAGGATCGTAAAATTTATCCGCTTTTGCGATAAATTTTGCAACACGCATAAACATGTCTTCGGTATTCTCAATTACATTACCGTTAAGATCTTTTTTAAGATATCGTTTTTTCAGAACAGTGAGTGCATTTTCCGATACTTCCACTTTTACAGGCGTGTCAATATCGTGAGAGCCGGCATCTGATTCTGAAAACTCAAAATTATTTGATATGCCGGAATTATCCTGCTGTGTATCTTCGGAATCTTCGGAAGATGTTATTGTGACAGAGTCACTGTTAAAAATAATTGATTTTAACGGATCGTGTCCGTTATCATCAAAATCGAAAAGATTGCCTTCTGCCTGACTGTCCTGTCCGGTATTTTTCATTTTATATCCCGCTTTATTTTTATAATTATTATTGGATTGAAGTTTACATATGAAAATAGCGATACCTATTTTAAAAGTCAAGAAGAAAATACTATATATTGTAAAAAAATAAGAAAAATCACAATAAATAGTACGTTTTATAAATGATTGGCAAAATGGCGGGTATTTAGTTCTTGACATAACGATCAAGTTTTTGTATATTTAGGCGTCATCTTCAGGGCGAGGTGAAAGTCCTCACCGGTGGTTAAAGCCCACGTGCCTTGCGGGAAGCTTGGCTGAACCAGTGGAATTCTGGTGCCGACGGTTACAGTCCGGATGAAAGAGGTTGACGGAAAATTTCTTTTAATACAACCAGCCCTGAAAAAAATAGGGCTTTTTTTATGAGTGATGAATTTTACATGAACCGGGCTCTGTCTCTTGCAAAAAGAGGAAGAGGTTTTGTTTCTCCCAATCCTCTTGTAGGTGCGGTAATTGTAAAAAACGGTAAAATAATTTCAGAAGCATATCACAAAAAATTTGGTTCACATCATGCCGAAAGAGCTGCAATTCTTAAATGCAATCCGCATGATCTGAAGGGCTCCACGCTGTATGTAAATCTTGAACCATGCAGTCATTTTGGCAAAACACCTCCGTGTACACAGATAATTATCTCCGCTGGAATTAAAAAAGTGGTAATAGGACAAAAGGATCCCAATCCTCTTGTTAACGGGAAAGGTATAAAAATTTTACAGGAGCACGGAATAAATGTAAAAACCGGTGTTCTTGAAAAAGAATGTATTGAACTGAATGAAGTTTTTAACAAATACATGTTAAAAAACGAACCCTATATTACGTTGAAGATTGCCCAGACCATTGACGGCATGATTGCGACAAAAAAGGGGATGTCAAAGTGGATTACGTGTGAAGAATCCAGAAAAAAAGTTCACAAATTAAGAAGAGATCATGATGCTGTTCTTGTTGGTATTTCTACTGTCCTTACAGATGATCCGCAATTGACTGTGCGAAAAGTAAAAGGCAGCACACGCAGAATAATTCTGGATTCAAAGTTGCGCATACCATTTAATTCTGCAGTTGTTAAAAGCGCTGAATCTGTTGAGACAATTATTGTTACAACTAATGAGAGCAGCAGGGGAAAAGAGTCAAAACTGGTTAGTACCGGTTGTAAAGTATTGAGAGTTAAAAAAAATACTGCAGGTATGATTGATTTGAATGAATTTCTTTTTATAGCGGCTAAAAACGGTATAAGTTCAATACTGGTAGAAGGAGGCAGAAAAATTTTTACCGAATTTATCCGTTTGAATAAATTTGACAGATTGATTGTTTTTACAGCACCTAAAATTTTCGGACAAGGAATCAACAGCATCGGAAATCTGCATATAACAGATCCTGAAAAAGCAGTTACTTTTGCAAGGTATTCCTGGGCAAAGTCAGGCTCTGATATAATGTTTGACGGGAGATTATAATGTTCACAGGAATAATTGAAGAAACAGGCAGGGTAGTAAATGTTGCTGCCAAGAACCTGCTGAGAGAGTTTATAATTCAGGCAGAACGCGTTCTTGAAGATTTAAAAACAGAGGATTCATTGTGTGTTAACGGAGTATGCCTTACTGTTACAGATATATCAAATAATAAAATTAAGGTACAGGCAGTTGCGGAAACATTACAAAGAACAACTCTCGGAAAAATTAAAACCGGAGAATATGTTAATCTTGAAAGGGCAATGACTCTGGAAAAGAGGCTGGGTGGACACATTGTTCAGGGGCACGTTGATTTTGTATCCAAAATAAAAGCCATAAGAAACACAGGTGAATCTTATGTTTTTGAGTTTGAAACAGATAAAAATTATTTAAAATATGTAGTGGAAAAAGGTTCTGTTACAGTAAACGGAGTCAGTCTGACCGTTGTAAAGGTCAGTAACAGTTCTTTTCAGACAGCAGTAATTCCATATACCTGGCAAAATACTGTTTTTAAATATTTGAAACCGGGTAATTCTGTGAATATCGAAGTTGATATTATTGCAAAATATGTGGAAAATATGCTGCAGAACAGACAGACAGGCAGTGATTTGTCATTTGACAAATTAAAATCACTTGGTTATTGATATCTAATATAATGAGGTAAATCCAATCATGTCAGGACTGAATACAATTGAAGAGGCTCTGGAGGATATTAAAAAGGGCAAAGTGGTTATTGTTGTGGATGATGAAGACAGGGAAAACGAAGGTGATTTTATTGCTGCTGCAGAGCACGTAACTGCAGAAACAATAAATTTTATGGCCAAAAATGGAAGAGGTCTTATCTGCATTGCAATGACTGAAGAAAGATTAAATAAGCTTGGGATTGATGAGATGGTAAGTAATAACACATCTCATCTTGGTACGTCATTTACAGTTTCTGTTGACGCTGCAGAAGGAACAACTACAGGAATAAGCGCTCCGGACAGAGCAAGAACCGTACAAGTATTAATTGATCCGAAATCAAAACCTGATGATCTTGCAAGGCCGGGACACATTTTCCCCTTAAAAGCAGAAAAGGGGGGTGTTTTAAGCAGAGCGGGACATACGGAAGCTGCAGTTGATCTTTCAAGAATTGCAGGCCTCTATCCTGCAGGGATGCTGTGTGAAATAATGGATGATGACGGAACAATGGCAAGACTTCCGAGGCTTTTTGAGATTGCAAAAGAATTTGATCTGAAGATAATCAGTATAAGAGATTTAATTGAATACAGAAACCTTCACGACAGACTGGTCAGGTGTGTTGTTAAAACCAAGTTTCCAACTAAATTCGGTGAATTTGTTCTGCATCTTTACGAAAGTGATATTGACGAACATCATCATCTTGCTCTGGTAAAAGGAGATATTACAACTGATGAACCTGTAATGGTCAGAGTGCACTCCGAGTGTCTGACAGGTGATGTTTTCGGATCAATGCGGTGCGACTGCGGAGACCAGTTAAGTAATGCTTTAAAGCAGATTGATAAAAACGGAAGGGGCGTGTTTCTGTACATGCGTCAGGAGGGCAGAGGTATTGGTCTTGGCAATAAAATAAAAGCATACAAGCTTCAGGATCAGGGGCTTGATACTGTTGAGGCAAATGAGGCACTGGGGTTTCCTGCGGATTTACGTGATTACGGAGTTGGAGCGCTTATTCTGAAAGATCTCGGCGTTAAGAAAATACGCCTGCTGACCAACAATCCCAAAAAAATTATCGGATTAAAAGGTTACGGTCTGGAGATTGTTGAAAGAATACCCATTGAAATACCTGCAAACCATGTAAACTGCAGATATCTTCAGACTAAAAAAGACAAACTTGGCCACCTGATTTCACCTGATTTTATTGTTGTAAATAACGATTCAAACAAATAAATTTAAGGAGATGTTATGGTAAAGACTATTCAGGGACAGCTTGATGCCAAAGAAAAGAATTTTGGTATTATTGTAAGCAGGTTTAATGATTTTATAACAACAAGACTTCTTGAAGGCGCTTTTGACTGCCTGAGAAGACACGGAGCGGAAGATAATAACATGACAGTTGTCTGGGTGCCGGGTTCATTTGAGATTCCGACAATTGCGAGAAAGATGGCTGAATCAGGAAAATATGATGCAGTTATCTGCATTGCAGCGGTTATAAGAGGAGGTACGCCCCATTTTGAGTATGTTGCCTCTGAAGTAACAAAAGGTGTTGCGCAGATCGGTATGCAGACAGGAACTCCGACTATATTTGGCGTACTTACGTGCGATACAATTGACGAGGCTGTTGAGCGTGCAGGTACAAAAAACGGCAACAAGGGCTGGCAGGCTGCTTTAAGTGCAATAGAGATGGCTGATCTTGCAGGGAGAATAGCGTGAAAAAAAGGTTGATTTTACTTTTATGCACATTTTTCATGTTTAACTTAAACCGGATTTTTGCTCAGGATTACACATGGTTTACTATTTCATCCAAATTAGACATTACTTCCGCGGCTAAAAGCGGAAGTGTACTCTTTTACGGAACCAGGGGCGGTCTCATTTCAGTTGATCTTAATACATTTAATATGTCTGGCTATACAAAAACCGAAGGTCTTGCAGATCAACACATAACTGCTGCAGCGTCTATTGGGGATAGTATTGTTTGGATGGGATTTTACAGTGGTATGCTTCAGATGTACAACCTGAAAACCGGAATATGGAAAAATATTGATGACTATCTCGGTAATGAGATAACATATATTGATCCTGCAGGAGATTCGCTTTTTGTTGGTCTTGATATTGGTGTAAGTCTTTACATTATTTCCCGCAGTGAAGTTAAGGAAACCTACAGGCATCTTGGCGATAATGTACCAAGAGATGTACCTGTGCGTAATATTGTTCACAACAAAGAAAAAATATGGGCTGTAACAGATTATGGAATAACGACCGCTTCTGTTTATGTTTCAAACCTTCTTGATCCTTCATCGTGGGGAAATATTACTGTTTCAACTTCTCTTGACGGAAAAGAAATAAACGATCTGAAGATTGATTCTTCCGGTAATTTGTTTGCTGCGGCAGAAAACGGGGTTTACACCTGGAATGGATCTGCATGGACTAAGGTATTTTCGGAAGCTGTAATTTCCATGTGTGTGACTGAACGAGGATTGTATCTTTCAACAGAGAGCGGTCTTTATTATCCGCATAACAGTGCTTTTTCAGCAGCAGATAACTGCCCCGGTTCTCTTCAGTTTTTAATATGGGACGGAACAAAGATCTGGGGGGTTGACGGAAGATACATTTGCAGCTATAACCCACAGAATGCTGATCTGGATTCGTTGGTAATTGATTGTATTGGCAGTGATTTGATTACTTCGTGTTTTCTTGACAATTCGGGTAATGAATGGGTGTGCTCAAGAGGCGCTGGCTTTTTTTCAAAACAAGACGAGAAGTGGGTTTATTACAATAAAAGCAACACCAATGATTTGTTATCTGACGAAATTATGTGTATTACCCAGGATGACAGCAGTAATATCTGGGTAGGGACATGGGGCGGAGGAGCATATACGGTTGATTCGGATAAAAACCTGAGGAGATTTCACCCGAAAGACGGTTTTCTTGCAGGGGTTTCGGAAGATCATAATTATTCGGTTATAACTGATATTCTTAAGGATAAAAACGGGTCAGTATGGATGCTTAATTACAGGGCAGTTAACGGCTTGCCTCTCGTGTGCGTAAATAGTGGGGAGTTTTATTACTTCGGAGCGGCAAACGGTATAACAAGTATCAAGTTAAAATCCTTATCAATAGATCAATACGGAAGAAAATGGATAGGATCTGAAGATAAGGGTGTTTTTATGTTCGATGATTCAGGCACCATAGACAACCTGCAGGACGATATGTCGGGAAATATTACTACTCTTGATGGTCTGGGATCAAACACAGTTAATGCCATTGCATGCTCTCCTGACGGCACAGTATTAGCAGGTACTCCAAATGGTCTTTATTCGATTTTTGGTAATAGTGTAACCAGAATGTACGGTTTGATATCTGAAAATATTAAAGACATTGTTGTTGACGGTGCAGGAAATATATGGGTTGCAACAGACGCTGGCCTGAATGTTCTTCTGCAGTCGCAGTATAAATGGAGGCTTTATACAAAGGATGACAGTTACCTGGTAAGTAATGATATATCATCTCTTTATTTTAATGGTACTACAGGCAAGCTATACATCTCTACAATCAGCGGAGTAAGTATTATTCAGACACCATATTCTGTCCCGTTTTCTACATTAAAAAAGATCCGTGTTTTTCCAAACCCTTTTTTGAGCAGTACACAAAAAAAAGTTGTAATTGACGGACTTTCCGTAAATAGTTATGTTGCAATTTATTCTGCAAGTGGTTATCTTATAAGGTCTTTCTCGGAACAGGAAGTTGTTGGAAGGCAGATTTTGTGGGACGGAAAAGACGGACACGGGAATGATGTTGCAAGTGGAATTTACATTGTGGTTGTAGTAAACATAAAGGGGGAAAAGGCTGCAGCAAAATTGGCGGTTGTAAGATAATAAATTCATACCATACTGCTGTTTATTAACATTAAAATGTGTTGATTGATACGAGGAACTGCTCTGCGAAAACAGAGTTTGTCCGTTGGGGAATGAGTTGATCTGATAATCAGGATCAGGCAGTTAATTGTCCGTTTAATTTTACAATATGCGGATTGGATACCGTAATCTGTCTGTTGTCTTATTATTAGATATTTGCAGGTATTTGAAACTGTAATCCGGAGAAAATGCCGATTTTAAAGGTGCAGATAATTAAGCGTACGGCTAGTATTCCGGATTGTTTGTACGGAGGTAGTTATAACAGGTTGGATCAATAATGCTGAAACATCTCTACATAAAAAATTATGCTCTTATTGATGAACTGGAAGTTTCATTTGACCGCGGTCTGAATATAATTACAGGTGAGACAGGAGCAGGGAAATCAATAATAATCGGAGCAATGGGATTGCTTCTCGGGGACAGAGCTCAAACCGAGTCTGTACGTCAGGGGAGTGAAAAGGCTGTTGTTGAAGGAATTTTTAATGTCCCGGATTCAGCATTAAAAAATATCCGGAAGTTTACAGACAGCGATAAAAGCGAACTTATAATCAGAAGAGAGATTTTTGCAAACGGAAGAAGCAGGGCATTTGTAAATGACTCTCCTGTTACAGGCAGTGTTATTTCACTGATAGGGAATTATATAGCAGATCTGCACGGACAACATCAACATCAGGCATTACTGAACACAGCTACTCATATTGAATATATTGACAGTTTCGGAGTAAATAGTGATCTTCTGGAAAAACTGGACCAATCATTTAAAAAGTATCAGAAGTTAAAGAAAAAACTGGATGAGCTCAATGATTTACAAAACACAGCAAAACAGAAACAGGAGCTTCTGGAGTTCCAGGTAAAGCAGATTGAAGAGATTAATCCTGGTGTTGACGAGGAAGAGGAACTTTTAAGAGAGGAAAAACTTCTTGCCAATGCAGAAAAAATAGTGTCCATTGCAGGCCAGCTTTACAAAATGCTGTATGAAGACGATGATTCGGTTTCTGTAAACCTTTCAAAGGCCTCCGGCTTGTTTGAGCAGATAACAGCCGTTGATTCTTCTCTGTCCAAATGGATGCAGGAGTGTGATTCGGCCAGAATAGCTGTTGAAGAAATAAGTAAGTTTATTAATGATTATGCATCTTCAGTGGAATTTGATCCCGAAAGATTAGAGCAGATAAGAGATCGTCTCGGCGCTTTTACTCTTCTTAAAAAGAAGTATGGCCATTCTGTAAACGAGGTGCTGAATTTTTATAAAAATGCAAAAAAAGAACTTGGTTCAATAGAAAATGTTGAAACCGAAATAGCCGGGATTAAAAAATCAATTGATGCTGAACTTGCTCTGCTTTCTGAACTGTGTGTTGAAGTTTCCAAAAAGAGAAAAGAAGTTTCACAGAGTTTAAAAGAAAGGGTTGAGAGTGCACTTTCCGAGCTGGGGCTGAAAAAAGCAAGTTTTGAGATAAAGCTGTCTCAGAAGGAATCTGAAAACGGTCCTGTATTTATTAATGATAAAGGATTTGATGTAACCGGCAGGGGAATTGATTCAGCGGAATTTTATATCTCTTTAAACAGCGGGGAAGATGTCAAACCTCTGTCCAAAATTGCTTCAGGCGGAGAAATCTCCCGCATTATGCTTGCTTTAAAAACTGTTTTTGCTGACACGGATAATATTCCGGTTTTAATTTTTGATGAGATTGATAACGGTATTTCCGGAAGAATTGCGCGGATTGTGGGAAAAAAGTTAAAAGAGGTCTCTGAAAATCATCAGGTAATATGTATTACACATCTTGCACAGATAGCTTCACTTGGTGACAGACATTACAGTGTTATTAAAAAACCCATGAACGGAAGAACAGTGACTTCAATAAGTGCTCTTTCTGACAGCGACAGAGTTTCTGAAATTGCAAAGCTCATAGGCGGTGAATCAATTACGGAATCTACTATTCAGAGTGCAAAAGAATTGATATACGGAGAAAAGTGATTTATGTTTTATATGGATAAATTGGTTGTGCAGGGCGGGAAAAGTCTTTCGGGAACAGTAAAGATAAGCGGTGCTAAAAATGCAGTTCTTCCTGTTATGGCTGCAGCTATTCTTGCAGACGGAGAGTACGAACTTGACAATGTGCCTGATCTGAAAGATGTAAGAACAATGTCAAAGCTTCTTGAAAGCATGGGAATTAAAACCGAAACAAATCAGGATAAACTGAAAATATTTTCTTCTTCACCTTTGAGTTTAGAGGCTCCTTACGAACTTGTTAAAACAATGAGAGCATCCATTTATGTACTTGGTCCTCTTGTTGCAAGATTCGGCTACGCAAAGGTTTCTCTTCCGGGGGGGTGCGCATGGGGACCCAGGCCTGTTAATCTTCATATTGAAGGTTTAAGAAAATTAAATGCGGATATCTCAATAGATAAAGGATACATTGTTGCAAAGGCAGGGCATCTTAAAGGAGCCCATATCTCCCTTGATGTCCCCAGTGTCGGCGCAACAGGCAATATACTTATGGCAGCCTGTCTGGCCAGGGGATTAACAGTAATAGAGAACGCAGCAAAGGAGCCGGAAATTGTAGCTCTTGCGGAGTTTTTAAAGTCAATGGGCGCAAACATAAGCGGCGAGGGAACCGAGCACATTGAGATTGAAGGAGTTGAATCTTTAAAACCGGCAGACTGCAGAATTATTCCGGACAGAATTGAGGCTGCTACTTACATGGTGGCTGCACATATAACAAATGGCGATGTAAACATTATAAATATGGACCCTGTACATGTTTCCGCTGTTATTGACAAGCTTAAAGACAGCGGAGCGGAAATAAGCATTGAAAACAGCAGTGTTAATATCAAATCATCAGGAAGGATCAAACCGGTAAATATTACAACTGCAGTATATCCCGGGTTTCCCACTGATATGCAGGCTCAGTGGATGGCACTTATGAGCGTAAGTTCCGGATCAGCAATAATTACAGATACAATTTTTCACGACAGGTTTACTCATGTTGCGGAATTAAAACGCCTTGGAGCAGACATCACTCTGGATAATAACGTTGCTGTTGTTAAAGGAGTAAAAGGACTTTCAGGAGCGCCGGTTATGTCAACGGATTTAAGGGCAAGTGCATCTTTAATACTTGCTGCGCTTGTTGCAAAAGGCCGTACGGATATTTCCAGAGTATATCATCTGGACAGAGGCTATGAGAAACTGGAAGAAAAACTTAATAAACTTGGTGCGGAAATCATAAGAGAGAAAGAACCTATTATAACATAATAATAAGTCGGAAGTAAAATGTCTTCATTCGTTCATCTTCACAATCATACACATTACAGCCTCCTCGACGGAGCATGCAAAATAGGCGATCTTGTTAAATCTGCAGTAAAAGATAATATGGAAGCTCTGGCAATTACTGATCATGGCAATATGTTCGGAGTTATTCCTTTTTACAAAGCAGTAAAAGAAGCGGGATTAAAGCCGATTATAGGCATAGAAACATATGTCGCTCCACAGAACGCTCCGGTTCAGAATGTTGAGAATAAAAGCAAAAGCGAAGCGAGATCTTACCATTTAATACTTCTTGCAAAGAATTATGAAGGATATAAAAATCTGATGAAACTGAGCTCTTATGCATACCTTAAGGGCTTTTATTATAAACCGAGAATAAACAAAGAGATACTTAAAGAGTATCACGAAGGATTGATCTGCCTTTCAAGCTGTATTCAGGGAGAAATCCCTTTTAAAATAATAAGAGGCGATTATGATGGCGCAAGACAAGCTGCAATATTTTTCAGAGACCTTTTTAAAGATGATTTTTATCTGGAGCTTCAGAATCACGGTATAGACGAGGAAGAGATTGCACGCAAAGGTCTTCTTGAGTTATCAAAAGAACTGGATATTCCTGTTGTTGCAACAAATGACACCCATTATTTAAAACAGGAACACTCACAGGCTGAGGATATCCTCCTGTGTATCCAGACCGGTAAAGATCTGGATGATCCCAAAAGAATGCATTTTACTTCGGATCAAAACTATTTTAAATCTCAGGCTGAGATGACCGAGCTTTTTAAAGATGTTCCTGAGGCAGTATCAACTACTCTTGAAATAGCAAAAAAGTGTGATCTTACAATTACACTGGGAGAGCACTACCTGCCAGGATATAAAATACCAGAATCAGAAGGGGATATTTCCCTTGAAGAATATTTTGAGAAGAAGTGCAGGGAAGGTTTAAAAAGAAGGTATGATCCTGTAACACCGGAGCTGGAAGAACGTCTGGAAACAGAACTTAATGTTATAAAAACAATGAAGTTTGTGGGATATTTTCTGATTGTTATGGATTTTATCGAATATGCCAGAAAACAGAAAATCCCGGTGGGGCCGGGCAGAGGTTCTGCTGCAGGAAGTATCGTTGCCTATGTTCTGGGAATTACAAATATAGATCCAATCAGGTACGGACTTATTTTTGAACGTTTTCTTAATCTTCAGAGAATATCGATGCCGGATATTGACATTGATTTCTGCTATGAACGAAGAGAGGAAATAATTGAATATGTAAGAAAGAAATACGGTGAAAACAACGTAACCCAGATAATCACATTCGGAAGAATGAATGCCCGCGCTGTTATCAGAGACGTAGGAAGAGTTTTAAAAATTCCGTACAGCGAGGTAGATAAAATTGCAAAGATGATTCCTGCCCAGCCAAAGGTAACATTAAAGGAAACTTACGATAAAGTTGAAGAGTTCAGAAAGATCTGCGACAGAGATGAAATTCACAGACAGCTTTATGAAAACTCCCTTGTTCTGGAAGGACTGGCCAGGCATGCTTCAACCCATGCTGCAGGTGTTGTAATCACGCCTGATGAATTGACTAATTACGTGCCTCTGTATAAGTCATCTCACGGCGATGTTACAACCCAGTATGAAATGACATCACTTGATGAAGTGGGTGTACTGAAGATGGATTTTCTCGGTTTGCGGACACTTACTGTAATTGACCAGACTATAAGGCAATTAAAAGATAGAAATATAGACCTTGATATAAACTTAATCCCTCTGGATGATCCTGATACTTTTAAAATTTTTGCAGAGGGAAACACAATCGGCATTTTCCAGTTTGAAAGTGCGGGGATGCGGGAATATCTGAAGAAACTTCAGCCTACGGTTATAGAAGATATTATTGCGATGAACGCACTTTACCGACCGGGGCCTATGAACTGGATTGATGATTTTATTGATAAAAAACACGGAAGGAAAAAAATAGAGTATGTACACCCTGCAGCAGAACCGGTTTTAAAAGAGACGTACGGAATTATTGTTTATCAGGAACAGGTGATCAAAATTGCAAATGTGCTTGCCGGATTTTCTTTAATCGAAGGCGATATCCTCAGAAAAGCCATGGGTAAGAAAAAAGAAGATCTGATGAAGAAAATGGAATTAAAATTTATTGAGGGAGCGAAAAAATATCACAATATTCCTGAAGACAAATCAAAAAAGATATTTGCACTTATTAAAGATTTTGCAGGATACGGTTTTAACAAATCTCATGCAGCATGCTATTCTGTTGTGGCATTTCAGACAGCTTATCTTAAGGCCCATTATCCCAGAGAATTTATGGCTGCAAACCTTACAAGCGAGATGGGCAACTCAAACAGAATCGTAATTCTGATTAATGAGTGCAGCAGACTGGGTATAAAAATCCTGCCACCTGATGTTAATAAAAGTTATTACAGCTTTACAGTTGAGAATGAGAGTATAAGATTCGGTCTTGGAGCAATTAAAAATGTGGGGAAGAGCGCTATTGAATCAATCATTTCGGCAAGAGAGGAGCACGGAACTTTTAAAACTTTATATCAGTTCTGCACCTATCTGAATTTAAGACTAAACAATAAAAAGGTTCTGGAAAGTCTCATTCAATGCGGAGCAACTGATTCTCTTGAAGGCACTCGTTCACAAAAACTGGCGATTTTACCGCAGGTTCTCAGCATGGCGCAGAACCAACAACAGAATATTCTGAAAGGTCAGACCTCAATATTCGGCGGAGAAGAGAGTGAAATGGAACTGGAGCCCCAGCTACCTGATCTGAAGCCTTTCACAAAAGAGCAAAAGCTACATTTTGAAAAAGAGCTTCTAGGAGTGTACATGTCAGGACATCCGCTGGAAAAATACAGGGACGATGTTGCTGCAATTGCAAACCCTGAGATTGGGCATATTAATCAGAAGAAATCAGGAGAGACTGTAAGGATATGCGGAATTATAACTGAGTTCCGTACAACTCTGGACAGAAATAACAGAAAAACTGCTTTTTTTACTGTGGAAGATTTTACAGGTTCCATAAGAGTAATAGCATTCTCCAGTATTTATGAAGCGTATTTCGAGGTTATAGAACCGGAGAAACTAGTTGTTATTAACGGCAGAATTGACAGAAGAGACGAAGAGTCCGAACCAAACATAATTTGTTCAGATGTTCTGCTTCTGGAAACGGCAAGATCAAAATTTATTAAAAAGTTATGTCTTAATATAGATGTTTCAAAGCTTACAAATGAAGATATCACAGGTATTAAAGAAGTTGTAAGAAAATATCCGGGAAAATGTGAGCTGCTTTTTAATGTTAAAGAGAACGGCTCTGATCTTCTTCTTAAATCAAATAAATATGCAGTTAACCCTGTACCTCAGCTTGTTGCCGGTTTAAGAGAAATAATCGGAGAAAATAATCTCTGGTTTGAGAGTTGACAGGTATCAAAACCAAAGTGGCACAAAGATTAAATGGTAATTTATTTGAGCTTTCGTCCCTGCGGGACTTTCGTTTTTGTTTATCATTTTGCTATAAATATGTTGTCCCTAACGGGATGTAAAGTTTGTATTGTAAAAGAATGGATAAAATAGACAGAACAGTCAGGAGAAACCCAAGCCCTGGTTGGGGCGGTATATTTATTTACGATAATTTTAATAAGAAGATTTCTCAGTCGCTGGTGCTTCTTCGAAATGACGACCGGAGATCCACGAATTATCACGAATTATTACAGACCTCAGAGGTCTCGGAGACCTCTTAAGGTCTTGATTTTCGAAATGACGGGGTAGAAGGGAACAGAAATTTTGAATGTTGAATTTTGATCCACGAATTACATGAATCAGGCAAAAGCCGGACACGTCCGTCAGTAGCCGGACACGGTTACACGAATCAGGCAGTAGCCGGACACAGTTAACACGAATTAAAAAAAGGAAAATTCCGGAGGCCGGAGAAGAAACATAATCTTGTCATGCCCATGAAAATGGGCATCCAGAGGTGGTGTGTGAGGAGTTACATGAATTTGCGATTAAACCATTGTAAAAGAAGCTTCGCTTCAGGGTTGTTAAATCATCAAAAATGCGACTTTAGCGGTTAATATTTTGATTTTGTTAAGTTTAAGGGTGGGCACTTTTTTTAGAAAATCCCGATTCTTACTATTATATTTTTAAAAAGAGAATCGGGAAAAAACGCCGGCTGCTGAAAATTTCCTAAAAATGTCAAAAAACTCACTGAAAGGCAAAAACTCACCCGATTCAGATTATTATATTTTTTCTTAAAGAGAATCGGGACGGCAAAACAACTCTGCCATATACCTTTATACCTCTATACCAATTTTTCGTTTTATCCTTTATCCTTGTTTTTCTTCGGAAGGGGGTAATGTGAATTTTATTTAAAATTTCAGCTTGTTT
>Ga0190359_1001289_pt1 | contig 15949 bp, 18 predicted proteins | sample 48721823_MG_FD_161269 | JGI IMG/M metagenome (GOLD analysis project Ga0190359, IMG submission 161269) | Hydrothermal vent microbial mat bacterial communities from Southern Trench, Guaymas Basin, Mexico - 4872-18-2-3_MG | ecosystem: Environmental > Aquatic > Marine > Hydrothermal vents >... | reverse complement strand
GCAGTTATTGTTTCATATCCTGAAATAATGATAGATCTAGATAAGATTAGTGACTATGAGTTGGTGCAAAAACATCTAAAAAAATAAAATAAATACTTGTTTTATTTAGGTAATAGTGATAAAATATTAAATATAAATGATTAAATAATTGAAGAATAGTTCCTCTATTGCCTTCTTTTTATTTTTAATAGAATTCCAAATATATTTTTATTTACTTTAAATTGCTATTTTAAAGTATCGGAATTTCAAAGAAAATCCAATGTCCTTCCTAAGATAAATATTCTTTAACTTCTTTTAGAGGTATAAGTTTAAATAAGGAATAAGTTTTAACAAATTTTGCTAGGTTCAGAAATGATATCGCATAAAACGAAAAGAAATAATAAAAATAGAGGTTTTTAGAAGGAGTTTACCCTTCTGATAATTTTGTTATTATTACTAATTTTGATCATAATCAATAAGGAGGCTTTATAATTTGTTATTAACTGAGCTAAAAGAAAAAAAGATAAGTGATTTGTGCAAAATTGCTAAAGAATATAAGATTAATAATTTTTCTAGAATTAGAAAAATGGATCTAATTTTTAAAATATTGCAGGCAGAAGCAGAGAAGGAAGGCTATATGTTTTCTGAGGGCATTTTGGAGATAATGGGTGAAGGTTTTGGATTTTTGAGAACTGGAGGTTATTTACCTAGTGGGAATGATATTTATATTTCTCCTTCTCAGATAAAGAGATTTAATCTTAGTAATGGTGACCTTGTATCAGGACAAGTTAGAGCTCCAAAGGAAGGGGAAAGATATTATGCTTTACTTAAAATTGAGGCAATTAATCATGAGGATCCAGAATTAGCAAAAATGCGGATAGATTTTGAGAACCTTACCCCATTATTTCCTGAAGAAATGATTAAATTAGAACATAGACCAGATGAGTTATCAACTAGACTCATTGATTTATTTGCTCCAATTGGGAAAGGGCAAAGAGGTCTTATTGTTTCTCCCCCCAAAGCAGGGAAAACAATTTTGTTGGAAAAGATTGCAAACGGTATTACCTCTAATTATCCAGAGATAAATCTTATTATATTATTGATTGATGAAAGACCAGAAGAAGTAACTGGTATTCAAAGATCAGTGAAGGCAGAGGTGATAAGTTCTACTTTTGATCAGCCTATTGACAATCACATAAAAGTGGCAGAAATAGTTTTGGAAAGGGCTAAACGATTAGTAGAACAAAAACAAGATGTAGTTATATTACTAGATAGTATAACAAGATTGGCAAGAGCATATAATCAAAATGTTCCTACAAGTGGGAAGACATTATCAGGGGGAGTTGATTCGAGCGCTCTTTATTGGCCTAAGAAATTTTTTGGCGCAGCAAGAAATATTGAAGAGGGAGGAAGTTTAACTATTTTGGCTACTGCTTTGGTAGAAACGGGGAGCAAGATGGATGAAGTAATATTTGAAGAGTTTAAAGGAACAGGTAATATGGAATTGAAACTAGACAGAGAACTTTCAGAAAATAGAATATTCCCAGCAATTGATATTAGAAAATCCGGAACACGGAGAGAAGAGTTGTTGATACCAAAAGGTAGCTTACAAAAAATATGGGTATTAAGAAGGGCATTATCTTCTCAACCTACTTTGGGAGCAATAAAATTTGTAATCAATAAATTAAAAGATACCAAAAACAATCAAGAATTTTTAGATTCTATTAAAAACCAAAATACTTAATATTTTTGATAAAAAGTTATCAAAAATTATTGTTATTTTGACGTTAACATAATATTATGCTATAATTTTTTAAGAATTTTATTAAAAAATAATTTAAATAAAAAAGATTGAGGTTAGGAAAATGAAAAAAGGTATTCATCCCAAATATGGAAAGTCTACGATAACTTGTGCTTGTGGAAACACCTTCGAAACTGGTTCGACTAAAGAGAATATGAGAGTAGAGATATGTTCTGCATGTCACCCATTTTTTACTGGTAAACAAAAAATTGTTGATACCGCTGGAAGAGTAGAAAGATTCAATAGAAAATATAATTTAAAAAATGAAGAAAATTAATTAAAATTTATTTTTCTTTTGAGATAGAAACAAGGAGGATTTAGAGGGGGATAATAAAAACAGAGCTTCCGTAAAGCTCTGTTTTTTTGTGATTTTTTGTGAGACATAATTATATGCGGGAATTATTGAGGAGGTGTGCCAACAATGGAAAAAGAGAAAAATGTTGGCTGGATTGAAGTTATTTGTGGAAGTATGTTTAGTGGAAAGAGTGAAGAATTGATAAGGAGAGTTCATAGGGTTCAAATTGCTAAAAAGAAAGTCCAAGTATTTAAGCCAACTATTGATAACAGGTTCGCAATTCAGTATATTTACTCTCACAATGGTAGTAAGATCAAAGCAATTAATATTAGTCAGCCTAAAGAGCTTTTAGAAAAATTAGATCCAGATACGGAAGTAATAGCTATTGATGAAGCTCAATTCTATAGTGATGATATTGTATCTATATGTCAAAAACTCGCAGATGAGGGAAAAAGAATAATTATTGCTGGTTTAGATCAAGATTTTAGAGGTGAACCTTTCGGACCAATGCCTAAGTTACTTGCAATAGCCGAATATATTACTAAATTACAGGCAATATGTATGGTTTGTGGCAATCCAGCTTCCCGAACACAAAGAATTATAAATGGGAAGCCTGCTAAATATAGTGACCCAACAATATTACTTGGAGCAAAGGAAACTTACGAGGCAAGGTGTAGAAGATGCCATGTAGTTCCTAAGGAGTAGAATTGTATTGAGTATTGCGTTAACGTTAATTAACCAGGATAGTTTTGTTTTTCAATTTAAGTTTTTAGTTGAAGGAGATTAATTCTGTGAAAGTTAAACTTATAAATTATACTAAAAATCCTGAAAAAATTATCGCTCAATCAGCACGTTTATGTTATTCTGCATCTGGCATTGAAGAATTGAATGAAAAACTTACTGAAGATTCAATATCAAACTTGATCAGGAAAATAATAAAATTAGGGCATTATTCTGTTTTAGAACATGCCACTTTTACTTTTGCTATAGAAGATATATCCAGGATTACTTCTCATCAATTAGTACGACATCGGCTTGCATCTTTTTCTCAACAGAGTCAAAGATATGTTAAAATAAAAAAAGAAGGGTTTCCATACATTGTACCAGAATCTATTGCAAAGAATGATAATTTAAATAAAATATTTACTGATACTGTAAATAAATTAGATGAAATTTATCGTCTTTTTATGGATAATGGTATAAAAGCAGAAGATGCCAGATATATTTTGCCACAGGCAGTCGCAACTAAAATAATAATAACTGCAAATGCTCGAGAATTACTTCATATTTTTAAGTTAAGATGTTGTAATAGGGCCCAATGGGAGATTAGAGAAGTTGCGATAAATATGTTAAAGGAAGTTAGAAAAGTTGCGCCAATTTTGTTTGAAGATGCTGGTCCTCCTTGCGTTTCTGGACCTTGTCCTGAAGGAGAATTATCTTGTGGCAAACCTTGGTCAAAAAATAAGAGAAGAGGAGTAACTGGGCAAAAATGAGAAATGGTGACTGTAACTATGGTGGTCAAGCAGTAATTGAAGGAGTAATGATGAGATCTCCTTTAAAATATGCTATCGCAGTGCGTAAACCCAATAAAGAAATAGTTTCAAAAATAGGCAAATTGAGTTCTTTATCCAACAAGTTAAAATTTCTTAAATGGCCTATTTTTAGAGGGATAATCAATTTAATCGAATCATTAGTTCTTGGTCTAAAGGCATTAACTTATTCTGCAGAGCAAGCTACAGGGGAAGAAGAAAAATTAAATAGTATAGAAATGTTTTTTACAATATTAATTGCTTTTGGATTATTTACAATCTTCTTTATAGCTCTCCCTACAACAATTGCCAAATATTTGGATAGATATCTTTCCAATTTAATTATATACAATTTATTTGAAGGAATGCTAAGGATTAGCATATTTATTCTTTATTTAAATTTTATATCAAGGATAAAAGAAGTTAAAAGAGTATTTGAGTATCATGGTGCAGAACATAAAGTAATATATGCCTATGAAGCAGGTGAGGAGCTCAAGGTAGATAATGTGAGAAAATATAGCACTTTGCACCCTCGATGTGGAACAAGTTTTATTTTTATTGTTTTAGTAATAAGCATCTTAATATTTTCTTTATTGGGCAAACAAACTTTGCTTTTAAGGATAGTATATCGGGTATCTATAATTCCCTTGATAGCTGGTTTATCATACGAAATATTAAAATTATCGGCGAAAAATATGGCTATACCTTTAGTAAAATGGGCAGTTGCCCCAGGACTATGGTTTCAAAAGTTTACCACAAAAGAGCCTGATGATAGTCAATTAGAAGTTGCGATAGAGGCATTACGAGGAGTACTCCCTGAATATAACGAAATTATAAAGTAAAAAGTGGTGTATTTATTATGTTTAATAAATTGGAAGAATATGAAAAAAAATATGAAGAATTAAATATCTTGCTTTCTGATCCTAAGATTATTGCCGATCAATCTAAATTTCAACAATTTTCAAAAACACATTCCGAAATTTCTAAAACTGTTTTAAAATATAAAGAATACAAGAAAATATTGAAAGAAATTAAAGAAAATTTAAAAATGTTAGAAGCAGAAAAAGATATAGAATTTAAAAAACTAATAAGGGAAGATCTAGAAAGATTAGAAAAGAAAAAGACAAATTTGGAGATCGAATTAAAGGAACTTATATTTCCTGAAGACCCTTACGATAAAAAGAATATAATTGTGGAAATTAGAGCTGGCGCTGGTGGTGATGAGGCAGCACTTTTTGTAGGTGATCTCTTCCGAATGTATTCTCGATATTCCGAAGCAAATGGCTGGAAAACTGAAATAATGGATTCTAGTCCTACTGAGATTGGGGGGTTCAAGGAGATAATATTTAACATAACCGGAAAAGATGTTTACAAGAAACTAAAATATGAAAGCGGAGTGCATCGAGTACAACGCGTTCCCATAACCGAGTCAAGTGGTAGAATACATACTTCGACTGTTACAGTAGCCATATTGCCAGAAGTAGAAGAAATAGAGCTGGAAATTAATCCGAACGATTTAAAGATTGACCGTTTTCGTGCTACTGGACCTGGAGGTCAGAGTGTTAATACTACAGATTCTGCGGTAAGAATCACTCATATTCCTACTGGAATAGTAGCTACCTGTCAAGACGAGAAGTCTCAATATAAAAATAAAGAAAAAGCCCTAAAAATATTAAGGGCAAGACTTTTAGATAAAATGGAAAGAGAGAGACACGAAAAAATTGACCAAAAAAGAAGAAAACAAGTCGGCACGGGGGATCGAAGTGAGAGAATTAGAACTTATAATTTTCCTCAAAATAGAATTACTGACCATCGCATCAATTTGACTTTACATAATTTAGAAGAGGTATTAGAGGGAAATTTAGATAATTTATTAAATGCTTTATCAGAAAAATTAAAAACGAATAGTGATGACTTAAATGATGGGGAAAACTAAGGATAAGTTTAAAACTATAGGACAAACTTTACGATACATTAGTAAATGGTTTGAAACCGCTAAAATTGTTAATTCATCAGGAGAAGCAGAAATATTATTAAGTTATCTATTAAAAATAAAAAGGAGTGAAATATACTTAAATTTTGATAAGATATTAAGCAATAATGAGAGAAAGGAATTAGAACAGGCAATTCAAAAAAGATTAAAAAATATTCCTCTACAATATATTACCAAACATCAGGAATTTATGGGAATGGATTTTTTTATTGAAGAAGGAGTTTTGATTCCTAGACCTGAAACCGAAATTCTAGTGGAAAAAATTATTGAAAAATTAAAAAATAAAAAGCCAGATTCGCATTTAAGGGTAGCTGATTTAGGAACAGGCTCAGGAATAATCGCCATAAGCATGGCAAAATATATAAAAAATATTACTATTTATGCTATTGATATATCTGAAAAAAGTTTAAAATTAGCATCTAAAAATGCCCTTAAACATAATTGTGAAGATAAAATAGTATTCATACAAGGAGATTTATTTGAACCTTTAAGGGAGAAAATAGATCAAAACTGTTTGGATGGAGTTGTCTCCAATCCTCCCTATATAAGCTTAGAGGATTTTAAATCTTTGCCAGTTGAAATAAGGGAAAGAGAACCAAAGATTGCTTTGTGTGGTGGTGTTAATGGGATGGATTACTATCGAAAAATTGTTAAAAAAGCCTCTTATTTTTTAAAAAAGAATGGTTTTGTAGCTTTAGAAGTGGGTGCTGGTCAGGCAAAGAAGGTGAAAGAATTAATTCTAAAAGAAAATGATTTTAAACAAAATATTGAAATTTTTAGAGACTATTCTAACATAGAGAGAGTAGTAATAGCGTATTGTAAATAAAAATACATACTTTGTACCCAGATGTCTGGTTATAGCTGGTAGCGAAATGAATATATTAAGGATTTTTAAAATGATTAGATCAATTTTATTTGTTTGTACTGGAAATACCTGTCGTAGCCCTATGGCTCAAGGTATGTTCAAGAAGATATTACAAGAAAAAGAAAAAAATTATTATCGATATAATATCCAATCTGCAGGAATCTCGGCTATTCCAGGAATGAAGCCCACTGATAAGGCTATTAAAGTTATGCTAGAATATGGAATAGATATTTCTCAATATAAATCTCAGCCACTAGAAGAAGATTTAGTTAAAGAGGCTGATTTAATTTTAGTTATGGCAAGTGAACACCAAGAATACATCCAAATAAGATATCCTTTTGCTCAAAATAAAGTTTTCCTTGTAAAAGAATTCAGTCAAAGAAAATATCTTAATAAAGTTCAAAAAAAAGACAAAAAATACGATATAAGTGATCCAATTGGTAAGCCTATTGATTTTTACAGAATCATAGCAAACGATTTGAAAGTTAATTTGGAAAAAATTGCCGATATAATTATTAAAAAAAATAATAATTAATGGTGGTGAAAAAATAATGAAAATTGCTTTGGGAAGTGATCATGGTGGGTATAAATTAAAAGAGCATCTAAAACAATATTTAGAGGAGTTGAATATAGAATATGCCGATTTTGGATGTGATAACGAACAACCGGTTGACTATCCCGATATAGGTTTTAAAGTTTCTAACGAAGTAAAAAATGGAAATTTTGATAAAGGAATATTGGTGTGTGGAACAGGGATAGGAATGTCGATAGTTGCCAATAAAATAAAAGGTATTAGGGCTTCTCTTTGTAATGATGTATTTTCTGCTCGTAATGCTCGAGAACATAATGATGCGAATATTTTAACCTTAGGAGAAAGAGTTATTGGTATAGGCTTGGCTCGAGAAATAGTTAAAGTATGGCTAAATACCGATTTTAGCAAAGAAAAAAGACATATTAATCGTATAAATAAAATTAAGCAAAAAGAAAAGAAAATTTATAAATAGATTAGTATTGAGTATATTGTATATATGGTATATAGCAAAAAACAAACAGGCAGAATTCAGAATTTCGGTTAATCCAGCACAAATTAACTCTAATTAGGGATAAAATATCCCATTAAAAGAATTTAGAGAATTAGTAGATGAGCTATCTAATCTAATGGCTTATGAAGTTACCAGGGGAATAAAGTTAAGAGAGATTGAAATTGAAACTGCCCTTGCGAGAGCAAAAAAGCAAAGTAATTTCTGGAAAGAATATGGTAGTTATTGCTATTTTAAGAGCAGGCTTAGGGATGGTTAAAGGAGATTTTAGTTTATGAGCAGACCTTCTTGGGATGAATACTTTATGCAAATAACTGAATTAGTAGCAAAACGTTCTACTTGCCTAAGAAGAAAAGTTGGGGCAGTAATTGTGAAAGATAAGCGTATACTTACTACTGGTTATAATGGGGCTCCCAGAGGACTACCTCATTGCCTGGAAGTAGGTTGTTTGAGAGAAAAGAGAAAAGTTGCTTCTGGAGAAAGGCAAGAATTGTGCCGAGGGTTGCATGCTGAACAAAATGCAATTGTCCAGGCTGCATTATATGGTATTAGTATTCGGGGGAGTACATTATATTGCACTAACCAACCGTGTGTTACTTGTGCAAAAATGATTATAAATTCAGGAATAGTAAAGGTTATCTATAAAGAAAAATATCCAGATGAATTAGCCCGAAATTTACTAAAAGAAGCAGGAGTAGTTGAAATTTGTTATGAATAGAATAATACTTGCAATAATATTCGGAACTCGCCCTGAAGCTATAAAAATGTTTCCTATAATCTATGAGATAGGGAAATATCCTCATCTAATAGATCCAAAAATTATAGTTACTGGTCAACATCGTGAAATGTTAGATCAGATGTTAAAGATTTTTCATATCACCCCCGATTATAATTTAGGGATTATGGAAAATAGACAATCATTGTCGCAGATTACTAAGAATAGTCTTTTAGGCATTGAAAGAATATTAGAGAAAGAAAAACCAAATATGGTACTGGTGCAGGGTGATACTACTACTGCCTTTGCCGGTGCCTTAGCTGCTTTTTATCAAAAAATAAAGATAGCTCATATTGAAGCTGGCCTTAGAACCAATAATAAATATTACCCCTTTCCAGAAGAAATAAATCGTCACTTAATCAGTGTATTAGCTGACTTTCACTTTGCTCCAACTGAAAAATCCTGTCAAAATTTGCTTACGGAAGGTGTTAAAAGGGACAATATTTTTATAAGTGGAAATACAGTTATTGATTCTTTATTTTTGATGAGCAAAGAAAATTATATTTTTAATGAGCCTCTCTTACGAGAAAAGAAAATAGTTGAGAAAAAATTTATTTTAGTGACTATGCATAGAAGGGAAAATTGGGGAAAACCATTAAGAGAGACTTGCCAGGCTATATTTAAACTCATCGAGGAATACCCTGATTTAATGGTAATTTTTCCTCTTCATAAAAATCCTGAGATTAGAAAAAATGTTAATAAAATTTTGAAAAATAGAAGAAGAGTTTTGCTTCTCGATACTTTAGATTATAAAGATATGGTAAATTTAATGTGTAAATCTTATATTATACTTACTGATTCTGGTGGCATACAAGAAGAGGCGCCTTCTTTGGGGAAACCCGTTTTAGTATTGCGAAATGAAACAGAAAGGCCTGAAGCAGTTGAAGCAGGAGTAGTAAAATTAATCGGAACTAATGGCAAAAGAATTGTTAAAGAAGTAAGGGGGTTATTAGACAATAGGGATAGATATCGGAAAATGATTAGAGATATTAATCCTTACGGAGATGGGAAAGCTTCAGAAAGAATTGTTAAAAGAATATTATATTATTTCAATTTAATTGATCAAACCCCTGATGAATTCAAAGTAAAATAAGTTAAGCAATTTGTCAATTAGCTGATTTTCCAATCGACCAATAAATAGATTCACTGATCATCCAATTCCCCAATTTACCAATTAATATTTGTTGCTTAGATTATTTGATATGTAATATATAGCAAGTAACCTGTTTTTATAGTTTCGAGCGCTTACTCTTATTGCTCATCACCTATTACTTATTGCTAAAGATTTTTAATAAGCAATAATACTATAGATTCTGTTTATGGCTACCAACTCCTTAATTCTTTAGGGTAAATAATTTGCGAGATACGAAATACAAACTTAGCTTTTACCTCCCATCTTTTATTTTCTTCATAATATACTATTATACTTGTATTAAATTATGCTATAATATTTTCGTTAGTTAATAGCGTAATGTCTATAGTCTAATCTTGATTTCGAAAATCAATTAATTAAAGGTGTGATTATTTTATGTTTCCTATCTGGGATGATGTGCCTACCAAAAAGTTTCCTTTGATTACTGTGGCATTAATTACCTTAAATACGATAATATATTTCTACCAAGCATCTTTTGGTGAGAGATTTACTGAGCTTATATATTCATTGGGACTATTACCTTTTGAGATTACTCATTATACTGATATATTTCCTCCAGGTCCTTCACCCATATACTTAACCATATTTACTTCTATGTTTATGCATGGTAGTGTAATTCATTTGTTGGGGAATATGCTATTTTTATGGATATTTGGAAATAATGTAGAAGACTATTTAGGTAGAAGAAATTTTATAATCTTTTACATTTTTTGTGGAATAATTGCTGCCTTTACTCAAATTATTTTAAACCCAGATTCTACAGTGCCTATGGTGGGAGCAAGTGGAGCCATAGCAGGAGTATTGGGGGGATATTTACTACTTTATCCCAGAGCAAGAGTAACTACCGTAATTATTTTTGGTTTTTTTATAAGGTTAGTTAGAATACCAGCAGTTGTTGTATTGAGTTTTTGGATAATATACCAATTTTTATATGGTATATCTTCTTTGGCTGTTAGTGCAGGAGGAGGAGTAGCTTGGTTTGCTCACATTGGTGGTTTCATTTGCGGAGTTATCTTAATTAAATTATTTAAAAGGTTTATTGGATAGCATATTGGTGGACAATGAATAGCAGATTAGTGCCAAATCTCGAGATAAGGTTATAAAGATTGATATATTAAAGTAAGTAAGCTATAATTTTAAAAATATTAAAGAATAACTTATAATTTAGGAAAAAGGAAGGGATAAAAAAGATGATAGCCACAGTTACTTTAAATCCTGCTTTAGATGTGATATTAGAAGTCAATAATTTAAAATTAGATCAATACAACAAAGTTCATAATGCTCAAGTAACTTCAGGAGGTAAAGGTATAAATGTATCCAAGGCGGTTAGGGGATGTGGTAGAGAGACTATCGCTCTTGGTTTTTTAGGAGGAGGTCGAGGGAGAATCATTGAAGAAGAATTAAGAGGACTAGGTATTACTACCAATTTTTGGCATATTGAGGAAAAAACCAGATCTAATACAATTATTTGGGACAAAAAAACTGGTCAACATACTCTACTTAGTGAAGTTGGGCCACAAGTTACCGAATACGATTTAGAAATGTTTCATTCAATCTTTTATAGGGTTATGTCTCAAAGTAGCATAGTTACACTGTCAGGGAGCTTACCCCGAGGAACACCGGTAGATATTTATGCAAATTTAATTGATATAGCCAAGGAAAGGGGGGTAAAAACCATATTAAATGCTTCTGGGGAACCATTTATTAAAGGTTTAGAGGGGAAGCCATTTTTAGCTAAGCCTGATATTCGAAAAAGTAACAAAGTTTTTGGAATAGTAATTGATTCAGAAAAAAATGCCATCAATGCCGCAAAAGAAGTTGTTCGAAGAGGAGCAGAAATTGCAATAGTTTCTTTGGAACTGCAGAAAGATATAATAGCTACCCAAGATGAATTATGGTTTGCAGAAACTACTTACGGTAAAATTGTCAATTTAATTGGAGCAGGTGATGCCTTAATCGCAGGATTTGCTGTTGCTTTGGCTGAAGAAGATAAAAGTTTTAGGGAGATAATTGAATTTTCGATGGCTTGTGCTTTAGCAAGTGCCTTAAGAGAGGAAGAGGAATTTAATTCCAGAAAAGAGGTAGAAAAATGCCTGAAGTGCGTAAATGTTAAGAAAATATAAAAATGAAGGATGAGGGGTGAAATTTTAATTTGAAAATAAAGGATATAATGATTCGCGATGTTACTAGTGTAATAGCTGATTGTAAATTAGTAGATTTGATAAAAATTTTATCTAGACATAAAATAAGTGGTGTGCCAGTAGTAAACCATAACCAAGAAGTTATTGGGTTTATATCCCAACATGATGTAATCAAAGCTACTTTACCAAATTACTTAGGAATTGTAAGCAGCGATTCTATTCTTTCTGAATTTATTCAATTATCTAAGAAATTAAAAGAATATTCCCAGCATCCCATTGATGAATTTATGAGGAAAAATGTTATTACCATAGATGAGGATGATAACGAAGTTTTAGCAGCTGATCTACTAATTAGAAACAAAATACAGAGACTCCCTGTTCTTAGAAAAGGGAAATTAGTAGGAATAGTAACCTTAACTGACATCTGTCGGTTACTTATTGAGAAAAACGAAAATAGCAAAACGCAAAGCTATAGCTCCAATTTTAATAGAACATAAATGCATTATTTTATCTATTGATTTATATTTTTTACGTTGTATGCTATGTAGAAAAAGTGTTTTATTCCCGTTTTTACGGTAAAAATATTTTTAATTATGTTTTTTACCTATCTGCTTTCGCGGGTATAAGGGTAGCATGGCTGACTTTTTAAGGTCAGTATAGAACATTTTAAGTTATTTAGTTCGCGATGTGTTGATATTTGTCAACTAATTTATAAACTGAGGTAAATAAGGGAAAATGAAAAAAGGAATATTTATAACCTTTGAAGGGCTTGAGGGTTGTGGTAAAACTACTCAAGCAAAAATGCTTTACAATTATTTAAATAAAAAAGGAATTTCCTCTGTTTTCACAAAAGAACCAGGTGGAACAAAGATAGGACAAAGGATTCGCAAAATCCTCCTTGATCAGAAAAATGAGGGCATGGATTATAAAACAGAGATGTTATTATTTTTAGCTTCCCGAGCTGAAAATGTTAGATTAGTAATATTACCTGCTTTAGGAGAGGGGAAAATAGTAATATCAGATCGCTTTTGTGATTCAACTACTGCCTATCAGGGTTATGGAAGAGGTATAAATCTTAAAATTATTAACTATCTTAATAATTTAGTTATAGGGAAAGCTATTCCAGATATAACTTTTTTTCTGGATATTGAACCACAGGAGGGGTTAAAAAGGTCAACTAGTTTTAGTAATTCTCGTGAAATACGATTTGAAGAAGAATTTATCAATAAAAAAATCATAGATGGTCAATTATTTTTAGAAAGAGTTAGAGATGGATATTATCAGTTATTGCAAGAAGAGGAAAGAATTAGAATAATTAATGCTAACAGGAGTAAAGAAGAGATATTTGAAGAAATAGTGGGAATCGTAAATGAAAGAATCAAAGATAGTACATAAGAGGTAATAAATGTGTCTTTTAAAAATATTATAGGACAAGAAAAAGCTGTTGATTTATTATTAAAATCTCTAAAGGAGGATAAAATATTCCCCTCATATATATTTATGGGAGCCGATGGAGTGGGGAAGAAATATACTGCTATAGAGTTTGCTAAGGCTATAAATTGTTTAAATTTAAGTAATGATTTTGAAGTGTGTGAAAAATGCAGTTCCTGCAACAAGATTAATAAAGTGTGTTCTCCAGATCTAAAAATAATAGAACCAATTAAAGGTTCAATAAGAATTGAACAAATAAGAGAATTACGACGGGAGATTAATTTGAAACCTTTTGAAAATAGAAAAAAAATATATATTATTGATCACGCAGAGGCAATGACTCTCGAAGCCTCGAATTGCCTATTAAAAACTATTGAAGAACCACCTGATTATGCAATAATGATTTTAATTTGCAGTAAGCTTGATTCTGTTTTGCCTACAATAGTTTCCCGGTGTCAATTAATAAAATTTAAGTTGATAGGTTATTTGGAAATTATGGAGGTAGTTTTGTCAAATAAGGTAGATATAGAAAAAGATAAAGCAAAATTAATTTCTAAATTGGCTCAGGGAAGTATAAGTAAAGCATTAAAATTGATATCAGATAAAGAATATTTTAAGAGAAGAGAAAAAATACTAGATTACTTGACTTTAATTTTACCTGGAAAATATAATGATAATTTATTTACAAATATGGAACAGATATTAACAGAGATGAATAAGACAGAAGAAACATTAGACATAATATTGTTTTGGTACTACGATATTTTGTTAGTTAAAGAATTAGGAATTCAGGAATATATTAAAAATATAGATAAGCTTAAAATTATCAAAGAAAAATCAAAAGTTTATTCTCGGGAAATGTTAATTGATATCTTGGATTATATCGAACAAATTCAAGAATTTATGAAAAGAAATATAAACAAACATCTTATTTTAGAAAGATTATATTTAAAGATAGCAGGTGTAGAACATTGCCTAGAGTAACAGGATTAAAATTTTCGAAAACAAATTTTATCTATTATTTTAGAATTAATAATAACCTAAAGTTGAAGAGAGGAGATTTTTGTTTGGTAAATACTTCAATAGGTTTAGATTTGGGTAAAGTAGCGATTCCTTATAAGTATATAAAAAACAACGAAGTTGAGACACCACTTAAAGGTATAATTCGAAAAGCAAATAGAGAAGATTTAAAAAAATGGGAATTAATAAAACAAGAAGAAATAGAAGCACTAAATCTCTGCAGAGAAAAAATTAAAAAACACAATTTACCTATGAAATTAGTACATGCTAAATATTTGTTCGATAAAAGTCGAATAATATTTTATTTCATTTCTTCGCATCGAGTAGATTTTAGAGAACTGGTCAAAGATTTGGTGAAAACATTTAAAACCAAAGTCGAATTAAGACAGATTGGGGTAAGAGACGGAACTAAAATGATTGGTGGCTTAGGGATATGTGGACGAGAAGTGTGTTGCGCATCTTTCATTCAAAAATTTAAACCTATTCATATAAATATGGCCAAAGTACAAAAAATTTCCCTTAACCAATCCAAAGTTTCGGGTCTTTGTGGAAGATTAATGTGTTGTTTAGCTTACGAGTCCGAGTTCTACAAAGAGACTCTTAAAAAATACCCGGAAATAGGAGAAGACCTAAAAACTGAAAAAGGCATAGGAAAGGTATTAGAGATAAATATTTTAAAGAAATATATTATTATTGAACTAGAAGAAAGAGGAGTGAAAAAGAGAATAAAAATTTCTGAAGAAGACTTAGAAAAAAGCATAATAAATAATAAAAACGAGAATACAGTTGGCAATGATAACAAATGATATAATGTATTACTATATTCCATGATAGATATTATTAAAACCGTTAGTTGGCTAATTAACTAACTAATTTTATACTATAAACACTACCTGCTATATACTATATTATTTGCGAATTATGAATATGATTAGACTTAATAGTGACGAAAGAATAGAAGATTTAGGATATAAAGGATTAAAGATTATTCAATCAAGGGATTATTACCGTTTTTCTGTAGATTCTATTTTATTAGCAAATTTTATAAAAACTAAAAACTATGAAAGAGTTATAGATTTAGGAACGGGTAGTGGGATAATTCCTCTTCTATTGTTTGGGAGAAAAAGAGGGCTATCTATTTATGGTATTGAGATCCAAAAAGAATTAGCGAATATGGCAAAAAGAAGCGTAGAATTAAATAAATTACAAAACCATATTACTATAATTCAAGAAGATCTAAAAAGTATAAATAAAATTTTTAAGAATAGTCAATTTGATGTAGTAATAAGTAACCCTCCTTATATTTCTCTGGGGCACGGAAAAACTAATCCTTTAAGCAGTAAAGCTATTGCCCGCCATGAGATTAAGTGTAATATAGAAGATATAATTTCTGCGAGCAATTATTTGCTAAAAAATAAAGGGAGGATTTATTTAATTTATAAAAGCACTAAACTAATAAAGGTAGTGGTTACCCTTAAAAAATATGGTATTCAACCAAAATCTATCAAATTTATCCATCCCAGTCTAGAAGAACAGGCAAATTTAGTTTTATTAGAAGGAATAAAGGGTGGGAAAGAAGAATTAAAAATAGAACCTCCTTTATTTCTCAAAAAATGATAAAAAATTGGAGATAACAAAATAGGGTGAAGAAGAATAATCAATTGAAAGGAACTTTATATATTTGTGGAACGCCTATCGGTAATTTAGAAGACATCACCTTAAGAGCTTTAAATGTCTTAAAAAAAGTAGATTTAATTGCTGCAGAAGATACAAGACATACTAAAAAATTATTAAGCCATTATCAGATAAATACACCAGTTACCAGTTATTACGAATATAACAAATTTAAAAAAGCACCCTATTTAATAGAAAAAATAAGAAATGGCCAAAAGATTGCATTAGTCTCTGATGCAGGGATGCCTGGGAT
>Ga0190359_1001288_pt1 | contig 15955 bp, 13 predicted proteins | sample 48721823_MG_FD_161269 | JGI IMG/M metagenome (GOLD analysis project Ga0190359, IMG submission 161269) | Hydrothermal vent microbial mat bacterial communities from Southern Trench, Guaymas Basin, Mexico - 4872-18-2-3_MG | ecosystem: Environmental > Aquatic > Marine > Hydrothermal vents >... | reverse complement strand
AACCTTTATTATTGCAATTTACTTACCCCGGAATTTCATTCACTGTCGGGAACATAAAGAGGCAATTCTACTATAAATGTTGTCCCCTGCTCCTTATTCGGCTCAAACCACACCCTGCCTCCGGTATCTTCAACATATTTTTTCACAATGGCCAGACCCATACCCATGCCGGAGGATTTGGTCGTAAAATTCGGTTCGAAAAGCTTGTCCTCCTGTCCCTCAGGAATCCCTTCACCGTTATCCCTCACCAGAACTCTGACATTGTTATCCGCACTTTTCTTTTCAACAATAACTTCTATTTTACCATCCTTCCTGCCTAAAAGTGATTGTATGGCATTTTTCAGTAAATTGGTAAAAACACTTTCCAGTAAATCTTTGTCAGAAAACACCCAAAGCTTATTGACATCGGGCGTCTGAAGCACAAATTCGATCTCATGCTGGGCACGGAAAAGGTAGATCGTATCCTGCAACAGCCTGACAATATCCACCGGTTCATTTCTCATCCTCGGTAACCTGGCAAAATTGGAGAAAGCAGAAGCAATGTATGAAAGCCGGTCAATCTGCTCTATCAAAGTCTGTGTCAGCTTTTTAAACCGGATATCAAAATCATCAGCCTTATCTTCCCGGGCTCGCTGCAACTGTTGAACACTTAATTTCATCGGTGTCAGAGGATTTTTGATCTCATGGGCTATCTGCCGGGCCATTTCCCTCCAGGCACTCTCCCTTTCCGATTTCGCCAGCAGTTCCACATTTCTGGCTAATTCATCTATCATTCGGTTATAGGCATTCACCAGACTGGCAATCTCATCACTCCCTTTATAAACAATATGCTCATATTCTTTTCCCAGTCTGAACCGGCCTATCCTTTCCTGTATGGCCCGCAGGGGAGTGGTGATCTTGTCCGAAACAATCACTGCCAGAACAATAGCAATCAAAATCATGACTACCATGTAGTTTACAATGCCCACTATCATGTTGGATACTTCCCGGGTCAGAACATATTGCTTTGTAAAATAAGGAAGATTCAGGTAGGCCAGCAAATGTCCCTCATTATTGAGAAAGGGCATATATGCAGATAAATAGCGCAAATCCCCCAATGATTCTTTCTGGATTAATTCGGATTTTTTCAATACGGATAACTGATAAAATGCATCCTCATTCATATAGTTCCCCGTCAGCTCTTTCTCAAAGATCTCAGGTCGTGATGTTGCCAGCAACCTGCCGACAGTGTCATAGAGATTAATATCTGAATAAAACACATTAGAAAACTTGACCAACAGATCATTCAGACTGGCATATTGAGGAGAACTCCAGCTTTTATTTAATGAAGTTTCATAACTCAGCTTGTGTTCCATTTCCACATAAACACTTAACACTTTTTCTGAGAGGTTTTTATAATGATTCTCCCGGAATTGCCTGATATTGAACAATACCGAGCCGGTACCAATCAGTACCAACGTAAAAAAAAGCAGTGAGATCATCCACCATTGGATTTTCTGTTTCAACAAACGGGGACACAGCTGAATACTTACCGGAAAGACACTTCTGCAAAATGTAATGGCAAATAGTAAAAAGAAAAAAATAAAGAAATAAGAAAAAGAAACAAGATAATCCTTGAAGTGTCTTACCGGCATACTCAAGATTACCATAACAGGACTGTTTTCATGATATACAAGATGCAGGTAATCGTCCATCCGGAGAAACGAAAAAGAATTGGTATCCCGTGCAAACATTTTATTGGTCAGACAATACTGATAGTCCCCGTTCTGTGTCACGAGATTTCCGTTATAATACTTTGCATAGGAATAAATCCCCGGTTTTAACTCCCTTGATGTGGCACTGTTAAGGAGCAATTCCGGATAACCAAGCTGTTCATACATCAATTTAGAATCCAATTGGAGAAACAATCCATTCGAATCACCCGGAACTATTGAAGGATAATAAAATGCTCCGAAATAGCTGATCTGACCATTTTGATTGTCCAGATAATAAAATCGGGTATCCCGGATAGGTGTACCGGAAAATTTGATAAGATCCCGGAAAAAATCGAAACAGGAAGTCAGTTGTTCTTCATTCACCTCCAATCCCATCTCCGGCGTACACAAATAAACGGATAGATAATACTTATTCCAGTATCCCTTGAAAAATCGCATAGTAAGATACTGAACGATATTACTCAGATCCCTGGAAGTATATGACGTTTTTCTCATAATAAATTTCATCTCCGGGTCATTCTGTATCTTCCCGCTGATATCCCCCATCATCAACTCGGCCACAGGATCATGTTCGGCGCCCAGATTAACGGCAAGTAATTTCATATTTTGTTTTTCCTTTTCAAAAGACCGATCCATAATAAACCAGGTGGTATACAGACCTGTTAAGGCAGTTATGACCAACAAAGACACATAAACAGATTTTTGCTTGATCCGCAAAGCTGCCAGCAAAATCAAAAAAGTCAGCAAAACCGGATAATGAATATGGAAACCGAACAGATAAACAGCAATCAAAAATGCAATAACCGAAGCAATTAGAATTGCAATAATTGTTTTTGCAAATAACCGTACCAGAGGTTCCAGAATCTTATCAGTAAAAAGGATAAATGACATAAAAAGCATCCCGACGGAAATAATCCCGATAAAGGAATAAATATTTAGGCTCAAAATTTTATAGGGTTCAAAGCCTATGCTGGAGTTTAGGATCAATTGATAGAGTAATTCTGTAACCCCGAAAAAAAACAGGCCGGAGATAAAAATTCCCATAAAAGCCCATCCTGTAAGAATTCGCTTAGCATGAAAAAAATCTTTTACAGGAAAAACAAGCCATGCGAGATACAAAAAAAAGAAAACAAAAACGGAAAGTATAAAAAAATCCCCCAGAGACGGGATCCAGTTGGAATACGCAAAATAATAAGGGGAAAACAACGAAAGAGAATATACCGAGGCGGGGATATTCCACCGCTCCATCAGATATTTTAACAAGATAAGGACCAGAAATACTACCGGGAGAAAGATTCTTCCCTTCTTCGGATGAACCCGGAAAAGACTGATCAGGGAAATAAAAAAGAAAATAACCGCAATAAAATAAAAGAATGCAGAAAATACATTCAGCAACCATCCCGTTGTCCTGGATCCCGTTTTTACCAGACTGAACAAAAAGTCTCCGTTCGAGGAGTTAACAGGGATGCCGTTTTCGATAGGTGTGGTTGAAACTGTATAGCCGGGATCCAGCCAAGCACCGTGAAAGAATCTGGGTTTCAGGTATTTATTTTCATACTGATACTGTTTCCTTACCAGCACCAGACCGTTTATTGTCAAATCTCCATCCGAAAGCGCATGACAAATATACCAGCCGTTTCCCAGAAACACCAGGGCTTGTTTGTGATTGATTTTGTTGTTGACCGATATTGTATTATCTGTCCAGAAAACCAACGAATCGTTTCTGAACAGGAAAAGGGCTAATTCCTCATCCCGCATTTTTTTCTTCTCACTGGCACCCAGCAACTCATTATACCTGTTTCCAACGCCGGGAATCTTTTCCTTAACCGCCTCCATGATCCCAAGCATCTTTTGCTCACGATTGCTTATCCTTTTTTGAAAATGTCCGTAAATCGTATGTTCATACAATTGTTTGGCAAAATGACTTTCAAGTTCTATCCCCAGCACCAGAGACAATACTGAAAGAAGTAAAAAAAGGTAATATTTTGACCTCAATATTTTCATACTCTTATTCAGACATGATGATAAGGTTCACCATGGATAATAGTAAAAGCCCTGTACAATTGTTCCATTAGCAAAATACGTACCACCTGATGAGAAAAAGTCATAGGCGACAGGCTTATCACCTTGTCAGCCCTCCGGTAAACTTCATCACTAACCCCGAAAGCCCCTCCAATAATAAACGCCAGGTTTTTGTTACCCTCTCCCATTTTTTTTTCCAGAAATTTTGCAAATTGTACCGAGGTAACTTGCTCTCCGCGTTCATCAAGCAATATAACAAATGTTTTTTTATCCAACGCTTTCAATAACAGTTTCCCCTCAATCTGCTTGATGGCCTGCAAATCTTTCGGGGTTTTTCCGGGGGATAATTCACGAATGGAAAAAGGTAAATACCTCAGGATACGTTTTTCATACTCCTCAATCCCTTCTTTCAGATATCTCTCAGATTTTTTCCCCGTAAAAAAAACTGTTATCGTCATTGTTTTTTTATCAATTCAAATAGACAGAGAAATTCCGGAAGAAATCCGGAGTTCATCTTAAAAATCATACTAAATTACAAATTCAGGATATTTTATTAAATTGCAAACAAACATTGGTTCGATTTTTGATAATTACATTTTTATCTATTCAATTATTGGACAAGATATTATAAAAATGAGAAAAGTGAGCAAACCTATAATATTTTTTTTAGTGATCCTCTTTCCCATCTTCCGGACAGAAGAGAGTCATGCTCGGGCTTCCATTCCGGATGGGATCATCAAATCTATCCGCAAGGGTGATGCTGACGGATTAGCTGCTTATTTCAACACCTCTGTCCAACTGGTTATTCTGGAAAAGGGAAATATTTACAGCCGTTCGCAGGCGTCCATGATCATGAAGGATTTTTTCAGGAAAAACCACCCCCGGAGTTTTGCAATCATTCATCAGGGAGGCAAAGGCAATGCCCATTACGGGATAGGCATTATGAAAACCGATAAACAGAATTATCGCATATACTTACTGATCAAGCCTGCCAACAAAAAATCCTATATTCATCAGTTAAGAATTGAGAAAGAAAATGGATAACCTCGAAAGGTTTCTTAAAAATGCCATCCGCGAAGATGTAGGCGACGGCGACCACACCTCAGAAGCATGTATTCCTGAAGAAACACTTGGCTCTGCCCACCTGATTATCAAGGATTACGGTATTCTGGCAGGTGTGAAGGTAGCCCGCAAAGTCTTTAAGATTATCGATCCTGAAATAAAGATGATCGTGAATGTTCATGACGGGGAAATTGTCCGTCCCGGTAACATTGTCTTTAAGGTAAGCGGCAGAGTCCGTTCTATTCTGTTGGCCGAACGGCTGGCACTGAATATCATGCAGCATATGAGTGGTATTGCCACCCAGACAAAAAAATTCGTGGATCAGGTTAACGGGCTAAAAGTCAAGATACTGGACACACGAAAAACCTCTCCAGGGATGCGTTTTCTGGACAAGGAAGCCGTACGTATCGGCGGGGGGGAAAACCACCGCATGGGACTCTACGACATGATCATGATCAAGGATAATCATATCGACTACTTGGGAAGCTTGGAAAAAGCTATCGATGCGGTTCATACCTACTTCGAAAAAATCGGCCGTACCATGAAAATCGTCATCGAGGCCCGGGACCTGGATAGTGTCGAACGTATCCTGGCACATGGGGGTGTCGACCGCATTATGCTGGATAATTTCACTCTCGAAGATACGCGTATTGCCGTTGAAAAAATCCATGATCGTTTTGAAATCGAATCCTCTGGAGGGATCACTTTGGAAAATGTCAGAGATTATGCTTTATGTGGTGTGGATTATATCTCTGTCGGAGCACTCACCCATCAGATCAAAAGCCTAGACATGAGCCTCCGTGCAGTGATACACTAACCACACAAGATAAGCGACTTCTCTCTCCTTTCAATCCTTTAATTTTTACCTCCCAGCTCTCTCAGTCGCTCTTCAACCGCCTTGATCCTGGCTTCCGCATCAGCCTGTTTCTGTCGCTCACGCTCCACCACTTGTGCCGGAGCATTGGCAACAAAACGCTCATTGCCAAGCTTTTTTATAACCGTATTCAGAAACCCCTTGGCATATTTTAACTCTGACTCAAGTTTTTCAATTTCTTCGGCAATATTTATCTTTTCTTCAAACGGTATATAATACTCTGTTGTTTTTACAATAAACGACAGGGCATTCTCAGGTTTCCCGGAAATAAATTCTATTTTAAGGAGATTTCCCAGTTTCTTTAACACCGACAGAAATCGCGTATTAAAATGTTCTTCTGTATCCCGGATCAGCAGGCGAAGTTTTTCTCTGGGAGGGATATTTTTCTCTTTTCTTATAGAACGGATTGCCGTAACGGCTTCTTTAGTCTTTTCAAAACGCTCGGTGAGTGACACATCATAACTTCCCCTCTCGGGCCAAGAAGAAATCATGATGCTCTCACCAGCTTTCCGAGTCCGGATAACCTGCCAAATCTCCTCTGAAATAAAAGGCATAAAAGGATGAAGGAGCAGCAATAATTCTTCAAAGAATCCGATAGTTTGTTCCAGGGTCTTATGATCCACGGGTTGTCCGAAAGCAGGCTTCACCGCCTCCAGATACCAGGATGAAAACTCATCCCAGAATAACCTGTAAACCGTCATCAGTGCTTCGGACAACCTGTAGGTACTAAACTGATCATTCAATTTCTCTTTCGATTCATTCAGCTTGGCCTGAAACCAGGCGACAGCCTCTCTGGCGGCCTCAGGCTGCACGACATCATCTGCTGTTTTCCATCCCTTCACCAGACGGAAAGCATTCCATATTTTATTCCCGAAGTTCCTTCCCTGTTCAGGCAGGCTCTCGTCAAACAACAGATCCCCGCCGGCAGGGGAACACAATAACATGCCAACCCTTACTCCGTCAGCGCCATATTTTCTTATTAACTCCAAGGGATCCGGAGAATTGCCCAGTGATTTGGACATCTTCCGGCGTTGCTTGTCCCGAACGATACCCGTAAGGTAAACATTGCTAAAAGGTTTCTCACCGGCAAATTCATAACCGGCAATAATCATCCTGGCCACCCAAAAAAACAAGATCTCGGGTGCCGTAACCAAGTCATCGGTAGGATAAAAATATTGAAAATCCGGATTACCGGGATGCAGAATCCCGTCAAACACCGAGATAGGCCACAACCAAGAGGAAAACCAAGTATCCAGAACATCTTCATCCTGATATAGATCATGCATCCCCAGATCTGCCCGGCCAGTTTTTTCCCGTGCTTGCTGCAATGCCTCCTCTTCATTCTCTGCAACCACATATAAATCACTTCCTTTTACATACCATGCCGGGATACGTTGCCCCCACCACAATTGTCGGGAGATACACCAATCACGAATATTTTCCATCCAGTGACGATACGTATTCTTGAATTTAGCAGGATACAGACGAATATCATCATTCATCACATGCTCCAGTGCCGGTTTTGACAGCTCTTTCATTTTCAGAAACCACTGCAACGAGAGCCGGGGCTCAATCACTACATCCGTACGCTCCGAAAAACCCACCTTATTGGTATAATCCTCTGTTTTTACCAGATAACCCTCTTCTTCCAGTTTTTTCACGATCTTTTTCCGTACCACAAAACGGTCTTCTCCCACATACAATTGTGCCGCTTCGCTGAGGGTTCCGTCTTCATTCAGGATATCAACCACTTCCAGGTTATGACGCTGACCGATTTCGTAGTCATTCTCATCATGGGCAGGGGTAATCTTCAGTGCTCCGGTGCCAAACGTCATATCCACATAATCATCTTCAATAACTGGGACAGGCCTGTTAATCAGAGGCACCAACACTTTCTTTCCCACAATCTTTCTAAAACGCTTATCCGCAGGGTTCACACATACGGCCGTATCACCCAGTATGGTTTCCGGCCTCGTAGTGGCAATGGTCAGATAATTATCGTCTCCTTCAATCTTGTACCGCAGATAATATAATTTAGACTCAACCTCTTTATAGATCACTTCTTCATCGGAAATAGCCGTTTTGGCCTGCGGATCCCAGTTAACCATTCTCTTCCCACGGTAAATATAACCTTTCCGGTATAGATCCACAAATACATGGATAACGCTGGCTGACATGTCGGGATCCATGGTAAACTTCGTTCTTTTCCAGTCGCACGAAGCACCCAGTTTTTTCAGTTGTTCAAGGATAATCCCGCCGTGTTTTTCCTTCCATTCCCAGGCATATTCCAAAAATTTTTCTCTCGTGAGATTCCTTTTAAGGATACCCTTATCCCGCAACATTGCCACCACCCTGGCTTCTGTAGCAATAGATGCATGATCAGTACCCGGTACCCATAAAGCATTTTTTCCCTGCATGCGGGCACGACGTACTAAAATATCCTGTATCGTATTATTCAACATATGTCCCATATGTAATACACCGGTCACATTGGGCGGAGGAATCACAATGGTATAAGGTTCCCGGTCTTCATCTGGCTCAGCATGAAAATAACCCTGCTTCATCCAATAAGTATACCACTTGTCCTCAGTCTTTGAAGGGTCATATTTCGAAGGAATATCCATGATCTTAAAAATTTGTAGGTGCAAAAATAAGAATTTACCGTCACAACAAACCCACAAACCTCTCTCTTTTGATATTTTCAAGAAAATGGATATCAGACCATGCTGTAAATCATCCCCTGCATCAAAAAATAAGTGTAACTTTGTATTTTTACATCAATATAATAGTAAAACAAGATACGATTATGCCAACAATATCGAATAAAGGAAAAATCATGCCGGCCTCGCCGATACGCCGGCTGGTTCCGTATGCCGAAGAGGCTGTCCGACGAGGCATAAAAGTATATTACCTGAACATCGGTCAGCCCGATATTCCCACTCCTGAGCCGGCATTGCAGGCTATCCGCAACTTCGACGAGAAGGTAGTAAAATACAGCCACTCGGCCGGTATCGAATCATACAGAAAGAAACTGGCCGGCTATTATAAAAAAGTGGGTATAGACATCTCCTGGACACAGATCATGATCACCACGGGTGGATCGGAGGCAATCCTTTTTGCGATGATGTCGTGTTTCGATCCGGGCGACGAGATCATCATCCCGGAACCTTTCTATGCCAACTACAATGGTTTTGCCACAGCCGCCGGTGTGAAGGTTGTACCGGTTACTTCTTATATTGACGACGGCTTTGCCCTGCCTCCCATATCGGAGATCGAAAAGAAGATATCTCCCCGTACCAAAGGGATTATGGTGTGTAACCCCAACAACCCTACGGGTTACCTCTATACACGCGAGGAGCTGAAGCAGCTGCGCGACATCGTGAAAGAACACGACCTCTTCCTCTTCGCCGACGAGGTGTACCGAGAGTTCTGCTATGACGGCCGCGAGCATTTCTCGGTGATGAACCTGGAAGGTATCGAGGAGAACGTGGTGCTGATGGACTCGGTGTCGAAGCGTTACAGCTCGTGCGGCAGCCGCATCGGCGCCCTCATCACCCGCAACCAGGAGGTGTTCGATACGGCCCTGAAATTTGCCCAGGCCCGTCTCAGCCCGCCGACCTTCGGGCAGGTGGCCGCCGAAGCCTCCCTTGATACGCCCCCCTCCTACTTTGAAGAAGTGCATCATGAGTACATCTCCCGCCGTGACTTCCTCGTCGAGGCCCTCAACAGGATCGAGGGGGTCTTCACCCCAACCCCGGGTGGTGCCTTCTATACTATCGCCCGCCTGCCGGTGGATGATGCCGACCATTTTGCACAATGGATCCTCAGCGACTTCTCCTGGGAAGGCACCACGGTCATGCTGGCTCCCGCCTCAGGCTTCTACGCTACACCCGGTCTCGGCAGGAACGAAGTACGCATCGCCTACGTGCTGAAGATCGAAGATCTGAAACACGCCGTTACCTGCCTCGAACAGGCCCTGAAACAATATAAAACATAGATACCAATAATTATCTTACCTTAAATCATTCTTCTCCAACAATCACTATAAAAATTCTTATTCTTCATTAATTCTTCATGAGTACCCTCAGCACGTATAATACCTTTTTCAAGGACATAAATATGGTCACTAATCTTCTTCAAAAGAGAGAACCGATGAGAAATATAAAATACAGCCATTGTTCGTTTTAATCTCTGGAGCAGATCGATGGTGAATTTCTCCATTGCCCTATCCATAGATTCAGTCACCTCATCCAAAATTAATAGATGAGGCTTTTTATACAATGCACGTGCTAAGGCAATGATTTGTTTCTGACCGCCAGACAGATTAATTCCTTCTTCACCCAATAAGGTCATACACCCATGAGGAAGTTCATCTATATACTTACTAAAACCATATTCTGTTAGAAATTTTAAAACATCTTTATATTCATTCCCTAAACAAATGTTAAAAATTACATTCCCATTAAAAATATGAATTTCTTGTGGAACAACATGAACAATGCTACGCCAAATATTTACATTTATTTCCTGCAATTTTATATTATTATTTAATATTATTTCACCACTCTCCGGCTGATAGAACCTTTGTAATATATTGCCTATAGTACTTTTGCCACTTCCACTTTCTCCTACAATGGCAACTATCTGACCTTTCTTAATTGAAAAACTTACATTCTTTAATAATTTTTTCATTCCCGGAAAACGAAAACTAATATTCTTGATTATTAATTGTTCAAAATTAATATTTCTCTGGCTTTTCATGAGTTTGGATTCCGGTTTAATATTAGTAAATTCAAACATTCGGTTAAATGCAACTTTTGCTTCATTTACTGGAATGGTAATAAGTGCCAAATTACCAATTGATGGTATCAGTCCTGATGAGATTCCAAGAATTGCCATTAACTCACCCACTTGCATAGTGCCTTTATAAACCAGATAAGAAGTATAAGTTAATATTACAATTAAGAATACAACACCGAATATGCCTGAATACAATCCCAAACGAATGTTAATTTTCCCAAGATTAAAAACTTTATCCTGAAACAAACCATATATCTGCTTATTTAATTGAGAAAAAAAACCTTGTTTATTAAAATTTTTAATCTCTGCTATCCCATTCATCGTGTTGATATAATTACTCTCACTATATGCGTAATTAATCATAACTGATTTTTGGGCATCAATTATTTTTCTGTTAAAACTGTAAATCAAAACAAAATAGATAGGAAGGACTAGAGATGCTATAACTCCCGTTTGCCATGAATAAATGAAAAGAAATAAAATTGATGTAATAGAAACTAAAAAATCTATTATAAAATTACCAGCAACTTGTGTAATCACATGCTGTATCCGTGTAGTATCATTTAAGCGTGCTATCAGCTCTCCTATTTTACGGGTATCAAAGAATCTTTTTGGCAGATATAGCAATGAGCTATAAAACGAATCGATTATCCGGTTATTAAAATTCTTAGTTTGACTAATAAGTAAAAAACTCCTAATAGCTAAAAACGTTGTTCGAGCAATAAGTAATAAACCAACAAGTATTATTCCCATAAACAATTTTAATAGTTCTTTTGAAGGTAAAATATCATCAATCAACTTTTGAGAAAACACAGCCATTGTCATACCCAAAATAGAAATAATAATACCCAGAACAATGCTAATTCCTAGCAACTCATAATCATCCTTGATCAAATCTTTTATCCAATACTTTTTTAATTTTTTTATATCATTTATTTTTATAAAATCCCTGTTTGTTTCTAATATCAGACATTTTTTTGATTGCCATATTTTTTCCAATTCTTCTTTAGTGTAAAAAATAATTCCTTTCGCAGGATCACCAATAATAAAATTTCCATTTTCGAATCCGTAACATATAATGTAATGCTGCAAATATTTATTTATAAGCACATGTAAGATTAAGGGCTTCCTATGCGCTATAATATCCTGTATATTTGCCTCATATCCCTTGGCTACAAAACCTGTATTATTCGCAGCCTGATATAGCCCCAACAATGTAGTCCCCTGTTTCGAAGTCCCACTAAATTCACGTAGTTTCTCCAAACTAATATCTCCACCATAATACTTTATAATAGATAACAAACATGCAACACCGCAATCAGACTGATCTTGCTGCAATGTAAATGTTCTTTTAATCTGTCTCATGTTCATTTCAAAAAGGGCTTAATATTAAAAACAATGAGACATAACTCATTTACAACAACTTGTATTAATGAGTGGGATAAATGTTGTTTCCATCTTTTGTCTGCAAATATTTTAATAAGGCCTCAACCTTAACTTCTCCTCTGAATTTTTTAACCAGTTTGCCATTTTTATCATAGATATACGATTCAGGCACTATTGACTCTCCGAAAACATCATTAAATATCAATTCTCTATCCTCAAGGAATATTATGTTCGCAAAACCGATAAGTCGATAATCCTGCGCAAATTTTCTAATCTGTTCAGCACTTGCATATGTAATAAATAAAACCTGAAAAGGCCTAAATTCATTAATTCGTTCACTAATAATATCTGCTTCATATTGGCAATGCTCACATTCGGGATGAAAATTGATGATCAATGTTGCTTTGTTTTTTTCTAAATCATTATTGTTAAATATGCTGCCTGTACCTGGATTGTAAAAACAGAATTTGGGAATATTATATATTTGTTTAGCAATATGTTTTTCTCTATTAATTTTCTTATGTATCGAAAAAGCTATAAAACTTAAAGTAATCAATATTAATACAGTCATAAGTATTTTCAACTTTCTTCTCATATTAACTAAAGTTAAGGCTAATAAAAACGACAAAAATTACCCAAAAAAAGAGACCAAGTACATAAGTACTCAGAACAAATCCAAGAGATTTCCAAATACTTCTTTTTAAAAACCCTTTTAAAATAAAAGCTAAAACTAACCAATACAAAAGTTCAAACAGGTTAATAACTTGGATAGCATACACCGACCAAGGTGCAATTTCTTTATAATTAACAAAATTAATAGCTGATAATGGATAAAAATATTGAATATATTTTAAATCAGCATCGCTACTATAGATAAATAACCATATTGTTTTTATAATCATTGCAATAACAAAAACCATTTCTGCAAGGATAGTTGTATGTAAAAATTGTCTGAACCGTATATGAATATCTCCAAGAAACGCTCCTATCTTAAGAACTGTCGCAGCAAGAAAAACTTTTATTGAAATAATTACCGGCACAAGCAGATACCCCAGCCATTTCCATTTCTCTCTCAGATAAAACATTTTGTCAATTTGGTATGTGCCAAGTTGTTCACCGAAAGTACGGTAATACTGAGTCTCCGTAATCAGATATTCATTAATCACAACTGAAATCAAAACATATAACAGTACTACTAGTAAAAAGTAATATCGAATCTCTATTCTGGATATATTTTTTATAAGTTCAACCATGAAATATCTTTTATCTGCATATTGCCAGTTAATTTTTCTTTTATTGTTTTTTTTAATTCGTAAACTGATTTATAATCGGATTTATTTATATCCATAATAATCGTTCCATCATCCATGATAAGAAACCTTTCGCATAAATCTGCAACTAAATCAATATTATGGGATGTTATGAAAAGTGTTTTCTTTCCTTTGAAGGATTTTAATATATGCATAAACTTTTCTGTTGTTTGTATATCAATATTTATGAAAGGTTCATCATATAATAAAAAAGTAGGTTTGTTTATAAGAGAAGAAATAAAAAGTATTTTCATTCTTTCACCTTTCGAAAGGTTCTTTATAAGAAAATTACTTTTATTTTGAATATCAAATAAAAAGAGTAACTCCTTAAGTTTAGACAAATTATATTTTATCTCATATATAACACTCAAAAACTCAAGATACTCAATGACGGTAAAATCATCAATTAAAACTTCATCACTAATGATTACACCAATTTGCTTCCTATATTTATATTCCGAAGGAATAACAATTTTTCCCTTAAAACTAAATATCCCTGTATAATCCACAAGATTACATATTATCTTTATTAATGTTGTTTTTCCAATACCATTGTTCCCAACTAAAGCCACGAATTCATTAGAATCGATTCTTACACTTAGATTATTTATAACTTTTTTACTATCGTAGTATTTAGTTACACTATCTAGCTCAAGAAGTATTGGCATAATATCATAGATTAATCAATACGTTAAACATTTTGTTTTTCATCAAATTAATATGTTTTATAATATATGGATAAATAAATATAAAAAAAGGGAATATTATATATAAGAGAAAATATTCATTACTAAAATATGGTAAAACAATAATTGTCACAACAATAAAAAGAGTAATAGACGAAATAAATGGATTATTGTTTTTAAATGAAAACTTTGAAGAGATAGGTTTGGGAAATAAAAATGACGTAATAAATGCTAAAGGAACTAAAACAAGAATCGATGCTATATAAATTAACAATAATATTAACCTACTTTGCATTATGAAAAAGAATAATAAAAAAATTATAATATCTATTAATAATGGAAAAATTAAATAATGTAAGTAATATTGCATAATCTGTTTATTATTCCCAAATAGAAATAAATTGAGAAATACTTTAGGATAATATCCAAATAAATTACCAAAAATATAAGTAAATATTAAAATCGGTGTCATCGATATAAGTCCAAGATACTCATAAGTATTACTATTAATATGTTTAATGTCAAAAATTATAAACAACCCAAGAAAAAACATTTTTACAATAAAGGAAAGAACTATATTAATATTAAATAAATTATTAGAAAATAATAACAATCTTGTTTCAGAAAAATATTTTAATTCTAAAATAATAAACATACCAATAAACAAAAGCAAAGCAATAACTTGAAATATTAATGTATCATTACCTGCAAATATTAAATATATAGAGATAATAACAAACAGAAATAAAAAATACAATATTTTATTCTTGCTAGTGTTTATGTAATTGCCAGATTGTACCATTCTGGCAAAAAAGTGCATATTAATTAAAGAAACAGTTGAGCCAATAAAAGTAATGAAAGAATGATCTCCAAAAAGATATAATCCAATATTGAAAAAAATAAAATAAAAAGGTTGTTCAATAAAATCCAACATTATTTCTATCAATACAATCCTAAAATTTGACAATGGCAAAAAGGCAGGAAGGTATTTCTTTTTTATTCTATATTCTGGGAAAAAGTAATAAACAAAATATAATGTATTAATAATAATAAAAAATACCTTATTTATTATAGAAACCTTCAAAAGGATCCCAATATATGATATAATATATGCATTTAAAATAGCTACAGAATAAATAAAAACAGAAAAAAGAATATTTTTACATAATATTCTTTTATACAATATTTTATAAAATAAAAATAATAAAACTTTCATTAACTTTTTTTGTATTCTCCAAAGAATGGGTTACTAAAAAATATCAGTAACCCATTCTTAATACCTACATCTTAAATGCACAAATTATACTAGCTACTCCCATCCCAACCGCTGTTGGACCTGCAATAGCAAGTCCAACAGGACCAAACATAGATGCAATTCCAGCTATTGTACCAATTACTGCAACAGCTTCACACGCTGTTCCTCCTTCAATCATTTCCATTTGCTCAAAATCTAATGTTTTCATAATTACAAAATTTTAGTTTATACAAAATTTTTATCAATCATAAAACAATAATCTATTACGGAAAATATTTTTCCGTTTACTTGCTATCTATATGTTTTACAATATATTTTTTTATACCCCTGGAAAATTATAGCCCTTTTCCCTTAGACGATTAATCATGTTTCGTATTGTTTTTTCCGAACAGTAAAACCTTTCAGCAACTATTTTAGGCGAAGAAACTTGCCCCTTATTAATTAAATCCAGCAAATACTCTAATCTTTGTGTATACTTAATATAATCCATTTGTTCATTTTTTAATAACAGACAAATAATTATTGTTAAAATGAATATATTATTATCTACAATACTAATATTATCTCCATATTCTGTAATTCATTGAACAATGATATATATTACTGTTTAATGGTGATATTTATCATCTTTTATTTTAGTAGTGGGACTTTTCCAAAGTATCCCTTCAGTAAATTACACATAAATATAATCCGGCATCATCCGGATAAGTGCTATTTTACGAGCAAAAGTTCTTCGAGTTGATTCACTGGACAAACCAAAATGATCTCCAAAATGTTTTTGAGCCAATGGAACGGTTCCACATCATTAATCTTACAGGTTGCCAGCAAAGAATACATGATGGCAG
>Ga0190359_1001285_pt1 | contig 15972 bp, 12 predicted proteins | sample 48721823_MG_FD_161269 | JGI IMG/M metagenome (GOLD analysis project Ga0190359, IMG submission 161269) | Hydrothermal vent microbial mat bacterial communities from Southern Trench, Guaymas Basin, Mexico - 4872-18-2-3_MG | ecosystem: Environmental > Aquatic > Marine > Hydrothermal vents >... | reverse complement strand
TGACGTCAGCCCCATCTTCTTCCACAGCGGCCCGGGCCGTCTGGAGATATTTTTGGTATTCGCTCATGTTTTCCATTTCTTTTTTCGGAGCTCTTATGGAAGCCAAGGAGTCTTCAAGACGGTATTGTTTCACTAGACTTTCCTTAATGGATATAGAAAATTCGCTGGTTTGTATCACAGAGAATCTTTGCCCTAACATGGAGGCGATTTTCATGGAGGCTTCTCCGATTCCCACCACTGGTTTTTTGGTGATTCCTTTAATCATTTCTAAATTGGGATCGCAGTGACAGGCCACCACAAAGCTGTCATATTGAGCTTGGTTTTCTTTAACCAGCTTGATCATCCCTGGGGCCGCTTTTTTCTGATCCTCATAGGTTTCAATGAATTTTGGGGCTCCGGGAGTGGGAAAGCATGTTGCTTCAAAATTTCCTTTACTGAAATTTTCAGCGGTTTTCTGAATGGAAAGGGTCATCTCCAAATCGCTGTTCGGATTGATGATCAGAATTTTCATCGTTCTTCCTTTAACCTGAACTATTCATAAAAAAATGGCGACGTTCATTATTTTATTTTGCTTTCAAGGATATACATGTTTTTGATAAAAATGACAACTGAAATATTTTTGTTAGTTTTTACTTTCATTTTAATCGCCATTTTTTTACCATTGAGGCGAGCCAAAATGAAATTCAGATATGGCTTGTGCTCGCTAAAGATTTTTAACGCCATTCTTTGTGCTGTGTTCTCGGCTGCTGCGCAACTCCCCCCGTCCGTGGGTCAGACATGCTCGCAGCACAGCTTTGCTGAGTTCCCTCAAACACAGCACTCCGAAGGCTAAATCTTCAATGTCGCTTCAGCCACACCTGAATTTCAGTAAGCTCTCTTCAACCTTGACTCGTGAATAATCCAGGTTAATATAAAAATAGGGAATAAGTATTATGTTGCTTTTTTTTGTTCGTTGTCATTGCCCAGCATGTAAGGGGATGAGGGGGATTTTTGAGAAAGTTTTTCTTCGATAATTTTTTCCGGATAACTCAACAGACTCATGAATTCCCGGGATATCTGCTTCCTCGCTTTTTGGTCATATTTTCCTTTTTTGACTAATTCTGATTTTCTCTTTTTTAAATTCAAATAAGATTCAAGAACAGAGTCATCTTTGTAATAGAGAATAGAATACTTGCCTTGTGTAAATTCTTCAGACTGGAGGTCTGTCACAATCAGAGACTGCTCAAGATAGGATTTCACTCCAAAAGCATCCACAATGGTTTCTGATGAATTCTTTATGGTTTCATAGTCATCAGGCTTAAGAGGCGGACTCAGCGCAAGTTTTTTCACTCCACAAGCTACCATTTCCACAAAGCAGTTGATCATGCCTAATTGAAATGAGTGGTGGTCTATTTCCAATCCTTCTTGATAAGATTCCATGATTATTTCTCCTGGACAGTTCTTGTTTGCCTGAAATATTCATCATCCAGGCTTATTGTTGTTTTCTGTTTGCTTTTACAACATAATTCCTGTTAGAGTCAACCTTTAAAACAGCGTACTTGTTGTGCTTCTCCAAGAAATCATTCATCAGCTTGAAGAACGCGCCGTTTAAAGCCAAAAGAGCAACCAGATTGGGAAGGGCGCACACACCCACAGATATGTTGGCAAAAACCCAAAGTTTGTTCACATGAGCGACCCCAGCAAAGATCACTCCGGGCAGAAAATAAAACCATTTGAGATAGCGGATTGATTTTTTACCAAAAAGAGTGACCACAGAGGTTTCATAATAGATAAAAAATCCGATCTGGGTGGACAAACAAAACAGCAGTATGGAAAAGGATATGACGGCTGAAGCCAGCCAAGAAGGAAACACTGAAGAGAATGAGTCGATCACCAGCTCTATACCGGATTGACCACTTCCCAGGAGTCCTGTCGATAAAACCGCAAATGAAGTTATGGAGCAGATAATGAGGGTATCGATAAAGGTTTCAAAGGCCCCCCATAATCCCTGCTGAAAAGGATGCGTTGTGTCTGCTGTGGCATGAGCCATGGGAGCTGTGCCCAGGCCCGCTTCATTGGAAAGCATGCCTTTAGCCATGCCTTCCTTAAGGGCGGCACTTACAGCCACACCTGCCATCCCTCCCACTGCCGGGACCGGAGAAAAGGCATACTTGATGATCATTCCAAACACTTCGGGTATTTTGGCATAATTGATAAGGAAGACAGCCACGCCTCCCAGAATATAAACAAGAGACATCAAAGGAACCAGCCTCTCACAAACCCTGCCAATGCGTCTAATGCCTCCGATCACCACAAATCCTGTGATCGCAGCCATGAGGCCTGTGGTAAGGTAGGGATTTATTTTATAGCTGGAGAGAAAAGCGCGTCCTACTGTGTGCTGCTGGAGCAGAGTGGCGCTGAGCAGGGAATTAACCAGAACTCCCCCTGCAAATATCTTTGCCAGGGATTTCCAGCCCAGGCCCTTTCTCATATAGTACATAGGTCCCCCGTGAAGGATTCCGTTTTTGCCCACTTCTCTGTAATGAACAGCCAGAGTTATTTCTGCGGTTTTGATGATCATGCTGAAAAGAGCTAAAATCCACATCCAGAATATGGCGCCCGGTCCTCCGATGGACAGAGCTGTGGCCACTCCGGCAATATTGCCCATCCCCACAGTGGAAGCTAAAGCTGTGGAAGTGGCCTGAAAAGGGGTCATCCTTCCCTTGGGCTGGATTTTTGTTGTCTCAAATATTTTTCCGAATGTGTTTTTAAATATGAGTCCTATCCGGGTTATTTGAAAGGCTTTTGATTTAATGGTTAAAAAGACCGCCACTCCTGCAATGAAAATTATGGTCCAGGGCCCCCATAATACCTGGTCAATAAATGAAGCTGTGTTTAATATTGGCTCTAACACTTTAACATTTACTATTCATAAAAAAATGGCGGCGATTTTATTATTCATTTTGTTTAAGCGATGCTGCGGCATAAATAAGCTGTTTCCAGAAGGTGCCTGCTTTGAATGGCAGGAGAAACAGCAACCAGCCTGAGTGCTGTTTTATCTCCTATTTTTGTTTTCGAAAGAGCGTTCTCTCCTTTGGACATGATTTCGTTGTATATCATTTCCTGAAGGTCATTGATTTTATCCGGCTTTATATTCTTGGGTACCACCTGAAAGCACAGGATTCCTGTATCTGGTTTGAGGCAGAGCTCCAATTCAGGCTCTGATTGGATCTGTACAGCTGCTTTTTTTACAGCTTCCAGAGGTGAACGCAGCCTGTGTCTTATTTTTTTTAGGCCCTGATGCAGTATAGATGTTATGAGAGGAAGGGCAGAAAAAGGCCGGGTTGATGGGGCGGATTTAAGGCCTGGATTGGGATGTGTGTCCTGTGAGGGATTGAAATAATCACTGTATAGTGTCATTCGCTCAAAGTCTTGTTCATTTTTCACAAACAATACAGAGTTTGGGATAGGAACTCCAAATTGTTTATGAGGATCCCAGGACACAGAATCAGCCAGCTCTTTTCCTTGGAAAAGAGGCTCCCACTCAGGAACCAGAGAATAAGCCAGTCCATAGGCCCCGTCTATATGGACCCAGATATTTTCATTTATAGAGATCTCAGCTATTAAAGAAAGAGGATCTACAGAACCAGTGGAGGTGGTCCCTGCTGTGGCCACAACGCCAAAGATATTTTTCCTTCCTGTTTGATCAATTTTTTGTTGAAAGTGATTCACATCCATTCTCCGGTTTTGGTCCACTTTTACAGGAACTAGGCTTTTCTCACCCAAACCCAGAGTGCGCACCGCATGTTTCAAAGAAAAGTGAGCATCTTCAGAGCAGAGCAGAAATAATTTTTCAGGATTTTCAAATCCGGTAATTCCTTTTTGACAGAGGTCAAATCCCTGTTTTTCGGCATGCCTGTGGAGCGCCAGAAAAAGAGCCTGCAGATTGGCAGAGGTGCCGCAGTACATGAATGTGGCATCTGAATCCGGGGGGAAGCCGAACATATGGCATAAAGCTCTGGCGCACAGCTCTTCCAGCATGGCGCCTCCAGGGGAGACTTGCCAGTTGGTCACTCCTTGATTGTATTGAATTTCCAGCACAGCCCCGAATTTAGCTCCGGGTTCAGGAAAAGTATTGAACATGGATTGGAATTGGGGAGAAGCGTAGTTCATCAGATGGGGGAACAGGCTTTTCTCCAAAAGGGCGCGCAGTTCTGAAAGCGGCATTCCCTGTTCCTTGAAATGAATAAGAGGGGAGAGGTCTTGAGCTACTTTTTCGGGAGAGGCTCCTGAAAAAATTCTTGCTGTTTTTTTGTTTTCTTTCTCGTCACTCATTGACCCTGACCTATTCATAAAAAAATGGCGATGATTTTATTATTCATTTCATCACCATTTTAATTTTCTTTTGATGTACTTTCCTCTCCCTTTTTGAGCCAGCAGCCGCTCGCCATCCACAATCAGCTCTCCTCTGGAAAAGACCTTCTCGATCTTTCCAGTAATGTCAATATCCTCATACGCAGACCAGTCAGCAGCCATGTGCAGGGAATCTCTTCCCATAGTCCATTTTTTCTTGGGATCAAATAAAACAATATCCGCATCAGCACCGGGAGAGAGAGACCCTTTTTGAGGAGACATACCGAAAATTTCAGCGGGTTGAGTTGAGATAAGCTCCACCATGCGGTTAAGAGAGATTCGCCCTTTTTGAACTCCTTCTGAATACAAGAGAGAAAGTCTCACTTCGATCCCTGGAATTCCATTTGGGCATTTATCAAAACGGTGAGCTCCCATCATCTTGGCGGCCCAGGAATAAGCCGCATCATCAGTGGTTACGAGAGAGATTCGTTTGTCCCGAAGTCCCTCCCATAGTTTTTCCTGGTTTGATTTACTTCGGAGGGGGGGAGAGCAGATCCATTTAATACCGTCCCTATGCTTAAGCTGGCTCTCTGTAAAATAAAGATAATGGATGCAGGTCTCTGCATACACGTTAATCCCTTTTTTTCGAGCTTGACCTATAAGCCGGACTCCTTTGGCTGTGGACAAATGAACAATAAAAATCCTGGCTTGTGTCTGTTCAGCCAAATGAATGCATTTTTCTATGGCTTTATTTTCAGCTTCAGGAGGGCGGCTTTTTGCATGATAGATAGGCTCTGTCAGCCCCTGTTTTATCAGGGAAGAACTGTTTTTTTCAATGATGTCGTTATCTTCCGCATGAACCATGAGCATGCCGCCGGCACTTTTAAGCTGTTCCATAATGCGCCTGAGGTCGTCCTCCTTGACCATTAATCCTTCTTCTCTGTAAACCATATAGCACTTTATGGTGGGCGCTCCTTTTTCCACTAACAAAGGGATTTCCTTGAGGATTTCTGAGGCGGCATTTGTGATAACCGGATGAACTCCCCAGTCTACTATGGCTCTGCCCTCAGCTTCTTTTTTTTTCTTTTCCAGAGTGTGGATCAAAGGCTTTTCAGGAATCTGGTTTGAAAAATCCACCACAGTGGTGACTCCGCCAAATGCAGCGGCAACAGTGCCGGTCTCATAGTCATGGACACTCTTGGTGTCCATGAACTCATCATTGAAATGCACATGGGTATCCACAGCCCCTGGAAGCACCAGAAGTCCCTGGGCGCTGTATTCTTTTGAAGCTTGAACACCGGAAAGGTCTCCCACAGCAGCTATTTTTTCTCCTTGAATAAGGATGTCCTGCTTCAAGACATCTCCATCCAGAACTACATCGCCTCCTCTAATCAGTGTTTTATTCATTTCAAGCTCCGCCCTTTATTCTCTTTATTCTCAGCGGACCCATCAGGATAAATTGAGTGGATTTCATTTTTATCGAATATAATACACACAAAAATCATCTCCAGTCAAGAAACCCACAGATCCGAAGGGGACATTTTAGCATTGCAGTTGATGGGGACACTTTTGCTTTGTTATCACAAAATAATTTTTTGCCCTTGACAGGGGAAATGATTTCCGCTAGGGTATACAAACGTGAAGAAAAAGATGTGATACAACATATAGTATGGATAAATAAAAATGTTGAATATATTGTAATTTTTATTGACATTATAAAGAAAAAACGACTATAATTATATAAAGCTAACAAAAAAGTCAGCATCATGCGAAAACTCATTTCCCAAAATATAAAGTATTTTATCATCATATCCCTCTCTGTTTTTATTACGGGAGGGCTTCCTCTGGAATACGGAAGTGAGAAAAACTTTTTTCAAGGATATTCCATTCAAAATCCGGTCGTACGAGTCGGGTTGGGTGATAATCTTAAAAATATCGAGATATCAGCTTCTTCGGGGATGAACATATATGAAGTAGAAACAAATTATAGGCTGATCGCTGAGAATGCCAATGAAGCGTATATAAAAGGCAAAAAGGACAAATTGAACGAAAAGTACCTGGTTCAAGTCGCTTATGCTGAAGGAAGAGAAAAGGCGGAATTGATGGCCCAGGAATTGAGAAGCAAAATTTTTCACAAGGTCTTTATAACCAGAAGCCCTGAAGCAGATGTCACAGGTCAGTTTCGTATCATGGTCGGAGATTTTCCGACCAGAAGTGATGCGCTTGGATTCATTGCCAGGCTGGGAGAGATCGGAAAATATGACCCGTGGATCATAAGGGAAGATATAGCGGATAAGGATTCCAGACCGTTGTGGATAATGGTCGGGGACAAAGTAAAGAGTCTGGATGAAGATGCGGTTCTTTATTTTATTCCTTCCAGCTATCAGAGCTATTTATCTTATGAAGGCCGGGATTACAGAGGGATTTTTATACTCAGGAAAGGCACCCGGGGGATTGTATTGATCAATACTCTTTATATTGAAGACTATTTAAAATCGGTTGTTCCCAGTGAGCTGTCTCCTTATGCATTCAGGGAGCTGGAAGCTCAGAAAGCCCAGGCCGTTGCCGCACGGACATATGCCCTTAAAAATGTAGAGCTGAATGACGGGCTTGATTTTGATCTGGATGACACACCGAACTCCCAGTTTTACAAAGGAATGAATGCAGAGCATCCGTTGAGCACAGAAGCTGTGGAGCAAACAAAAGGCGAAGTGGCGGTTTATAAAGGCAAGCTGATCGAAGCCCTTTATACAAGCACATGCGGAGGAAGGACAGAAAATGTGGAAGATGTTTTTATGGGGCCTGCGCTTCCTTATCTCAGAAGCACGGAATGTACGTATGAGTCACAGAAAGAATGGGCGTTCAAAACATCGAGGAAAGTCCTGCCTCATTATTCTCATTCAAGAAACATAAGTTATGAGATCGCTGCCCTTACAAGCCTGGGAGTTCTCCAGGATGGAAGGGAGCCCCTTTACTACAAGCAGACCGCACCGTATCATGAGGTCAGGGATTGGTTCCAGAAAGCAGCCGGGGTTCTGGGATTAAAACAGGCCGGTGGGCTTCCGGAAAAGAATTCATTGACATACAGGAATTTTGCAGAATTGGCTGCTTCTGCTTTTGATTTGCAGAAAAGAATGGATAACCTCTTAGTTGATTCTGAGGAAAAATTTTTAACAAAAGGAATGGAAGAATGGACAGGAAGCAGTAAATCCCATGCAGCTTACTTTATTAAGGCAGGTATTTTCCCATCTGCAGAGGAGGCTCAAGAGGCTGATAAGGATATGTCTAGGGGAGAAGCTGCTTACTATTTATGGAAAGCTATCCTGACTCAAAAAATCCCCTTTAAAATGGGAACATTTAAAAACTTTGATAATGATGAGATGGTGTTTGGAGATGATGAGAACAATGAGAGCAAGTATACAATAGCTGATGATGCCTATTTCATTAAAAATTATACGGGAGAGAGAACATTTGTTTCCAATCTGCGCATGGTAGGGGGCGAAAGAGTGAATATCATAGATAACGGAGAAAGAGCAGTTTTCCTTGAAGTCATCTATCCGTATGAGACCAATGTTCTGGACCGAAAATCAAGCCACCATATGTGGAGAGTCAGAAAATCCGTCGAAGAGATAAGCCGAAGGATCAACCGGTTTTATCCGGTGGGTGATGTTCTTGATATTGTCCCTGTTGACCGAGGTGATTCCAAGAGGATATCAAAGCTCATTGTCAGGGGGACTCTTTCAGAAGCTGAGGTCAGCGGCTTAAGGATACGAAGGGTTTTAGGACTGAGAGAGACTTATTTTGTCATTGACAGAGAGTATGACGAGGACGGCAACGTCAAATATTTCACCTTTAATGGGAAAGGATGGGGACACGGAGTCGGGCTCTGCCAGGTGGGTGCTTATGGTATGGCCCTGGCCGGCGCTGATTATAAAGAGATATTGAAAAAGTACTATCACGGGATTGATTTGAAGAATATCTACTGACCTTTTTGAAAAAGACCTGTTTCCAGTTTATAATATCTTCTAATTTCATATTTGCTAGGTTCCATAAGGGCTCATCCGATTTACAGTGTTTGGGATAAACCGAAAGTATTGCATCAGTTTTTAAAATCCTTAGGCGTTCTCATGTACTTTTCTCCTTTTTTTCAATTCCATATAATGTAGAACATCATAAAGCAATATTGCATCGATAGATTCGTCCCCTGAATTAATTTTTATGTTATAACCTCAACAAATAGCCATACTGCTTTAACCAATCTTTATGTTTTTTATAGTCAGGCATCAACATTTTAACTTTGTTCCAGAATGTCTTTTTGTGATTTCTTTCCTCAAGATGAACAAGTTCATGGATAACAACGTAATCTATCACAGGTAAAGGAGCCATAATAAGTCGCCACGAAAAATTCAAATTTCTGTTAGAGGAAGAGGAACCCCACCTTTTTTGTGCATTGGTAACGTTGACTTTATTGTATTTGAAGCCCTTTTTCTGTACATACCATCTAACTCTTTCTGAGATTTTTTCATAAGCCCTCTTTTTGTACCATTCAATAAACAGCTTTCTCGCCTGTGATAATGCATTTCTTGAAAGATAAAACCCATTCTCGAATTTCAACGGCACTTCCTGATTAACCACTATTTTTAATCTGTAATACTTGCCAAGATATAAAAATCCCTCACCGTCAACAAACTCCTTAGGGGAAAATTTTGGGTCTCTCGCCTCTATATCTCTTCTCTTTTGCTCAATCCATTTTTTGTGTTTAAAAACAACTCCCATTATCTTTTCATCACTTACATCAAAAGGAGCTCTTACAATTAGCGTAGCATTATCTGTTATCTGTAAAGTGATGGTTTTCCTTTTTGTCCTTACTATTTTTTCAATATCCATGTCCATGAGATCACTTCCCGTAAATGTGATAAGCAAGCTCCATCAACTTTTGGGCTATTTCATTTCTTTTGCCAAATAATATTTTGTTTATACCTGCTCGATATGTAGCAATATCAGCCTTTACCGCAGACTCTTCTTTTTTAGAGGGTTGATGACCCCCGAACAGATCCATTACGGAATGGCCAAAGGCATTTATGCAAACCGTTCTGAGGTTCTTGAGAAGGCTTTTTTGAAACATCCTGCGTGTCTCATTATCATTGACATATTCCGTCTTTCTTCTCCCATTCCTTTCCTCCAAGCTTGATTTTATGTCAAACTTTTCAGTGTGTCCACAATATCGGGGGAAGTCCAAGCTGCCACAATGGTTTGAGGATTATAATGAGTATCATCCGCGTAAAGGCTTGAAAATGATGTCTCCAGGAGAGTATATAAAACTTATTGAGAGGACCTTTTAGTGTCCGTTTTTATGGGGGCAACTCCGCTCCTTCGCGTCTTCCACTTCAGGAATCCCTGGATCAGCGTTCTTCCGGATTTCAAGAAATCTTTCATAGTGTTTTTTGGCATTTTCCTCATTCCCTATCTTTTCATAAATTTTGGCAATATTGTAACTCACTAAAGATGCTTCCCTGAAAAAGTAAAAATGCTCAGGTATACTATATACGGGAAGCATCACATCATTATGGAATTTCAGGTATTCTTGAACCGTCTTTTCCAAGTCTCCCTTAAGTTCATAAGAAGCGATTAACAACCTTCTGTAATGTGCAGAATCAGATTGTGTGGCAGGAGAGGCTTTATCCAGATTGTTTTGGAGCTCATCGCCTTTCCCCTGTGCAAAAGAGAGTTCTGCCATCAGCAAATGATATAAATCAAGATAGAGAACATCATTGTTGAATTCTTGAATTTTTTGTCTCAGGTTGTTAGCCTGGGATTGAACCCCTTCAAAATCTTTTCTTTTTACCAGCGCCATTCCTTTCATATAATCTGTTATAAGAGGAACAGGATTGAAGTTTTGACTGTAGATTTTTTTGCTGACCTTAATGGCGGCATTATACTCTGAAAAAGCCTCGGTATATTTGTTTCGAAGGACGAGGATTCTCCCCAAATCCAGATGCGTGTGCATTTCTCTTTGGGCATGGTCTTGTTTCTGCGCCAGAGATACAGCTCTTCTGAATTCATTTTCAGCCAGACTGTATCTGCCCTCAAAGAGATAAGAATACCCCATAAATCGAGAGGCGAGAGTCTTTGCAGCGGGGGAATATTGGGCATAAATTTCATATTTTTCCCTTGCTTTATCTGCCTCTCCTTGAAGGAGAAAGGTGGTGCCGATATCCTGATGAAAGTAATGCCAATTGGGATTTTTTTGCAGTCCTTGCTCTAGATAAGCGACAGCCTCATCATAGTGGCCAACCATCATCAGGGTTTCCCATGCCGAATCGTAAGGATTGTACTCATTTGGCTGGAGTGCGATGTATTTTTTCAAAGCAGAATGGACGCCTGAGGGATTATTTTGATAAGCATGGGCATAGGCCAGCATATTGTAGGCATTGGCTTCCGTGGGATCGATTTCCAGAACAGTATTTAACAATTTCTTTAAATTTTCTGCATCTTGACAGTAAGAATAAATGCCCATAAGAAAAAAATACCCGTCTTTATCCTTGGGATATTTTTCAATCATTTTTTTTGCCAAAGAGGAGGTCCCTTCAAGGTCCCGTTTGATAAAGAGAGCGGTTTGGATATCGATCATCATCTGTTCCCGTTCTGTAGCCTTATGTGAATACTTATTGGCGGTTTCCATTGCTTCTTTTACAGAAGAAAGGTCAAAGAAGGGATTCCATATTCGATTTCCATAATTGGCCTCTGCAGATGCCAGACGCACATAAGCCATCGCAAAGGTAGGATCAATATCAATGGCTTTCCGAAACTCATCAGCCGCTTCTCCAAGTCTCCATCGCATGAAGTTGTCCATGCCTTTTTGGTAGTGCTTGTAAGCTTCCAGAGAATCTGTGGTCACATCAGCGATTTTGAGTTTTTGGTCTGTTTTTTCTGAAATTATCCCAAGGGTCGTGCCAATTTTTCCCGTTAAATCATCCACCATGGTAAAGACATCTTCATTGATTCGGCCTCCCTCGACCTGTTCCGAACCAATGATAGCGCCTGTCTGAACATCGGCCAGATTGGAGGTGATGCGGATTCTGTCGCCGACCTGGATGATGCTTCCCGTGAGTATGGTATTTACTCCGGCCTGTGTGGCAACCTGTGTGGCTGTGGTTTTGTCAATGGATTCGATGTCCTGTTTGCCGAGCTGCCTGAGTATATCAAAAAGCCGCTGGCTGCTCACCACTTCAACGCCGTCAATACGACTCAGGTTTGTGGTCAGCATATCCACCAGAATCTTATCCAGATCCTGGGTCTGTGTCCGGTTCTCAAAATACATAACAGCCAAGGAGGGCTTATCAGAGACAGAAGATAGGGTTTTCTTTGAAGGAAGGAACTGCCAGATGGCAATAGCAATAAGGATAAGGACAACAAGGGCTGCTGCGGGTATCCAGAGCTTCTTGAAACCAAAGGTAACCGTTATCTCCCGGGATGTCAGAGGCTTTGGTTTGGCAGCGATTTTCTGGGCTGTGGGAATGCCTTTTTCAATGCGATCCAGTTCAGACCAAATCTCTCTGGCATTTGGAAAGCGTTTTTCTTTATCTTTTTCTAGACATTTGAGGATGACTTGATTCAGGTCATCCGGGATCTGTTCATTCAATTCATTTGGAGGTTTGGGCGGTTCGCTTTTGTGTTTGACACCGATGGTGAAAGGAGTGTCTCCCTCAAAAGGGACTCTTCCCGTCACCATTTCATACAGGATGATGCCCAGGGAATAGATGTCGGACCGCTGGTCCGCTTCCTTGCCTTCCACCTGTTCCGGAGACATGTACTCCGGAGTGCCGATCATCATGCCGGCACCTGTGATGCTTTTGGCTTTAAGTGAACGGGCGATCCCGAAGTCCATGATCCGGGCGTTTCCCTGCTTATCGATCATAATGTTCTGGGGTTTGAGGTCCCTGTGAATCACGCCCAGCTTATGAGCTTCCATCAAGCCCTCACACACCTGCATGGCAATGGAGATTGTCCGGGCTGTACTCAGAGGAGCGGCTCTTCTGATAAAGCTTCGCAGGTCCTCACCGGGGACATATTCCATGGTGATGAAATAGCTTCCTTTTTCTTTACCCAGGTCATACATGCGGCAGACATGGGGGTGAGATATCTTGCGGGCTGATGTCAGTTCGTTCCGAAACCGCGCCACTGTTTTTTGGTCTGAAGCAATCTCAGATTTTATGAGTTTAAGCGCGATTTTCTCTTGGGTTTCTTTGTCCAATGCCTTGTACACCCGCCCCATTCCACCCTGTCCCAATCCCTCGATGATCTGGTAGCGGTCGGCAAAAGTTACACCAGTGGTCAGCTCCTGTTTGGGCGTTTCTGCGGTTTGGGTGGGGCCAATATCTTTAAGGGAAGAAAGTTGGGTGCCGCACTCACCGCAGAATTTTTTTGTGTCGGGATTCTTTGTTCCGCAATTAGGGCACTGGATGGTCATTATGATTTCCCCTTAGTTTCATCAATTTTCAACCGTTAGAGTGATTTTCTCCCCAATCATACACATAAAAATGGATACCAGTCAATATTTTTAGATTTTAGGATTATTGAATGAACCAAATCAGAAAAATTTCATCATTGATAATACACACAAAAAACACGTCCGGTCAACAAGCAACCCACAACGGTGGAACGAGGGTCTATTAAATAGTCCCCTTGAAAATTGGTGATCCATCCCCTCTCATCGTTCAGGATCATCCAAGATTGAATCTTAGCCCAGGCAGAATATTGGGTGATGAAATGAAGAACAAAACTTTAATTTGTATAATGCAGCTCTATATAATTTTCTGAAATAGCTTTGTCAAACGAGTTAATGATTGTTTTTGCAACAGTTTCATCAATCTTAATATTTTCCTTAATAGAAACACCTACAGCCATATTTCTTCCGTGATTTTTTGCATAATAAAGGGCATGGTCTGAAATTGTTATAGCTTGTTCACAATTAAATTCTCTGGGGAATTCAGAGCTGAATGGAAATGGAACAAATCCGATTGAACAGGTTTTTGTAATTTGCTCTCCATTTTCTAATACAAATTTTGTGGACTCAACTTTTTTTCTCAACCTTTCTGAAAACAAGTATAGAAAATTTTTGTTAGTTCTTCTAAGAATTACCAGAAACTCTTCGCCGCCCCATCTGATAACAATATCGTCGAATCTCACTATTTCAATTAGAATATTACTGAATTTTTTTAATACCATATCTCCCGAATTATGACCGAATGTGTCATTAACATTTTTAAAATGATCGATATCCACCATGAATATCCCGTATATTGGATTTTGCACGTTTTTTCTTCTATTTTTGGTTGGGCTGTAAGGTAATGACTGTGAAATTAAGTTATTTGTTTCGGGTTTTAAAACATCATTAAAAAAACGCCTGTTCCTCAATCCAGTCATAGAATCGGTTAAAGATATCTCCTTAAGCGATGCGGCAAGGTTGATATTTTCTTTGCTTAGTTTCATTGAATTTATGGTTAAAGAATGCATCCTGAATAATGTGATTATCATAATTATGTAGAATAGAATCCCCATAACACCCATGGCCAGGTATTTTGTATCACCTATAAGAAAAAAATTAACTGTTCCTGGTATAAATCCGGGGATACTGTATGCAAAGAAGGCTTTTTTATTAATTGAAAAGCTTCCCAAAGAACCTGCAGTCATGCCGCCCAAAGCAAAATATACAAAGACCTGATATTCGAATTGTTCTTTTGGAAAAGGAAAAACACCTGCAGCTCCAAAAATTACACCGACAAGTACGGTTAATCCAATAAACAGATAACTCCACGTCCTGGTTTTAATTATTAGAGGCCATTTTTTATATAACAGAAAAGAAATTGAGCGAAAAATAACAAACATAAAAATTAGGCAGAGCCAAGGCAGCAGAATTTTGTGTGAAATAACCCGCCAGAGCACAATTGTGATGATGAGCGAATTTATCAGGAGTGAAATAATAGTAGCAGGTATTATTTTATATAAAAAACTTGTTACTTCCGATTCTAAAGATTCCGTACTCACAATTTAATCTTACCACAATAAATCAAATAGGAACACATATAATGGTTTATCAGATTCAGGCCAAAAAGGGTTGTAATTTAAGGGTGTATCTCCTTATATTAATTTATCCTGCGAATCTTCCCAATGCCCACAGGAGGACTGCTCCTATTAGGGTTCCTGCATAAGTCCATACAGGCCGCCTCTCAAATAAATTCTCACTATTTATTCCAATCCAGTATCCCAAAGGAACAAACACCACCGCCGCTATTGCTGCTAAACTACCTCCAATAAATATATGGTTAATAACCTTTGGCAATCCACCAGCAATCCAGTATTTATATTGAATGATATAAGTAATTACAATGGCAAAAAGCGCATATCCACTATATGCACTTAATGCACCTGTTAGACTTGACCTAAAAGAAATTTTCCTCTCATTCTTCATTAATAAACTTGAAAAAACATCAAATGCTAGACCAAGGGTAAAAATTCCTAGAAGATGGCAGAAAAACGGAGCTGCATTTGCAAGCTTGAAAATTACTGCAACAATCCCAATAACTGTCGATGAACCTGGTTTATTCACAATGCCTCTTGCAATAGCCATGATAATAAATGCCCAGGCTGCAAGGATCATAGCATAATGAGGTATATTATACGTTGATAGAACTCCCCCTCCAGCAACCTCACCTATTCCCCAAAGCGAGCCAAAAAGCAGTAACCATGACCAGTTCTTAAATTTTCTCATTCTTTTTCTCCTTCCTTATTATAGACAAGGTTAAACATTCCGGATTTTCCGGTAGTCCATCTAGAGATTTAATCATACCTAAAACAATATTTTCTGTATTCTTTCTTACAAATGCATTCAGCCGAACCGGCTTTCCATCAATCTCCAAATAAACACGGGGTCCTTCATACTGAATGCTGTTTTCAATAAAGTTTGAAATCTCATTTATTTGATCATGATGAAATACTGGTTTATCTACAGCGACTTCTACATCAGAAACAACAGCGGCAAGTTCTTTCATCGAACATTCCACATTCTCGGCTATTCCTTTACGCAGCACTTCAATTTTTTTGAGAGATTTTTCATTCCTTCCACCTTCTATAAAAACAAAATCGTGTTTTTTAAAAAACTCTGCAGCTGTCTCTGAAAAACCCTTTTTAGCCGATATTTTTTTGATTACTGCTAGTCGATTTTGGGATACTACAGTAACCCCATCTGCCCCTGCCTCTACAAACTGCCAGGAATCTTTCCCTTCAAGATCTAAATCAAATCCATGAGCACAGTGCTTGACAACAGCAACGGAATGTCCGCGTTTCTTTAATTCCACTAGAAGTCGCTTTATCAATCGTGTCTTACCAGTTTTGGATTGTCCAACAACAGCAAAAATCCTCATGGAAACCTCCAGATTAACTCCTAATATTCTTCCCTCTTCAGGAAAATGATATATAACACATGAAATATTTGATGTCAAACATACCCACCCCAATGAAGCGATTCTGCAACTTCGCACAAAAAGCGAAAATTTCTATTAAGATAGAAGATTTTTCTATTAGGAGTTTCGTATTAAGGGGATTTTGTTTATATTTGACTCCATAAAGCACCGTGTATGC
>Ga0190359_1001284_pt1 | contig 15974 bp, 8 predicted proteins | sample 48721823_MG_FD_161269 | JGI IMG/M metagenome (GOLD analysis project Ga0190359, IMG submission 161269) | Hydrothermal vent microbial mat bacterial communities from Southern Trench, Guaymas Basin, Mexico - 4872-18-2-3_MG | ecosystem: Environmental > Aquatic > Marine > Hydrothermal vents > Microbial... | reverse complement strand
AGAAGGCCTTTCCTGGAACAAGAAGATGGTCCCATGGTCAGTGGCAACCGGGATAGGGATAAACTTTATCTTTGTTTTTATTATAACCCTGATGGCAATGTTGGTGTCCGAAGAGGTTACAGAGGTCGCTATTATAGGCTGGGGAGACGCGGTAGGAAGCTGGGCACTTATCCTGGGTTCCCTCTTTGCCCTTCTTGCAATGCTCACCAGCTATTGGGGAGTGTCCTACGCCCTGGCTGTAATAGTGAAGGAGCGGCTGGATTGGGGGTATCGGGTCTCATGGCTTTGCGCCACCCTGCCCACTTTATTTCTTGCTTTGAGTGGTCTTACTGGCTTTCTAGGATTCATGAGGATAACCGGGGGAGGAGTCGCAGTTCTGGTTGCTCTTATGATTGTCCCGGCTCTAAGGGCCTCAAGAAAGGAAGGGCCTGTCAAAGAGGATGTCTTTAGGCTGGGTTTCTGGGGGAACACGGTTTTTCAGTTAGTGGTAATCACGGGATATCTTGTGATGGCGGCAGGGTCAGTGGTTTCTATAGATTAGGGGTGTTGTGAACTATGTTTGAGACTGGACAACTCTATTTTGGAGGAGAGGTTTACACTGTGGATGAATCGTGTCCGAGGGCGGAAGCGGTCGCGCTTCGGGACGGGCAGATCATAGCAGTGGGTTCTGAATCCGACTGCCGGTACGCGCTGGGCAAGGATTTTGAACCTGTTAATCTGGGCGGTCGCGCCCTGCTTCCCGGATTCATTGATACGCACCTTCATCCAATACTGATGATTTATTTTGATATGAATCTGGATATGAGAGGCATAAAGTCCATCAAGGAGCTTAGGGACAAGATGCGCGAAGCGGGTAAAAAAGCATCAAAGGACGCGTGGGCTGTTGGACTTCAGTTTGACGAAGAGGCTCTCGAAGATCCCAGGCTCCCGACAAGACACGATCTCGACGATGCCTGTCCGGACCGCCCGGCTATTGTTGTAAAGCATGATGGACACATGGTAATAGCAAATACAAAAGTTTTTGAAGCCGCTGGAATTTCCTCGTCAACTCTGGACCCGGACGGCGGCGTGATTGACCGAGATTCCAATGGCTATCCTTTGGGTATTTTTCGCGAGTCAGCCTCGCAGATTATTCTTGGCGCAATGCCGATGCCGGATATCCAGGAGTTCGTCAAGTGCGCGAAATCTAGTTTCGGAAAACTAGTTGCCTGCGGCATAACCAGTGCCGGTGTTGTTCTGCAGACAGGAGATGAAGGGCCAGCAGGAGCTTCAGGAAATTTTGATGTGATTGCTATGCAAATATTGCTCGATCATGTGCCCATCAACCTGTATGGAATCCTGATCTCGGACGACATTTCGAAGGTCAAGGCAACAAGAAAACCACCATTGCATGTGGATGAGCCTGGGGGTCATCGTATTGGTGCGATCAAGATATTTGCTGACGGCACCTTCGGGTCGTGTACGGCATATATGAACGAGCCGTTCATGGATCAGCCTGACAAGCAGGGTTTTCTGGTGCACTCCCCGGATTATATCTACAATTTAATGGTCGAGGCTCACAAGGCAGGACTTCAGATCGGGATTCACGCCATAGGCGACAAAGCCAACCGGATATGCGTAGACCTTTATGACCGCTTGCTTTCAGCCTACCCACGCGTTGATCACCGCCATAGGCTGGAACATGCATCAATCGTGGACGCAGATACAATAGCGGACATCGCACGCCTGGGACTGGTGATATCAACCCAGCCCCTTTTTATCCAATCCGAAAAACATTGGCTTCACAAGCGACTAGGGCCTGAACGCGCAAAGTGGACATATCCCTTTCGGTCATTTCTGGATGCAGGAATAAAGGTCGCGGGAGCCTCGGACGCTCCGGTAGAATCAATAGACGTGTTGGATGCGATCCACTGTTGCGTGACACGCGAAGGATTTGAACCCCATCAAGGAATCACGGCAGCAGAAGCGATTAGGATGTTCACTATAGATGCCGCATACGCGCAATTCGAGGACTCGATCAAGGGCAGCATCAGCGTGGGCAAGCGTGCTGACCTGGTGGTCCTGAGCGAAAACCCAGCCTCGGTACCAGCGGAAAAGATCAGAGACATCCGGGTTGAGAGGACCGTCTGCGGGGGCGAGACTATATATCTGGCTGAATAGAATGACAAGGACTGGCTGAACAGAGAGGGATGGCCCAGAGCCGTAAAGCTTGATTTTTATCCGATAATCAAAGACAAAAACTTCCTTTTCCAGTAAACCGTAAAATTATTTAACAGTAAAAAATGCCTTTATTTTTTAATAAATTACATATTAACTGATAAAACATTTTACAGTTATTGTAATTATAGGGTGTTCGCGAGAAAAGCGAGAATTTTTTTTAGATTCAAATAGTTGCGGGCATCAAATCATTTGGCATGGTATATGCTTAAAGATAAACGCGGAAACCCAAAAAAATGAATGGGAGGAAAGAGAAAATGATTAAACATCCAAAGGTTTTATTGGTGGACGATGAGTCTTCTTTGCGTCGTCAACTGCTAATTGGTCTTACTCAGCGTGGATTTGAGGTTGAGGAATGCGAGGACGGCCTTTCGGCTTTGAAAAGGATCGAGACCGCACGGCGGAATGGACTTCTTCACCATTTCATCGTCACCGACATTCGTCTTCCTGACATTGACGGCATCAAACTTCTTCAGGTAATCAAGAGCAAGTATCCAGATTTGCCTGTGGTGGTAATTTCCGGGTACGGGGATGAGTTAACGAGGGAGAATGTTGAGGATCATCTTGGTAATGCTTACCTTGATAAGCCATTTGAGGTTGATGATCTAGCGGCCGAATTCAAACGGATTGGCCTGCATGGGGAGGAGCTTGTTGAACCGCGGGCAAAGCTTGCCACCGAGACTCAGCCGATAAGCGCGTATGTATTCATCCGCGGCAAAAGTGATGCGGACTTGTACGAGATATTCACAAAGCTTTACTATGCAGATGGAGTAGTCTTCTGCGATGCGGTAAGAGGCGATTGGGACATTGTTCTTCTTCTCCAGTCTTCGGACCGAAAAGGCATTGAAGAGCTTGTGAAGAGCCAGATTCAGTCGCTCAAGGGCATTGATGAAGTGGAGATTCACTATTCTGAGCGCCCCTGGTTGGGTGAGGATATGGAGTCATTCATTATAAATTACGAGCGGATGCATGATATGGAGAAAACCGGCGAGCAAGCCATGGACAAGAGGAACAGGCGGCAGGTGTCAGCCTATGCAATGCTTGAAATAGACCGATCACAACTCGTTCCCTTATACTCCAAGCTCTACTTCATTGATAATGTGACCTACTGCGACGCCACCGACGATGGCAATACGATTATCCTCTTTCTTCAGGGCCAGGAGTTTGATCAGATTCGGAGAGCCATCTCCGATAACATCCGCGTCCAGCCTGGAGTGCTCAGAGTCAAAGTTTTGAACATAGTAGAAATGATAGCGATGTAACAGGGAGAAAAAGAAGATGGCAGTGCTAATGGAAAATTTGGACCAGGAAAGCACCTTGCCAGCGTTTGGCAGGATGTTATGGAGACATCGGGGTGAGCCGGGTATGTTGATTCCACTTTTACAGTCAGCCCAGGATACCTTTGGCTACATACCCCCGCTTGCCATTGAGCAGATCGGAGAGGTTACAGGGATACCAGCGGCTGAGGTGTATGGTGTTGTCACCTTTTACAAACAATTCAGGCTTCAGCCCCTGGGCAAGTATGTAATCAAGATGTGCAAAGGAACTGCCTGCCATGTCTCTGGCGCGGACATGATCGGCCAGACCATAGAGGATGAACTCGGAATCTCCCCGGATGAGACCAGCGAGGACGGGCTCTTTACTTTCCTGGTGGTTGCCTGTCTCGGGTGCTGCAGTCTTGCGCCTGTGGTAATGATCAATGACCAGACATACGGCCGGCTTACCCCGGAGAAAATCAAGAGGGTTCTTCGGAAGTATCGGAAGGAGAAGAGTAAGGCTGCCTGAGATGTATCTCTCAGTTTTTGTCGGAGGTCTCGCATGCAAGAAGTAATCGTGGGATTGGGCTCTTGCGGTATTGCGGCCGGGGGGCTTGCAGTTTATGAGAGGTTCTCAGAGCTGATCGAGCCTGAAAAGGACGGCATTATCCTCAAGCAGACCGGTTGTATTGGCATGTGCTTTCGCGAGGTTCTGGTCGAGGTCGTTGAAATAACCGAAGACTCTAAACGCAGGACACTATATGGCGATGTAACACCCGAGCGGGTGGATCGTATTGTGAAGGAACATCTTGGCGAAGGGAAGCCAATCGAGGAATGGGTGGTAAAAGAAGAGGGCCAGGTTTTAGCCAAACAAAGCCGGATAGTCCTTCGTAACTGCGGCAAGATAGACCCGTTCAGCATCGAGGAGTATCAGGCAAGGGATGGATACAAGGCCCTTGAGAATGTTCTCACTAAAATGACGCCGGAACAGGTGATCGAGACCATAGCCGACTCAGGCCTGAGGGGACGCGGAGGAGCAGGATTCCCCACTGGCACGAAGTGGCGTTTTGCCAGAAGCTACAAAGATGAGCATAAATATATGATCTGCAACGCGGACGAGGGGGACCCCGGGGCTTTCATGGACAGAAGCGTGCTTGAGGGAGACCCGCATTCTGTGCTGGAGGGTATAGCTATCGCAGGATATGCCATCGGCGCAGACCATGGATACATATATGTGCGCGCAGAATATCCACATGCGGTTCGCAGACTTCGTCATGCCATTGCACAGGCAGAGGATAAGGGGTTTCTTGGAGATAATATCTTAGGCAAGGGCTTTGATTTCTCGATAAAACTGAAGGAAGGAGCCGGGGCGTTTGTCTGCGGCGAGGAAACCGCACTCATAGCGTCCATTGAGGGTAAAAGAGGGATGCCGCGGGTCCGGCCTCCTTTTCCGGCTGAGTCCGGGCTGTGGGGCTATCCCACGGTTATCAATAATGTTGAGACCCTGGCCAATGTTCCCTGGATAATACTTAACGGCGCCAAAGCCCTCAATTCCTATGGAACAGAGACCTCCAAGGGCTCCAAGGTGTTTGCCCTGGCTGGCAAGGTCAAGCGCGTCGGGCTGGTGGAAGTTCCCATGGGCACAACCATTAACGAGGTCATCTACGACATCGGCGGCGGCACCCTCTCCGGGGGGCCTTTCAAGGCGGTCCAGATGGGCGGGCCATCCGGAGGGTGCATCCCGGCATCTCTGGGAGATACCCCGATTGATTATGAAAGAATAACCGCCACCGGCGCGATCATGGGTTCCGGCGGTATGGTAGTTATGGATGAGACCACCTGCATGGTGGATGTCTCCAGGTTTTTCCTAAGTTTCACCCAGAATGAATCATGCGGAAAATGCACCTTCTGCCGCATAGGCACGAAAAGGATGCTCGAAATACTCGAGAGAATCTGCGCTGGCAAGGGCGAGGAAAAGGACCTGGATGTTCTGGCAGAGCTTGGCGAGCAGGTCAAGTCATCATCCCTATGCGGGCTCGGACAGACTGCGCCGAATCCTGTACTCACCACTCTCCGTTATTTTCACGATGAGTACCTGGCACATATCAAGGATAAACGATGTCCGGCCAAGGCCTGCCTGGCGCTGGTTGAATTTTACATCAATCCTGAGAAGTGCAATGGATGCGGTCTTTGCCTGAAGGTCTGCGAATCAGGAGCGATCAGTGGAGAAAAGAAAAAAGTCCATAAAATTGATCAGAGTAAGTGTGTGAAGTGCGGCAGGTGTATAACCGTTTGCCGCCAGGAAGCAGTGGAGAAGAGGTAGCGGTAAGATGCCTGAGAATTCGGACAATAAAAGGTCTAAACTCCCGGTTGAACTGAAGATTAACGGAAGGGATGTCAAGGGCCGTCCCGGTCAGACAGTGCTGGAAGTGGTTCAAGAGCAAGGGCTGGACGACATACCCACCCTTTGCCACGACCCAAGGCTTGAGCCTTATGGTTCGTGCTTTATGTGCGTGGTGGAGGTCAAGGGAGTAAGAGGGCTTGTGCCTTCATGTACCACCAGGATTAGAGATGGAATGGAGGTTATCACTAACAATGACAGAATCCGCCTCGCACGCAAGACCGCGCTGGAGCTCCTGCTTTCTGACCATTATGCCGACTGTATCTGTCCCGGACAGATGGCCTGTCCGGCGCACGTGGATGTGCAGGGATATGTGTCTCTGGCAAGGCTCGGTTATTACGAGGATGCCCTGCGTCTGATAAAGGAGCGAAACCCCCTGCCTGTGGTCTGCGGAAGGGTATGTGTGCGCAAGTGCGAGTTGAATTGCAGGCGCAATGATGTGGACGAGCCAGTCGGGATCAACTATGTAAAGCGTTATGTCGCGGAACATGCAAAGCATGATTTTATTCGTCCCGATAAAAAGCCAAAAACCGGGAAGAGGGTAGCCGTGATTGGAGGAGGCCCCGCGGGATTGACCTGTGCATATTTTCTTGCGCTTGAGGGCCATTCCGTCAAGATATTCGAAGCAATGCCCAGACTCGGGGGAATGCTTGTCTGGGGAATCCCGGAATACCGTCTGCCAAAGGCGGAGATGGATAAAGAAATTGAAGAGATACTAAGCATCGGCATAGAGGTCGCCCTGGAGAAAAAGCTTGGAAAAGATTTCACCCTGAAAAGCCTGCGCAAGAAAGATAAATTCGACGCGGTTTTCCTGGCTATGGGAGCTCCCATGAGCCGAAAAATGGGCGTGCCGGGAGAGGATGCCGAGGGCATTGAGTCCGGGCTCGATTTTCTCCGTGATACCCAGCTAAAGGGCCGGCGCAAGCTGAATGGAAAGGTTGTGGTGGTGGGCGGCGGCAACTCCGCAGTGGATGCCGCACGCACCGCTGTCCGCTGTGGCGCTGATGAAGTTACCATACTTTACCGCCGCACCCGCAAAGAGATGCCCGCGCATTATGAGGAGGTTGATGCGGCGGAGAAGGAAGGGGTAAAACTTGAGATGCTCGCGGCCCCGGTGGAAGCGATAACAAACAACAATCACCTGAAGGGACTGAGGTGCATTCGCATGGAGCTTGGTGAGCCGGACGAGAGCGGGAGACGCCGGCCCGTGCCGATCAAGGGTTCCGAGTATGACTATCCTTGCGATTTTGTCCTTTCCGCCATAGGCCAGGGCACCGATTCGGAGCCTATACAAGCCGAGCCTGAAGATACGCGGCCCGCACTCAGCCGTCGGGAAACTATCGTGGTGGACGAGGCCACAATGGCCACCAATGTTCGCGGAGTGTTTGCCGGCGGTGATGTGGTGAGCGGGCCTGCGGTGGTTATTGACGCGATTGCTCACGGGCGATGCGCGGCTCTTTCCATTGATGAATTCCTGCGCACCGGCGAGGTTAAAAAGCATAAGGAGACTTTTGTAAGCCGGCGTGATGTCTTCGGCCCGATTCCTCTGCGTATGTATGATGATGTAGAGCATAGCAAGAGGCATCATTTGCCTGAGCGGGAAGCCGCTGAGAGGATCAGGGATTTCAAAGAGGTCGAGTTTAGCCTTTCCGAGCCGGACATGAGGGAAGAGGCGAACAGGTGTATGGAGTGCGGGTGTAAGGCCCAGTTTGATTGCTCACTCAGAAAGTATGCCACCGAGTATGATGTGGATGTAATGAGGCTTGCGGGTGCGGTCCGGCGCCACAAGGTTGACTCAAGCCATCCGCTGATCACTCTTGATCCCAATAAGTGCATCCTGTGCGGCCGGTGCGTGCGAACCTGTGCGGATATTCTGGACTTGTCTGTGCTGGGCTTTGTGGGAAGGGGGTTCACCACGGTAATCAAGCCGGCCATGGGAAGGCCCCTTGCCGAGAGCTCATGCATCTCCTGCGGAGCCTGCATAGAAACCTGCCCTACCGGCGCCCTGACAGCCAAACTGCCTTATGGCAGGCAGGGTCCATGGGAGTCAAAGAGATTCCCCTCGGTGTGCGGCTTCTGCTCGGTTGCCTGCCCCCTGGACCTGAATGTGGTTACTGACGGAATTCTCTGGGCAACTTCACCGGAAAAATCGGGTCCGGGCCAGGGAGACCTCTGTTTCAAGGGGCGCTTTGGAACAGGTCTGATCCAGTGCGCGGATAGAATCCAGAAACCCCTGATCAGAAAGAACGGCGAACTAGTGGAAGCCGACTGGGAAGAGGCGATCAATGAGGCGGCCCGGATACTGAAGGAGGTCCGGGACAAACACGGGCCGGGCTCGGTGGCTGTTCTTGGAGCGGCTCGGATAACTATGGAGGAATGCTACCTTGCGGGAAGGCTTGCTAGGGCAGTATTGCATACAGATCAGATCGGGAGTTTCGGACAAGTTCGACGCTCTGGGCCTCGGCACGACTTGGACGAGATCATCGGCGAGACAGCTTCTACCTGCTTTTTCGAGGACATCTATTCAGCGGATGTAGTTCTGCTTGCAGGCGCTGATCCCTCTCGTAGCCATCCGGTAATAAGTTTTATGGTGCGCCGCGCCGCGAGAAAGGGAACCAGGGTTGTGGTCATTAACTCAAGCAACATTGACCTTGTTCGATCTTCTGAACTATGGCTTGATCCCCGCCGAGGCACCTCGGGCATTCTGCTTGCAGGCGTCTTGCGCAGGATAATAGAAAGCGGCAAGATCAAAAAGGATTTTCCCGAAAATAAAAATGCAGAACTTGAGTCGTTGAAGGAATCCCTTGCCGATGTTGACATGGATGAGGTGGCACGGGCCGCGGGAGTGGAGGCCGCAAAGATCGAGAACCTGGCAGACATGCTTACGAGCGCAAAAAGTGTGGTAGCAATATACGACCTTGATGATACGATTGAAAGGGCCACGGATGACCTGAGCATTCTTGCCCAGATACTCCTGCTTACCGGTCACATCGGCCGAAACGGAAGCGGGCTGCTGGTTCTCCAGGCTGACTGCAACTCTGAGGGGGCAAGGCTGGCTGGAATGATAGAGGGAGAACTCCCGGGTGGACATTCTCTCGGGGATGATGACTTTCGCCGGAAACTGGCAGAGTGCTGGAATGCGGACCTTGATGGGCTGGTGTCCGGGAATAAGGACACCCTTTATGAAAGAGTTTCTTCCGGCAAAATTTCCGGTGCTCTTGTGTTTCTTGAGGACCCACTCGGCGACCCGGAGGCAAATCGCATGCTTGGCAACCTGTCTGCATTGGTGGTGGTGGATCATTTCATGACCGAAACAGCCAGGGCCGCGCAAGTAGTCCTTCCGGCCTCAACCCTTGCCGAGACCGATGGAACAGTGGTCAGCACAGACCGCCGTGTGAGGGCGTGCACCAGGGTTAATACTCCGCCGGGAGGTTTGACAACAGGCGAAGTTATTTGCAGGCTCTCCAGTGCATTAGGACACCCGATTCCATCCAGCAAAGACTCTGATATCCGGAAGGAACTCTCTTCACTTGTGGGAATCTCACAAGCTGATCTCGAAAAGGCTCGCAAGGAAGGCGGGGCCTGGCCTTCTCATGTAGAATTTCCCAGGTTTCAGCATCTTAAGAAGGTAAAGCTGTCCTCGATAACTATGACCCCGATCCGGTATCCTTACGCCACGCTCGAACTATATATCCAGCGGCGGCTAGCCCGGTCCGGAATGCATGTATAGACTTAAGCTGATGCGCTTGAATTAAATAAGATGTTTTATATAATAAACACCAAGAAAGAATCTCGGCCGTTTCAAATTATCATCTTCAAAAGGAGTAATAGGCGTGCCGTATCGGTCATTAAGAGAAGAAGAGCTTTTTATCCGGATAGAATGGTTCATCAAGCTCCGCTGGGTGTTTGTAATAGGGCTGGCTTTTACAATTTTCGTGGCCACCCAGATTTTCAATGTTGACCTGCCCCTGAGTAAGATCCTGACAATTCTAGTGGTGGTTGTTGTTTATAATACAGCTCTCTATCTTTTCCACCGGTTTTCAGGACAACGATTGGTTGACGATCCCAGGAGAATGCGGATCGAAACCAATCTTCAGATAGGCCTTGACCTTCTTGCTCTGACTTTCCTGATTCATTTTTCCGGAGGCGTTGAGAACCCGTTTATCTTTTTCTACCTTTTTCATGCCATCATGGGAAGCATCCTTCTTTCTCGCACCGATGTCTGGGTGCAGGGTTTTGCAGTCTCTACTCTTTTCATCATTTTTATTGCACTTGAGTACTTCGAGATTATCGCTCACTATCATCTAGAGGGCTTCTTTCCCAAAGACCTTCATCAGGATTTTCTTTATGTGTCAGTGGTCTGCATGGTTCTGTTGGGCACAGTATTTACCACCATCTATATGAGTTCTACCATTGTCCAGGGGCTTCGGGCCAGGGAAGAGGAGTTGTTTTTAACCAGGAATATTTTGCAGAAAAGATCTGAGGATCTTGAGGATGCAAATCTCCAACTCAAAGAGAAACAAAAACAACTTGTCCAGTCTGAGAAGCTTGCCAGCCTTGGCAGGCTTGTCTCCGGGATCGCTCACGAGATTAACAATCCTATCCAGTTCATCCAGGGAAATATGCAGATTCTCAGAGAGGCATCTCAAGATATTCTGCCCATCATTGATAAGCATGCTGAGAGCCACCCGGATTTGACCCTTGCCCGGCTGAATTATCCTTTCTTCCGTAAGAATGCCCCGGTTCTACTCGATGACATGAGCAAGGGCGCGGAGCGCATCCGGAATATTGTTGCAGACCTGAAGGCTTTTGCCCGCCGCGATGAGGGTGGAATGGATGACGAGGTTGATCTAAATGAAGTGATTCAAGTAAGTAAGAGGCTGGTTTACAACAAGATTAAGCATTATAGGATCAATGAGGATCTGTATCCAGAGCTTCCTAAGTTACAGGGAAGTGGGAGCAAGCTAGAACAGGTGGTGGTAGCTACTCTTATCAATTCGGTGGAGGCACTGGATAATCGTTCTGACGGCACCATAAAGATAACCACCCGGACCGAAGATGATGGGAAAAGCATAAGTCTGTCTATTTCCGATAACGGCCCCGGAATGAGCGAAGAGATTAAGGATCGAATTTTCGATCCTTTCTTTACCACCAAGCAAAGCACGGGTGGCACCGGCCTGGGCTTATCGGTTATTTACGGCATCATTGAAGAGCACGGCGGCCACATTGATGTCGAGACCCGGGTAGGGAAAGGAACGACATTTACTTATCATTTGCCGGTTAACAGGGAATCCCGATGAACCGAATTCTCGTCATTGATGACGAAAAGGCTGTTCTTAACTATCTCCAGGTAACCCTGGCACAGGCACAGCGGTTCGAGGTGGAGGTGTTGAGCGACTCAACCAAGGCCTTTGAGATGATAGATAATGCAAACTTCGATCTCATTCTCCTGGATATGGATATGCCCGAAGTAACCGGCCAGGAAGTGCTCCAATATGTTCGTCAGCATCATCCAGAGATTGAGGTAGTTATACTCACCGGCGTGGATAATGTGGAACTTGCGGTGGAATCCATGAAAATGGGTGCATATGATTACCTTTGCAAACCGGTTGATAGCAACCGGCTGATTATTACACTGGAGCGGGCACTGGAGCGGACTCAGTTGCATGGGGAAATATCCAGATTGCGTGATCAGGTAAAGCTGGATGGATTGCGGCACAAGGAAGCATTCAGGGGGATTATAACTCAAGATAAGAGTTTCCTCCGTGTGCTCCAGACGGTGGAGCAGATTGCAGAAAGCGATAGTAATGTGCTGATCTGGGGCGAAAGCGGCACCGGGAAGGAACTGGTGGCAAGAGCCATTCATCAGATCAGCCGCCGTCATGACGGGCCTTTTTTAGCTGTTAATGCCGGAGTCTTTGCCTCAGAGCTCTTCTCTTCCGAATTCTTCGGACACGAGAAAGGGGCCTTTACCGGGGCTGTGAAGACTCAGCAGGGATTCTTTGAGGGGGCTAATGGCGGCAGTTTATTCCTTGATGAGATTGGAGAACTTGAACTTCCGATCCAGTCGAAATTGCTGAGGGTGCTTCAGGAAGGAGAATACTTTCGGCTCGGTTCCACTGAGCTACGTGATGCAGATGTCAGAATCATCGCATCAACCAATAAAGACCTGGCCGCAGAGATAGAGAATGGAACATTCCGGAGAGATTTATATTATCGGCTGAACATCTGTTCTGTATTTCTTTCACCGCTTAGGGAGCGAAAGGGTGATATAGAGTTACTTGCCTATCATTTCTTAAAAAAGCATGGCAAATTAAACAGCAAGAAAATTGGATGCATCTGTGATGAGGTTCTCAATATTCTGGATGCGTATGATTACCCTGGCAATATACGGGAATTGGAAAACATCATTGCCAGAGCAGTGGTTTTAGAGAATGGCAATACTTTGTCCAAGCGTTCCCTGCCTCCTTACTTGATCAAAGCAGTAACCCACCTGGCCCGCCCCAAGAAATTAGTTCCGCCATTGGTTCGGAAAAGCTTGGCAGAACTCGAGGCTGAGCACATCCGACGGATACTGGAACACACGGGTGGAAATCGAACTGCGGCGGCAAAGATACTTGGCATCTCAAGAGTGGGACTTCTCTCCAAGATGAAAAACTACGGTATTGATATACAACCGCCAACTCGGGGCGGTGGTCAGCGCCGACCTGATAAATCATCCGAGGATTAGTTGCCGCTGGCTTACTTTCAGCAAAAACAAAAAGAGCCTTTTCAATCTTGTTTTTTAAGTCCTTGATTTCATGGTACCCCCGGCGCGATTCGAACGCACGACCTAGGGATTAGGAATCCTGAACAAGGTCTTTTCAAAAATCTAACCATCTCAATAACTTATTGATTTCAAAGTGAAAAGTGGGCCAGTTGCCGTTCTCCATTATTCTAATGAATCTAACCTTTTCACCCCATTTTGACGAAATCTTGGCACATTCTTGGCACATTTTTCTGAGTCCCAAAGTGTCTGGTCCTATGGCCCTGTTCCACTTGATGCCCATATTTTTGATTTGATCCGGGAGCTATAAGGTAGCTGAAATTTTGGATCCTTTTATGGCGCAACAAGGGCCTTTTCCAGACCAGGAGGAGGCCCTTTTTCAGTTTAGATAGAAACTAATTTCATTTGAGGCCAACATTTTACTACCATGAGTAATCAAGATATCATATATTCAGGCTGGCGGTGATGATTTGGACATGTAGACCGTGTTAGTTCGGCCGTGAAAGATACTGTGCGGCTCCACTGTGGGGGTTGAGGTTCTCTGCGATGCACCAGCAAACAAGTCTCGCTCCGGGTATGGTGTTGTCTTCTGGATATACTCCGAGCTCCACCGGTCCGGGAGCGATCTACGGCGGCTTCGGTCAATAAAAGGAACTCCAGTATGAACTCAAGAGATTGGAGAGAGAACTCAGTTGTTCAATGGACTGATATAGTTTCCATGATTATTGTCAGCTCAGAATATTTATTCTTTATTTAGAAAGGATATGGAATGTCAAAGCATCAATTTTTACTATTCTTGTTATGGTCCTTATTTATCGTCCTTTGTTGTTCTGAATGCAGGGATTGCACCTCGTATGAAGAGAAAGGCGATCTTGAGGCGATAAAGAAGAGGGGCAAACTTCGAATTCTGCTACCCGTTCTTTGGGAGGATGAGATGTTGCCGCGCGAAGGCACTCCACTCGGCTTGAACGAGGAGGTTGCGAAAAAATTCGCACTCGAAATCGGTTTGGTGCCAGTGGTAGTCTATGTTGAAAATTACGAGGATCTTATTGAGTATCTATTGGACGGCAAAGGGGACCTTATCGCGGCCGATCTAACCGTTACCAGTGAACGTAAAAGTAGGGTGGCTTTCAGTGCACCTATTAAGCTAGTTAAGGAGCAGGTAGTTACCCGAACCGATGATAATACAATCAAAAAGAAAAAAGACCTCTCCGGACGCCAGTTGGCTATTCGTAAATCTTCTTCGTACTGGGAAACCTTGGAGGAGCTGAAAAAGAGCTATCCCGGAGTTGAGATGTTGCCTGTCAAAGAAAACCTGGATACAGAGCAAATTATTCATCTAGTTGCTGAAGGCGTTTATGATGCCACTGTAGCAGATAATAATCTCATTGATGAGGTGCTCAGATACCGTAGTGATGTTAAAGTTGCAATTGATTTAACCGGCGATCGGCCTGTTGCATGGGCTGTGCGGCCTCAATCCACGGAGTTGCTTAAAGAACTTAACAGTTTTATTGACAGGGAGAAGCTTGCTGGCCTTAGCGGTGAAACATATAAGGACGACCTGCCTGGCATCAAGGGGCGCAAAGTTCTGCGAGTGCTTACCAGGAACAACGCCGCAAATTATTTCCTCTGGCGCGGCGAACTGGTGGGTTTCGAGTATGAGCTGGCTCGGGAGTTCGCAAGGCGGCATGGCTTAAGAATCAAGATGATCGTTCCACCAAGTCACGATGACCTTATTCCCTGGCTTAAAGAAGGCAGAGGTGATGTTGTCGCCGCATCCTTGACTGTAACCGAGGAGCGCAAGGCTGAACAGGGCGTGTCATATTCCCGACCATATAATTATGTGACCGAAATGCTGGTTGCACGCGCAGATGAAGAGAGCCTTCAAGAGATGAGAGACCTTGCTGGCCGAGAAGTTGTAGTGCGACCCGGAAGTTCTTACTGGCAGACTCTGTCCAGGCTGAAGGAACAAGGAGTTGAGTTTCAACTCCAGGAGGCACCAGCGGACATGGAAACCGAAGAAATTATCGACAAGGTGGCGAAAGGCGAATACGACCTAACCGTGGCTGACAGTCATATCCTGGACATTGAGTTGACCTACCGGGATGATATAAAAGGCGCTTTTGCTCTGACGGACAAAGTACCGCATGGCTGGGCGGTTCGCGCGGAGAATAAAGAACTTCTTGCTGCTATCAATTCCTTTTTCGAAAAAGAATATCGCGGCTTGTTTTATAATGTCACCTATAACAAGTATTTCAAGCATAAGCACGGGATTCGCAAACTCGTGGAGCAGCGCGCTGGCACTGGAAACAAGCTTTCGCCCTATGATGAAATAGTCAAGAAATATGCAAAGCGCTATGCCTTTGATTGGCGGCTGATCACATCGCAGATGTACCAGGAGAGTCGCTTCGACCCTGGCGCAGTCTCCTGGGCAGGTGCACTCGGGCTGATGCAGGTGATGCCACGCACTTTAAAGGAACTCGGGTTCGAAGATGTCCATTCCCCTGATGAGGGCATTCATGCTGGCGTTAAGTACCTCTATCAAATGCGTTCTCGCTTTGATGCCCCGCTGCCGCTCACTGAAAGCGTAAACTTCGCGCTCGCTTCGTATAACGTCGGCTATGGTCACGTACTTGACGCTCGGCGCCTTGCTGGAAGGATGGGACTTAATCCCGATGAATGGTTCAACAATGTCGAGAGAGCTATGTTGCTTCTTGCCAAGCCCGAGTACTATCGGCATAGCCGCTACGGCTACTGCCGTGGCTCAGAACCAGTCAAATATGTCCAGGAAATCCTGACCCGCTACAGCGCATATATCAATATCGCTGAACATCAATAGAGAATAATGTTTATTATGCCTTGAATGTCATGGTGGTGATGTGTGAGTAAAAGAGAGCTAGGTCGGGCACTCAATTGGAGCCAGAAGGCCTCTTCTTCTTGCCCATGAAACACCCCCTTCCCGGCCCATTGCTATAAACTGCAAACTGGAGATGTCTCATACATCAAAAACATTACACTTGCCCATCCACATATCTATGAAAGGTTTGTCCTGGTTCAGCGGGAATTGGAGTACCCCCGCTTTTTTTAAGTGAGTACGGTGATGGTACTCACGTCCTTGTTTCCGCCCTTCGGGCGGCCTGCCTGCCGCGCGGCGGCGCAGGCAGGGAGTTTTTTGAGGCATCAGGGTCTATCGAAGGATGAGATTTTAGGGTGGGCGCAGGAGGTAATCCCACGCCCGGTCATCCTTACGATGAGCCCCGCCGAGCTATCCCTTGACGGGTTGGTCTCCACCAGGGCCCGCCTCCGTTTCACCCGGCAAACTCAGTTTACACAA
>Ga0190359_1001283_pt1 | contig 15975 bp, 7 predicted proteins | sample 48721823_MG_FD_161269 | JGI IMG/M metagenome (GOLD analysis project Ga0190359, IMG submission 161269) | Hydrothermal vent microbial mat bacterial communities from Southern Trench, Guaymas Basin, Mexico - 4872-18-2-3_MG | ecosystem: Environmental > Aquatic > Marine > Hydrothermal vents > Microbial... | reverse complement strand
GGAAGCTGGGAAGACAGGGGAGCCTCATGGGTCTGGGCAGTTCCCAATGTCGGAACCCGGGGGGGCATCCTCCCGAGGGGGAGCTGATCAAGACTGTGCGGCCTGAGCCCCGAAACCGATGTTTGCTGCTCCCTTATGGCCGCTTCCTTGGCCTTCATCTCCTCCTTTCTGAGCCTTCTCTTCCTTAGATATCCGGGAAGGAACGCAATGAAAAGGAAGATGACCAGCGGGATCAGGAAGGAGATTCCAAGAGCCGCCGCGGACCGGATGAGTCTCGAGGGCACCTCCACATCACCGGAAGCCCCCGGCCCTCTCCCGTAAGTGTTGACGGCCGCAACGGAATAAGTGTATCCTCCGCTCCCCACGCTCCTGTCGGTATATTCGCTGTATCCCGGTCCCAGCTCCGCAAGGACATGGGGGCTTCCCCCGTCATCGGAGCGGTATACTATGTATCCCAGGATCTCGGAGCCCCCGTCATCCGCGGGTGGGGCCCACCTTATCACAACTTTGTCCGAATGGACCTCCGTTTCGAGGGAGGTGGGCTTTCCCGGTGCATGTATGGTATATGCCCTCACCGGCTCACTCCCCGGTCCCATGCCCTCGGAATTCCTTGCCTTCACCATGTAGTAGTAGGTTCTACCACCTTCCACTCCCGTGTCTTCGAAGGTTGTCGTTGTGGACGATGCCATCTCCGCCATGGAATCCAATCTGCTTCCTCTGAATATCCTGTATTCCGTGATGGCGCTGCCTCCGGTATCGACGGGAGGGAGCCATTCGATGACTATCCTGTCGCTGCCCTGGCGGCTTACCCACAATGCGGAGGGTGCTCCCGGAGGACCCTTCAGAAGAACGGTCCGGTTCGATGACATCTCGCCCTCCCCGATGAGATTCACCGATGATATCGAGAAAGTGTATTCCACACCCGTCATCAATCCGTCGACCATGAACGAATCCTCGATCCTGTCGACCTCGGCGAGCAGGTTGAACGGGCTGCCGTTCACCGCCATGTAAATCCTGTAGGAGACCATGGACCTGTCCGACAGGGGAACCGGGGTCCATCTCAGGGAGATGACATGTGAACCGGGCATCACGAGAAGAGCGGAGGGGGGTTCGGGAAGTATTCCTATGATCACACTCACCTCCTCGGAGGGGAGCCCGAAGGAGATATTTGTTCTTGCCATGACCCTGAATATGTATGTGTCACCAGAGGTCATGCCGCCGATGTTCGCCCCGGTCCCATCAACATCGATGTGGCCCCATTCCGTTTCCCCCTCCTCCCTGAATTCGACCCGGTATCCGGTTACGGCGCTTCCGCCATCATCCGATGGTGCCGTCCAGTTCAGTGAAACGGATTTGGCCGAAGAGGATATGTTCACGATCACGGGAGGAGATGCCCTGCCCTTCACCTCCACGGCAGCGGGCGGAGACAGTGGGCCCTCTCCGAGGGAGTTCAGGGCGGAAATCGAATACAGATAGGTCATGTGAGGTTCAAGATATGCGTCCGAATAGGCCATCTCACTTGACTGGACGGAAGCCACGGGAATCATGTTGTATACGGATGTTCCCCTGTATATCCGATATCCCGTGACCTCCCTCCCACCGTTATCAAGAGGCATGGACCAATCTAGGTCCACCCTTTCGAGTCCGGGGACCACGCTGAGATCGGTCACGGGGCCAGGGACCCTCCCCGGTATGGCCTTGACGGGAGCGGAGACCGGACCCTCCCCCAGAGCATTTACCCCGGATATCCAGTAGAAATACGTATGGCCGTTGCGGAGTCCCGATTGAGTGTACTCTCTTGTCATGGGGGGTAGTACGGCAACAAGAGTTGGAGTGTAGATGTCATCCCCCCTGTACACCTTCACGGACTCCATGGGGCTGCCTCCATCCGATGAGAAGCCGGACCATACAAGCTTGACCTCGCCATCTCCCGGTACCGAGAAGGGAGAGATCGCGGGTCCCGGAATACCCCGCCCCATGCCGTGGACAGGCCCGGCCTGAGCCCCCTCTCCGTGGATGTTGAGCGCCGAAAGCCGGTACATATTGTCATCGCCGTTCTCAACGGTATCATGATAGGTGTTGATATCGGGAGGCAGATATATCGAGATGGGAGACGACAGGTTCTCCCTTTCTATTTCCAATCGATATCCCGTAAGGGGAAGATCCCACATCTCATCCGGTCTATCCCACATGACCTGCACCTCGCCGTCACCCCCAATCGTCATGAGTTTCGTGGGGGCGGATGGGACCGTCTGCCCCAAGGCGGATACGGTATATGATCTGCCGGAACTTCCCAGCCGGTTCCCGGCGGTTACCTGATAATAATATATCCTTCCCGGGATTATGGAGGTATCCGTGACGTTCATGGTGGATGCGTCCACCCACCTCCAGTTGGACATCGTGTCCTTCGTTAGACCCCTGAAGATGGTATACCCGTTGACAGGATAACCCCCGTCATCGGAGGGCTCCTGCCAGGAGATGTCCATCTCAAGGTTGCCCGGGGTTATGTTCACCGGTTCAGGTTCCGATGGAGGGGTGTTCGGTTTTGCACTCAATGGTGAGGTCAGATTGCTCTCACCTATTCCTTCCAGCACGTAGGATACGGCATAATAATAGACACGCGGATGGGGTGCGATATCCGTATCGTTGTAATGATCATTCAAACCAACACTCCCAAGGTCCGTGAGGAAGGATGGCGAGAGGCCTCTGTACACATGATAGGAAAGATTGAATATCGACATGTAGACGGAAGCTATCGGCTGCCATGTGATGTTGACGAACAGATCTCCCTCGATGGCTGTCGGGTCATTCGGCATTGGTGTGACCAGGGGCGAAGCGGACACCATGTTCGAGTACTTCGACTCGCCGATCGAATCGAACACCGCCGTCACCCTGTACCGATAGGTCCTAGAAATGAAATAGTTGATCGTATCGTTGTATGTGGTCGTGTTCCCTGTCAATGTCAAAGGTGCGAACGCTCCCGAACCAATCGCCCGATAGATCCTGTACCCTATTATATCGAACATCTCCATTATCGATGACGAGGGAGGGGACCATGAGAGATTCACATGGAAATAACCCGGATCGGCTGTCAATGATGAAGGAGAGAAGTCGGCCGGGTAGAATCGGGTCACGAACCCGTCAACGTTGCCGTTCTGTGTCCTGTCGTATGCATCGAGGGACACTATCAGGTCCTGGGATCCGGTGTGCCCGCCGATGAATATGAGACCGTCATCATCGACACGAACACCCTTGCCAATATCCGTTCCCGACCCGCCGAAATACGTGGAATAGACCAGCCCCCCGGCAGTCATGTTCAGGACCGTAACGAAGGCATCTGTCCCCCCGCCCGAGGATGACTGGAGGGCCTCCGAGCTCACGGGAAAGTTCGAGGATTGTGTGCTGCCCGTCACGTAGGCGGCACCGTCACTGCCCAGGAACAGGTCCTGTCCGCTGTCCGAGGAACTTCCGCCGACATACGTGGAATTGTAGAGACCGGAGAGGTCCGAATTCAGAACGGTCACGAAGGCATCGTAGTTTCCGTTGGGTGTCCTGTCGTATCCGTCCGCGGTCGTGGGGAAGTTGTTGGAATTCGTCTCACCCGTCACGTACGGCCTTCCGGATGTGTCCACATCCAGCCCCCACCCCCTCTCAGTGCCGCCGCCACCGAGGAAGGTCGAAGCAAGGAGCGAGGATCCGTATTGATTGAACTTGGACACGAAAGCGTCCAGTCCGGATCTGGTCCTGTCGAAGGCGCCCGAGGTCGTGGGGAAGTTGTTGGAGTTCGTCTCACCCGTCACGAAATAATTATCATTCTCATCATACGAGACAGCATAACCATATTCATTGCCGCTGGAACCTATGAGTGTGGAGAAATCCATGGAGCCCCCCGATGCCGAAACCCTCATCAGGAACACATCATATGTATTCTGATTACCATTGAATGTCCTGTCATATGCCCCCGAGGTGGTCGGGAATCTCCACTGATTCCCCCAATTCGACCAGAACCAGCCGGCATACCCGGTAACGATCGCTCTCCCGCTGGAATCCACGACAACGTCGTATGCACCGTCCTGCGACCAACCCCCGATGAGGGCGGAATAGACAAGGCTTGTTCCGCTGCTGCCTATCTTCGTGATGAAACCGTCCGTATTGCCTCCGAATGTCGTGCGGAAGCTGTTTGCAGTCGGAAAGCTGGCTGCACTCGTTCTCCCCACAACGTATGCGTTGCCGCTGCTGTCGATATCGATACCGAACCCGGCATCATCACCGCTCCCCCCGAGATAGGTGGAATATATGAGCCGATCACCGGATGCATTGAGCTTGGTAACGAATACATCATCCCCGGAGTTCGCCGTAACGTCGTAGGCTCCCCGGGTGGTCGGGAAGGAGGATGATTTGGTCGTTCCCACCACATAGGTGTTGCCCGCTGCATCAACGGCAATATCGTTCACCTCATCCAGATTGCTCGCTCCGAGATAGGTGGAGAACCTCACCCCCGGATCGATCACGAGATCCGTCCCCCCATCATGATCCCCCACCCTGAATGACAGGATGTTCCCCTCAAGGACATACGAGCTTTCAACTTCCGAGCCGTCACCCTGGTAGGACCGCGGCGGGTCCTCGATCACGCTGCCTGCGGGGGTATCGATCACGAGCGCACCGTTTTTCAGGGATGGAAAGACACCATCGTAGATCATGGCGATATCCGAGGGGTCCCCCCCCGGATGAACTATCATATCGTACTTCAGCCCGTCATCATCGATGCGGAACACCATATCAATGTCATCGTAGAGATCGCGGTATATCACCTCATCGTATGATGGGACCGATGTGATCCAATCCGATTCCCCCCCGATGAAGAAGTTGGTCCCGTGCGGAAGCTCACCCCTGCCCTCGGGCAGGGGATCGTTGGAGAACGCAAACTCCATTGTATAGGAATAACCCTTCGAGCCGTTCCTGACATCGAAGATTATGTAGCCGGCGCAGAACCCGGCCCTCAGATGGCCCCCCCGGGAATAGAGGATGATATCATCGTCGGCAAGCTGTCCCATGTTCTTCATGAACTGGTTGGGGGCCGACATCTCCGGCCCCGCCGGAGGTTCGGGGGGAGTCGAGGAGGGCGATGAGATCCATTCATCCGATGACGGCTCCACATTGCCGTCGGTGATCGGGGCAAATGAGATGAGGGACTGAAATCCCGAAAGAAGCAGTATGGATATCACCAATACGGAGGACGCGATCCCTTTATCCATTCTTCACACCTCCTTCATCTTTTTTTCCGATTGCATCTCCCGGAACCGGAGGGGGGCCCTCCTTGGTCCCCCCTTCCGATGGCGGTGGTCCGTTCCCGGTTTCCGCTTCCTTCTTAACCCCCCCGTCGGGGGCGTCCGGGGTCTTTCCATCGAGATCCCTGTCGGGAGCTTCCTTCGCGTTCTCCCCCTCAGAGGGTTCCTTCTCCCTCCTTCGCCTCTTCAGGAGGATGAGAAGGCCCAGAAGGCCGCCCGATAAGAGACCGACCACCGAGATTATCGCAAGCAGCGTTGACGTTCTCATCACATCCCTTCCCTTCTCCGGGGAAGGTGTCACCGTTATCGTCACCGATGTGGAATTGGTATCCCCTTCGGAATCCGTAACGGTGAGCGTTATCTCATGCTCCCCCGGCTCCAGCACAACCTCTATCTCCCTCTCCGAACCCAGTACTCCCTGAAGGGAGGAGCGCCATTCATACTGCAGTTCATCTCCCCACATGAGGTCCGGGTCGAAGGCTGTTCCGTTGAAGTGGAACGAGGTGGGTCCGACCACCACCTGCTCGACGGGGCTGTGGGATATGGATGGTATCTCCGGAGGATCGTTGACATTCAGAACCGTCAGGAGAACAGGGGCTTCCCTGATCCACACCCCGTCGGTCACATTGAACGTTATCTCGTGAGTTCCCACCATGCCGTTGTCCGTTCTCAAGATGACGGACCCGTTCGGCATCTCCAGCAGATTCTCTCCCTCGACAAGACCGGGGACCACCTCGAGTATGTCGGAGGTGACCGATACATCCTCCCCGTCGAAGGGGTCGATGGCGGAAACGGGAATGAACACCGTCTCCCCCTGAAGCACCGTCAAATTGTCAGGAACGGAAAGGATGAAGGGGTCATCCACGGACGCCACGACCACAGGGACCGTTATACTGGTGGAAGCTTCCTCGTCGGAAGCGGTCACCGTGAAGCCGGTCTCGCCGTGCCAATCCTTCCAGGGTCTGATCGTAAGCATTTCATCTTTCAGCTCCGGAGTGATGCCCTCCCCTCCCGAGACGGAAATGACGATGATATCCGGGTCCGGATCCATGAACCATTCCATTGTATTGCCCATCATGAGCGGTATGTCCTCCTCCATGATGAGGGTCTCCGGAAGGAAAACCGCTTCCGGTGGTGAATTGGCCACACGAAATTCATGATGGTCCGGGACACTGTATCTGATACCATCGAAGGACCTTGCATCTATCTCCCATTCCTGGCCCTCGACAAGATCCTCTTTCGGTATCGTGATATTGAACGGAGTTACCAATCCTTCCAAACGAAGATAGAGCTCCCCGTCCCTCTCTATGGTCACCGTGTAGTTCAGTTCTTCCGAAGGTGTTTCCGGATCGCTGCCACCCTTCATGCTCCAGATGTTCACCGGCGTTGTTGACATGACCCTATCCGGCCCCATATGGATCACGGGAGGTTCCGGAGGATTGTCAAGAACATTGATCGTGAACGGAAGCTCCATGGGCCCCGTTCGGTTGAAGGAGAGATCGGTGAGTGCGAGCTCGAGATGGTAATGGCCCACCTCGGCGTGGAGAGGGGGGGAGAACGTTGCCACCCAGGATGTGCCGTTCCACAGAACCCCGTCGATATAATCATCCGCTGAGGAGCCGTTCGGGGAAATGGCGGAAACTTCCAGTTTCAATTTCGATGCCCCATCCTCCCTGTCCTCGACCTCCAGGCCGAAGGATATCTTCCCGCCCCTGAAGACGGATGAGGAGGGGGGCATGACGGATATCAATGAAGGGGGGTTTGAATACTCGAAGGAAACGTATTCCACATACGGGTCCGCAGTCGGTTCGTCCGTTAGCAGATAGAGCTTCAGATATATGGTTGGAATATCATCGGGGAGTGAACCCAGGTGCCCCGTCCTCCACATGAGCTGCTCCGGGCCCTGTATCCTGGTAACGGGAATCGATTCGTCGATCCCGAATGACGGGATGACACTGTGATGCTCATCCATCAATGCCCCCCTCAAGCTCACCTTGCTGCTGAAGGCCCTGAGCCGAACCGTTATCACATCTGGCCAGGATGTCTCCCTTGTCAGCGGGCCGATTATCACCGAGCCGCTCTGACTGATGCCCGCAAGTTCAAGTCCCTTCCCGGTGACGGATATATTATCCACCATTTCCAGATGCCATACACCATCCGCCCCCACCCTGACGGGGAAGGACGATGTGTAATCCAGTATAATCCCGGATATGGCGATGCCGTCCCCCGGGATCGTTCTGACCATCACATCAAGGCTTACGGAGGAATCGGGACCGGACGGCGTGGTCCAGGTACCGTTGAACTCTATCAAATGATCCACCTGCCTCGATGCTGCCTCTCCCCCATCATGGGGCAGGACCTCCTCCATCCCGCTTTCGGGAAACAGCTGCATTCCTTCGGAATCGAGGACCCTGAAAGAGATATCCGCACCGGAACCGCCGCCCTCTATGTTGAAACCGACGGCATCCCATGAGTGAAGGCCCATCGGGGAAAAGGGAACCGTCATCAGCCGCCCTTCCGACGAGGGGATGAATCTCATCAGGACCATGTCCATTCCATCATGATATGCAAAGTAACCCTTTCCGGGCTCCAGCGAGGGATGCGATCCTCCGCTTCCCTGAAGCTCCCATGTGTCATTGAAGGTAAGTCCGCCGTCAAACGATACCGAGGAGAGGATCCCGTCACCCGAATCGTACGCGATCCAGATATTGTCCCTTTCCAGTGCGACATGGACCTCCTCGGATCCCGAAGCGGGTTGATCATACGTTGCTACAATACCGGAATCCGACCATGTGAGACCATCCTCCGACATGAAATGAAAGATCTCGTTGTCGGAGGGGTCGAGGGCGGCAAGGTGGATCACGCCACCACCTTCCGCGACCGAGAGGGATGTGATTCCCTTACCGGTATGGCCCAGCAGATTGTTGATACCGAACGTATCCCCTCCGTTGAACGAGAAGGTCACGTTGATGTGGCTGTCGAGTTCATTCGTGTAAATGAAAAGGACCCTCTCATTTCCATCCACATAATGCCTCAGGGGTGCCATGCATCCTACTTCGTTCCTGAGGACCTCCTCATTGGACCACACGTCATTCCGGTAAACCGACTTGAACGCATCCTTGTAGTCCCTTCTCATCCAGAAAGCCACCGCGCCGATGTCGGTCGCAACCACATCGATGTCGCCGTGGACCCCGCCGTCTGTGTCAAGCCGTACCACATCCGTCGAGCTCACGTTGAACCACTCATCGAGAGGAGCTTCCTTCGCGAACACACCCGAATCCTCTTCCGCGTGTGAAACGATGGACATCAGGAAATATATCCTCCCCGCTCTTGCGTCCATGTCAATGAAGCCGTCAAGAACATTCTCGAAGCGGTGAATCAGGACGGGGCCCTCCCACAGGTCCTCTCCTTCGATATACACCTGCAGCATGAATGATACCCTGTCCGGAGATGTGTCCTTCCGAACATAGGAAATGTATGTAACGTTGTCCCGGACCAGCAGGTTCCTCCTTCCCTTGAGGTCCGAACAGGAGGAGGGATCGGATGGTATCCTTCTTATCTCTTTCAGGTCGTTCCTTTCCATTGTAAGCGAGATACCGTCATCGGACGAGATGTTCCTACCAAGCAGAAACGAATGGGGGGTTGACCCGTCCAGCGGGATGAAGGTATCATCAGTTCCGGGAAGACGACCTGACACCGGAAGTGCCGCGGATGCCGAACCGGATTCACGTGCAGGGGGAAGGGCAATGAGCGCGGAAAACAGTAAAGCGAATGCTAGGAATGAAGAGAATAATCTACTTCGGAACAAGGCGATCACTCCATGATAACATGAAAGGTAGTAATCGATTGATTATTTATTAGTTACCTGTCGATATATATGCAGCCTTGATGGGGAATATTGAAATAAGATGAAAAATGGGAATTTCTGGCAATTTTGGACAGAAACAGTATCGAAATGTAGGTTGATGGGATCATATGTCCGTATTCCTGCTACCGGGAATGGAAAGGATGATAAACCTCATCCTTCTTGCTCCAACGAGAAAGATGAAAGAGGTCCCGTCCACATGGAGAGCCGCCGTCTGTTACGATTCCCCCTCTATAACAAAATTGGTAAGGGAAACCCTCGACGAAATGGGATGGACCTATGACAGGGATCGGGCCCTCCATCATTTCTCGAGATTGATGCTCGTTATAGCCATCCCCTCGAACACATATGTATTCAGGTTCATCGTCCGCGAACCCGTGGAGCTGGTGATGGATATCTATGACGAGAGACCCACTCATTCGGGAGATATACATTTCATCGAGATCAATGGAATAGACGGGATCAACGCTCCAAAGGTAAGGGAGTTCCTCCAGAGGTTCTCGACAAAACTCCCGAGGAAGCCCTACGGTTTCTTCCTTGTGGAGCGTTTCAAGGCAGGATTCCTGAACAGACACCACATCCGGGCCAGGAGAGAATGGTCCCACTGGGGGATCTAATCCTCCCAGCTGGAGGCCCCCGGCTTGAAACCCAGTTTCGGGAACGGCCTTGCACCCGAGGAAGCGATATTGTCCAGATGTCCGGCTATCCTCTTCATTATCCTGGATGATATCATCGTGACAAGGACCTCCCTCCGGGTGAGATCATTCTTCATCAGTTTCTCCTTCAATCCGTCATAGAGGTCCTTGAGATCCCTCTCTTTCAGGGTTACGGGTGTGGGATATTTCTGCTCCAGGGATTCAAGGCTTTTCTTGGCTTCCACGAACATCAGGGAGATTATATCGCCCATATCCTTCAGGGCATCCTTCATCTCATGTGTCATCGGATCTAAGAACCCGTATTCCTTCCTCATGTACGCCAGGTCCTTGGCGTAATCGCCTATCCTCTCATAATCTATGACCAGGGATATGAGCGTGAGACCCCCGTGGATGTTCGGCACCGTGCTCATCGAGAAATATTCGAAGACCTTCCTCCTCACGGCCTGAACGTTCCTGTTGACCTCCTTGTCCATCTTCACGATCTGTTCGGGGTCCACCTCCTGATCCACCAGTGACCTCAACGAGAGAAGGAACATCTCCCGGGTCTGATCATGCAATCTATCCATAATCTCATACGATTCGTCTATGAGGGGGTACTTCCTCAGAGCATCCCAAACGTTCCGGAACATCCATCTGTCTCCTTTTCAAGCTTGTATGAGCCATTTACATTATAAGATATACCAGTCCACGATTATCACGATACCGGGGGTCAGGAAGAACACGACAAAAAGGAACACTATCGCCATCTTCCTGTTGGCCGCCATGTATCTGGCGACCCTCCTTGCCAGGTATATGGGAACCTTTCTCAATGGATATATCAATGCAATTCCCATGATATTGAAGAATAGATGCACGAACGAGATGGCAAGGGCAAGTTTTCCTCCTTCCCCAACAAAATCGGCCGCAAGGGCCGCCAGGAGGGCAGTGACCGTCGTCCCCACATTGGCCCCCAGGGTATAGGGGAATATCTGCTCTATCGTCAATATCCCGCCGCCCACCAGGGGCACGGCTATGGAGGTCGTCACGGAGGAGCTCTGGACAAAGGAGGTAAGGGTCAATCCGAAAAGGAAGGAGGTCGGGGCATTCCTGAAGAGTACCCTGTCGACCACTCTCTGCACCTTTCCATCAATGGCCCTCCTTGCCGACTTCGTGATGAAGGTAAGGGAGACGAAGAGGACCACGAGCCCGAAGCCGATAAGGATGAAGGTCGCGGCATGCGGGTGGATGCCTCCTCCTATGCCGGAGATTATCCCCTTGATTGGGTCAAGAACGGGATCAAGAAGCCTATGTATCAGATCGAATTGGACCCCCCTGCTTCCCACAAGGCCCGATGCGGCCCATACGCCCAACCGTTCCAGGAAACCCTTCCCTGTCAGAATCCTGACCAGCCATTCCGCGGGGAAGATCAGGGAGGCGGCCGTCACGTTGAAGAAATCGTGGACAAGGGCGCCGGCGAAGGCCCTTCTGAAAGAAGGAGGGTGCCTGATATGACCGAGGGAAACTATGATATTCGTTACCGAGGTACCGATATTGGCTCCAATGACTATCGGTATGGCGTAAGGAAAGAAACTTGGATTGACGGCCACCATTGCAACGACCGTGGATGTCGTTGCCGAGGAGCTCTGGACCACGGCGGTTATGAATACACCCATACACAGACCCACCAGTGGATTGGATACCGCGGAGACCAGCGTCTCGGCAAACGACCCTTCCTCCGATCCGAAGACGGTGTCAAGGCCCTTGAACCCCGAACCCATGAGCTTTATCCCGATTATGAAAAAATAGAGGGCAATGAAGAAGACAAGCAGATTGAATCCCTGACTGCCCGTCACCTTCCGGAAAAGGTTCCCGGACCTGCCGAAAGGATCCCGGCCTCCACTATTCCCATTCGAACTCATTTCCATGATATTCGATGAAGCATCTATCCGCCTTCTATATTACTTGACAACGTAATTTATTGACCCGTACGGTCCCTATATATTCTATGTATATACGATATGGGAAATGGGAAAATGGGAAATGGGAATTCCTGGGAAAATGATCGATGATTGGCACCTCAAACATTATGATCCCGGTGCGCGGGACCTCCATTCCGAAAGGGAGACGGGTCCGGAATTCGGACGAGCGGCCCGAATTTTCACAGCGGATCACTTTGCAAGCATGGCGCGGATCCGGTCCGCCGCATTCTCTGCCTTATCGGCCACCTGCCCCAGTCTGTCGATGACCTTCAGCATGTGTATTGCCGAGATCGCATCCATCTTCTCGTTATCCACGTTGAAGAGGTCCCTTGATATCGAGAATTCCAGAACGTCCGCCTCGTGTTCCAGCTGATGAACCTTCTTTATGAGTTCCTTGACCTTGTTCCGTTCCATGCCCCTGAAACTCGCTTCCTGAAGGTTCTCGATATTGGTCATGATCTCCTGAAAGGCCCCGACACATTCGAGCACCTTGTCGGCAAGCTCGTGAAGCTTTTCCCCCATCTCCTCGGGGAGCTCAGTATGCTTCATTGTTAGGAGGACTGCCACATCCTCCGCATAATCAAGGATCGAATCCGAATCATGTAGAAGCATGTGGAACTGGTCCTTGGGCACGGGCATGAAGATGGATTTCGGTATGTGGGCCCTGATATTGGATTTGATGAGGTCGGCTTCATGTTCCGCCTTGGATACCTTCTCCTTCAACCTTTCCACCTTCTCGAAGTCACCCTTCAGATATGAATCCAGGCAATCCCTCATGTGGAGCACGCATTCTTCCAGTTTCTCGGAATGGAGAACAAGACCCTCGAAAGGATTTCTGTATATGGTCTTCAGTATAGGGGCCCTTATATTGTCGAAAATCGATTCCTTTTCCATCTTCACACCTTTCATGCAAGCTGCAGAGTTATAGCCCTGAAGAGTAAATAAATCAATCCCGTGGTAATTGCCGAAACGGGGACCGTGAATATCCATGATACGAGAATGCTCCTGATGACCCTGAGATCTATGGCCGCTATTCCACCTGCCATCCCGACACCTATGACCGAGCCCACGATTATCTGGGATGTGGATACGGGGATCCCCAGAAGCGAACATATCAGCACGGAGGAGGCGGCCCCGAAGGATGCGGAAAAACCCCTTGTCGGGGTTATCTTGGTTATCCTTTTCCCGATGGTTTCCATGACACGGTAACCCCAGGTGGAAACACCGACAACTATCCCGAGACCCCCGAGAAGAAGTATCCAGGTAGGTACCGCGACGGTGCCGGAAATCTCTCCCTTGACCAGTATCTGAACGATGCCCGCCACCGGTCCTATTGCGTTTGCAACATCATTGGCCCCGTGGGCGAATGCCACATAGCATGCTGTCAGGACGAGAAGACCTCCGAACATCCCCTCCACCCTCTCCAAGGGAGATCGTGCTTTCCCGGATGCTCTCCTCTTGTTCCTGGTCAAGATGAAGAATATGAACGTGATGATCACGGAAATGACAAGGATAACGAGCGCTTTCAAAAGGAAATGATCGAATATCGTGTCCAGGAGCGTGCCGGGAAGAATGCTGGCCACCACGCTCCGGAGATTCTTCAATCCCCCGGAAAGACCGGCGAGAAGAAGTATGAAAACGACGAGGAACACGAACAGATGATTGGCCTTGTTCGCCCTGCTTTCGATATCCCCGGATTCGAATACCATCTTCTTGATGGAGAGGAAGATGAGGAAGGATACCATCCCTCCGAACACGGGAGAGAGTATCCAGCCGGTGGATATCTTCGCAAGGGTCCCGAGGCTCAGTGCCTTGGAAGGAATGTCCCCCAGAAATATGGAAATGATACCGAAACCTGCCACGGCACCTACAATGGATTGGCTCGTGGATATCGGTAATTTCCAGTAAGTGGCAAGCGTCACCCATAAGGAGGCCGCAAGAAGTACGGCAAGCATTCCCGCTATGAATATGTAGATCCCCTGATCTCCCGGGAACAGAGCCGGATCCTGGAAAGGAGCGGGGTCCACTATACCGGCCTTGAGGGTCTTTGTCACGTGGGCCCCGACAAGAAAGGCCCCGAGGAACTCGAAGACAACGGCTATCATTATTATCCTCTTGAGGGACAGAGTTCTCGACCCGAACACGGTACCCATCGAATTGGCAACATCATTGGCCCCTATCGTCCATGCCATGTAGAAACCGAATACGATGGTCAGGAACAGGATCAGCAAGTTGCCCAATGTCATATCGAACATGAAAGATGACCTCTTTGAAGGAAATGCACCCCGGGGGAAACCCACACACTCGTACCTTGGACAACCCGATCTCTCGAAGATCCGTCGTCCCGCCGGGAGATGGCGTAGGGATTATTTATGTTATATGACCGGCGGCCGGAGGATCCCTCCTCCCGATCCGGATAATGGAAAGAACTTGACATATCTCATTTGAACGTGTACCAGCCTACCTGAACCCGGCCGGGGCATTCGAACGTCGTATCCTCGAATGATCCACACAAAAGGTATTGATGTTCCCGGATACCATGATCGGACCTGCGGCCATCTCACATGTCCATCTCGTCCATATCGGGGATCTGGAGCTGCTTCATCAGCTTTCTTCTCATCCGTCTGTTGGAGGTGAGCCCCTTGACGGCCTTCTGGGACATATTGTAGTATTTCAGGAGGGATCTCACCTCCTTCTGGTCCACTCCCGCGCCGCGTGCGATCCGCCTGATCCGGGAGGATTTGACTTCCCTGGGGTTCTCCAGCTCGTATCTTGTCATCGATGACATGATCACCTTGAACTTCTTCAACCGTTCCTGGGTTTCCCGGGTCGACTGCTTGTCCATGCCTTGACCCTTGAAACCTCCGAATCCCTGTGGAAGCAGGTTCATAAGCTTGTCCAGGGGGCCCATCTTGCTCAGCATCTCCATCTGGTCCCTCATATCAAGGAGTGTGAACTTCCCTGACATCATCTTTCGGGCCACCTCTTCGGCATCGCCGCCTTCCATGGACTCCTGTGCCTTCTCGAGAAGTGTCCTGAGATCCCCCATCCCCAGGAGCCTGGAGATGAACCTCGGCGGCTCGAACTTTTCAAGGTCCTCGATGTGTTCCCCCACCCCTATGAAGACCACGGGAGCCCGGGTGACCGAGACCGCCGAGAGCGCGCCTCCGCCCTTCGCGGTCCCGTCCAGTTTGGTGATGATCACGCCGGTAACATCCACCGCATCGTGGAATGCCTGAGCCTGCGGGCCTGCCTGCTGTCCGACAGCCGCATCCATCACAAGGAACTTTTCGTCGGGTTTCGCCGCCTTTGCTATTCTCTTCATCTCCGTGATGAGATCCTCTTCGAGAGAATGGCGCCCCGCGGTATCTATGATTATCACATCGGCGTCCTTGTGGTATTTCATGCCGTTCTTGACCACTGCCACCCCGTTGCTCGCTTTCGGGTTCCCGTACACGGGGATGTTCAATTTTTCCGCAAGCTGTTTCAGCTGATCGTAGGCAGCCGGTCGATGAACGTCCGCGGCAATCAGGCCCACCTTCAAACCCCTTTTCTGGAAGTACTTTGCCAGCTTCGCCGTTGTGGTGGTCTTCCCCTGTCCGTAGAGGCCGACCATCATGATCACATGCTTCTTCAACGGAATATCACGGCCCTTCCCGAGGATCTTGACGAGCTCCTCGTAGATGATGTTAATGACATGCTCCCTGGAGGACATCCCCCCTGGGGGTTTCTCCTCCAGCGCCCTCTTCTCCACCTCCTTGGTTATGCCGAGAACGAGCTTTACATTCACATCTGCCTGCAGCAGAGCCCTCTGAATATCCCTGACAACATCCTTGATGACATCCTTATCGATATGGGACGCGTTTGCTATCTTCTTGAGGGTCCCGCGTAGGGACTCTCCGAGCGAATCTAGGACCGTTGTCCATCACCGACGCGCCATGATGCTTTTTGCATATATACCTTACCGAATGGGGATACTCCTTTCCGTATGGAGCTCCCGGAACCCAACGGAAGGGATGCATCCGTCAAGGTTCCATCCTCTTCGCGAAATTCCAATATTCGATGTGCGAAAAATCGGACACGAATGATAATACATTCGTATCCGAACTCTTAACCCCCGCCCCCCGGGGCATGGTGGGCCAAGGGAATTGAGAAGTATTTGAAGAGACAGACGACTGGATGCTTGGTTTGAAAGAGATATTCGGTCA
>Ga0190359_1001282_pt1 | contig 15981 bp, 16 predicted proteins | sample 48721823_MG_FD_161269 | JGI IMG/M metagenome (GOLD analysis project Ga0190359, IMG submission 161269) | Hydrothermal vent microbial mat bacterial communities from Southern Trench, Guaymas Basin, Mexico - 4872-18-2-3_MG | ecosystem: Environmental > Aquatic > Marine > Hydrothermal vents >... | reverse complement strand
AAAAAAGCTGTCTATCATCCATGTATATTCTAAATCCATCCATTGATGTACATAAATCGTTATTGATGAATCTAATGTATAACTTTCAAACTCACAACCTGGAATATGAACATTATTTCCATTTGCAAACGCAAAAATTGATAATAAAGCTAATAAACCTATAAATACTTTTTTCATAAAATTTCCCTCCTTATTTTTTATTTGTTTTCGTTTTTTACCAACTAACTGTTGGACTAAATGTAAATAATACCGGTAAGTGATATATTCCAGCAGGTGCATCAGGATCTACTGTTAATGTATCCATCGAAATTATTATTTCTGCTACCATCGCATTTCCTATTGTTAAAGGTACTCCTGGACTTGTAAGTAAACTTCCCCAGTTATATGTTGCTTGTAATATGCTGTTCTCGTTTGCCCCAACTTTTTCCTTTAAGAAAAATTCCAACGAAATACCATCAAGTATACTTCCTAAATCATCTTTAAAATATGGATCTGGAAAATCTACTGTTACTACCACTGTCGCATTTGAATCGTAAAATAATGAAAAGAATATAAACCCTTCTTCTTGATACGGTTCTATATATCCATAATCACAAATGTGGTACGGAGTAGCATCCCATGTTATATCTATCCATTGATGAACCCTTACATCAACTTCATGGGTTAAATCTGTGCTTTCCCAACTGCATCCTGGAACATGTAAATCCAACCCTTGAACTGAAAAAGCAAATAACGATAATACAGAAATTAATGCTAATATAACATATTTTCTAATTTTCACCTCGACACCTCCTTCCCCTTCTTTTTTTATTTTGTTTTATTTATTCTTTTATTCATTACTTAAATATTGTATTCTTTTAATATTTAAATTATGCTGAATTTCAATCAAAATATTAATTAAAAAAATTAAAAGCAATATATTTACAATGTTTTTACTTCATTTTACTATAAAGGTGGTATAATAAACTATAAAAGTTAAATAAAGGAGAAAAAATGTATATAAAAACATTTGGTAAATTTGAAATCGTGGAATTGAAAAATATGAATTTTTCACCCAAAGAGGTAGAAATAATAATTTTCATTATTTCTAAAAATGGATTTAGTGTATCAACTAACAAAATAATTGATGAAGTATGGAATCCAAACGAAAATTTACCTACTTTAAACAACCTTACTGTGTATTTTTCAAATATAAATAAAAAACTTAAAAATAAAGGAAAAATAAAAACAAAAAATTCAATTTCATATTTTGAAGCTAAAGATTTAAAAACCGATTTTAACAAATTTGTATTATCAACTAATAAATTTTTTTCTGATCCTTCAAACCAAAAAGCAGCTAATGAAGCATTTGAAGTTTATAGTGGGGAATTTTTACCTGGAATTTCATCAAATTGGGTTTTAACAACACGATATTATTACGAAGACCTTTATTTCGAACTAATTAAGTTGCTTGTCGAAAAGGAAAAAAGCAAAATAAAGAGGTTTGCTTATTTAAAAAAGATAATTGATGTAGGAAACAATTTTGAAAATATTCTTGAAATTTTAAAATTAATCCATGAGAATGAAAAAAATTATAAAAGTTTCATCGATGAAAATATTTTTGAATTAATTCATTATAAAGATAAATTACTTAGAGAACCAAGATTTATTGCCCTTTTAATCATTTTTGAAAACCAATTTAAAATATTAAACTTTTTAAGAAAAGGAGATTTTGTGTCTAAAGTTTCGGAAAATAAATTTAAGCTTCTTTTGGAAAAAAACAAAACTAAAGATACTGAAAGTGAATTTAATTTTTTAATAAAAAGGTTAAAAAAGGAAGGTGCCAAAATTAAGAAGGTAGGGATAATAAATTAAAAAATGGAATCATTTTTTCACTTCTCTATGATTTTTTTAACAGACTCTCTTATTATCAATTGAGGTTGGAGGATTACATTTTTTGGAATATTTGAACCTTTGTTGAAAATCCTTTCAATTAACAATTGAGCAGCAGTTTGCCCCATTTCCCACCTTGGTTGTCTAATAGTGGTTAAAGGAGGAACAATATATCTCACATACGGTGCATCATCAAAACCCATAATAGATACTTCTTCCGGAACACTAATTCCATTCTCATAAAGAGCACGTAATGCCCCAGTTGCACACCAGTCATTAATTGCAAAAACCGCGGTAAAATTTTTACCAAACTTTTTTAAATGCCTATTCACTGCTTCATAACCATATTCAGGTTCATATCCTGCAATTTCACTGAAAAAAACCTTAACATCAGTATGTTTTCTTAAAAATTTTAACACACCTTTTTCTCTTTCAACACTCGCCGGTGATTCTTTGGGACCTCTAATATAAAGAATTTTTCTATGGCCACATTCATAAAGATAATTCATTGCAATCACAGAACCTTTCTTGTTATTTAAATTTACCGAATCACAAGAAATATCTTCAATATTGTAGTCTAAAGCCACTATAGGTATACCACTTTTTTGAAAGGGTTCAAGATACGTAACTCCGGTGTATAATTCACACAAGATTACACCGTCAATTTTTCTCTTAAAAAATTGGTCTAATACGTATCTTTCTGATTCTGGAAGCATCTTTGGAATTGAAACAATTAACTCAAAACCTCTCCTACTAACAAAATCCTCTATTGCCATTACTATTTCATTATAATGGTCTCCAACTAAATTTGGAATTAATACTCCTACGGTATAATTTAATTCCGCTGTTTTTCTAAGAGCAGGCATAGGTTTATAACCTAACCTTTTTATAACACGTAAAACCTTTAAACGTGTTTCTTCCTTAACTTTTGGCGAACCATTGATTACTCTCGAAACTGTTGCAATAGACACTCCTGCTTCTCTTGCTACATCTTTAATGTTAGCCCCATAAAATCACCTCACTTAAAAATTTATAATGTTATACGGGTCAAAACTTATAAATTTTTCAGTACTTCTTTCTTTTATAATTTCTTTGTAAATATACATAGAAGGTTTTGGAATATATGCTTTTTTAGCAAAATCAGTATATGCCAGTCCAAATCTTTTCGAATACCCCTTTGCCCATTCGAAATTATCTATAATGGACCAGTGTAAATATCCGAATATTCTGATTCCTTTATTAATAGATTTTTCAACTGCATATAAATGAGAAATAAGATATTGTGGTCTTAATTTATCTTCCTCATCTGCAATTCCATTTTCAGTGACAATAATAGGTTTTTCGTATCTTTCAAATATTGCTTCTAAAATATTATACAAACCTACAGGATAAATCTCCCAACCAAAATCACTAGCGGGTCTACCATCTAAAGAAAGACCTTTTTCACTACAACTATATCCATATCCTGGAAGTATTTGCCAAGTAATTTTTAGATTTCCTAAATTATAGGGTATAAATTCTTCAACTACCTTTCTAGTATAATAATTTACTCCAATAAAATCAACTTTATCTTTTACCATATCCATAAAATACCAATTTTCAAAATACATTGCCTTTTCAAAAATTTCCTTATTTTCTTTTAAAACATCAATCCAAGAAAAAGAGTAAATAATTCCAACAGGTTTATTAGTATGTTTTTTAATAACATCATAAGCCAAATTGTGTGCTTTTGCTTGATTTATTAAACTTTTATTAAACCAATCAATTGAAAAATAACTAGGAGGAAAACCAGCATTGATATTTAAATAACCCAATTGACTTACTATATTCGGCTCATTTAATGAAGACCAGTAATCTACAATATCATTAAATTTCCAAGCAATATATTCGGCAAATTTTGCAAATTCAATTGAAATATTTTCATTTGCCCAACCAATTTTTTCTGTTTCTCTTCCCTTATGAACCAAAATCGGATCATGAATCCATAAAGGGAGTGTGAAATGATTTAAATTAACAATTACTGTAAAACCTCTCATTTTTAAATCTAAAATAATATCTCTATACTTCTCAACTGCTTCCCTGTTAGCTATTTTATCTAATTTTTCAAGCATATCTTCCGAGCCAAATTGAATATTTTGAGTACTATCAGGAAAAACTCTAGACCATTCAATTCCAATTCTTAGCAAATTAAAGCAAAAATCTTGAGCTAGTTGATGAATTTGGGGATAATTACTCATATAACCTGCTCCATTTTCAGGTAAATCTCCACTCACATTTCCATTTATTAAATTTTCAAAATCTCTAACCCAAACAAACCAATCAGTATTTTCGTCTATATCTTTTTTATTCTCTCCCATCTCAAATTGAAATCCGGAAAGAGATGCTCCAAATAAGAATTCTTTTGAAAACATAATTACCACCTCATTTATTTTTATCTTTTTCTTCTTCGCGCTTTTTTTTCAATAACTCTAAATTTTTCTTTTCTTTTATAACAAAATAAATCAAAAATATTGATGTAAAAATCAATAAAAATAAATTTAAATAAAATTCAAACGGCTTCGCAGGAGAAGAAATATAATAAAACAAAGTAATAATTTCTAAAATAAAAGCCCATGAAAATAGGACAATTAGTGATTTTAAAAACATCAAATATCCTCCAATTTTCTATATAATTTAGGTATACTTCCAACTAAAATTTTTGTATACTCGTGTTGAGGATTCAAAACTACATCATCTGGATTTCCATCTTCTACAATTCTTCCCTCTTTCATAACAAGTATTCTATCTGAAACATAATATGCCAATCCAAGGTCATGAGTTATAAACATTATAGATGTTCCTTGTTCTTCTCTTAACTTAAGTAAAAGTTTTATTATTCCTCCACGAGAAGAAGCGTCAATCATTGAAGTTGGTTCATCTGCTATTATAAATTTAGGTTTTAAAAGCCAACATCTTGCAATCATTATCCTTTGTTTTTGCCCTCCAGAAATTTGATGAGGATATTTACCTAAAATATCTTTAGGATCCAAACCAACTTTAACAAGTGAATCTTTAATAAGTTCCAGTGCCTCATTCTTAGAATATTCCTTATCCATAAGTCTAAATGCCTGCCACATTGTTCTTTCAACAGGATAAAAAGGATTAAAACTTGCAAAAGGATCTTGGAAGACAGCATGAAGATTTCTTCTGAATTCTTTTAACTCCTGATTTGTTTTAATATCATTCCATATATCTTTACCCTCAAAAACAATTTTTCCAGAAGTTGGATGAATTAATCTTAAAAGCATTTTTGCAGTTGTACTTTTTCCTGAGCCACTCTCTCCAACCAATGATATAATTTCTTTTTCCTTTACTTCAAAACTTATATTCTTTACAGCTTCAACATTTCTCCTGGCTAAAAATCCTATTGAAAAAACCTTTGATAAATTCTTTACTACTAGTCTACTCATGCTCTCTCCTCCGAATAAAGAAAACAAGCTACTTTTCTTTGTGGCTCTATTTCAACTAATTTTGGTTCTTTTTCTTTACAAACTGACATAGCTTTTGGACATCTTGGATGAAATCTACAACCAGAAGGTGGTTCAATAAGATTAGGTGGTGTACCTGGGATTGTAGTAATTCCTCTTTTTTTAATCTCAGGCTCAGGTGTAAGAACGGAGTTCAACAAACCTTCTGTATAAGGATTCAATGGTTTTTCGACAATTTTATCAACTGGTGATATCTCCATTATTTTTCCTGCATACATTACTAGCATCCTATCAGCAATTTGTCTAATAGTGGCAATATCATGCGTTACAAAAATAATACTTTTGACTATACCCTGTCTTTTCATTTCAAGAAGAATTTTCAAAAACACTTTCTGATTTACAACATCTAATGCAGAAGTCGGTTCATCTGCAATCAAAAGTTGAGGGTTTAATAAAGTGGCTATTGCAATCACGGCTCTTTGCCTCATTCCGCCACTAAGTTCAAAAGGATATCTATTAAGCCATTGCGGATCTAAATCAACATCTTCAAATCTTTTTCGGGCCTTTTTTAACAATTCATTTTTAGGAATTCCATGTGATTGAGCCAGATGTTCAACATATTTTGATAATTTTATTGTAGGCATTAGAGCATTCATGGCTGATTGTGGGATTAAAGACATCTCCTTTCCCCAAAATCTTTCTCTTACTTCTTCCCTTGTCAAGGAAGAAATTTCTACATATTCACCGTTAGATTTGAATAAAACCCTACCACCTACAATAGTAAGAGGTTTTATAATATTATTCAATAAAACATTAGATAATGTAGATTTTCCACAACCAGACTCACCAACTACACCAATAATTTCATTTTCCATTATTTCAAAAGATACATTGTCAACAGCTTTAACCTCTCTATTTTTTAATTTATAGTAAGCTCTTATATTTTCTATTTTTACCAATGATTCTGACATATTATTCCTCCCTCAATTTAGGATTAAATACCTCATCCATTGCGGTACTAATAATCAAAAGAGAAGCAGTTACAGCAACAATTGCTATACCAGGTGGTACAAACCACCACCATAAACCTCTTCGAATTGCATCCATCATCACGGACCATTGAAGAATAGTACCCAAAGAAATTCCTTCAGTTGGACCTAGCCCAATTAAACTCAAACTTGCCTCTCCCATTATTCCACCATTGATAAACAAAACAAATGACATGAAAGCATAAGTAGCAATAGTAGGAATTAAATCTTCAACAATTAATCTAAAATCTCCATAACCAGCCATTTTAGATAAATACACATATTCTCTAGACAAAACACTCATCAATTGAGCTCTAATAGCTCTAGCAAACCAAGGCCATTGAAACAACCCTAAAATTACAGCAATCATTTCTATACTTCTCACATCTAGATAACTTGCAATTAAAATCGCTATCAGAATTGATGGTGTTGTTAATACAATATTTGTAAATGACATTAATAAGTCATCAGTTATTCCTCTTCTAACAGCAGAAAAAGTACCAACAATTGTTCCAATTACAAGTGAAATCAAAGCAGCTAAAAAGCCAACATATAATGAAGATCTAATACCATATAAAAGCTGTGCAAGTATATCCCTTCCATATGTATCGGTTCCCAAGGGATGAGTTGAAGATGGAGCTTGTTCCATGTCCCACGTCATTTCAGTAGGATCTACTCTATATATCATAGGTCCAAATATTCCTAGCAAAATGAAAAATAAAACAATCGATAACCCAATAATAAACTTTTTACTTTTGAACAATGGTTTAAACATATTTTTAAACATGTCTCATTCCTCCTGACCTAATCTAATTCTCGGATCAATTACAGCATAAATGAAATCTACGATAAAGTTTGCTAAATAAATTGATGCAATCAAAATTACAAAGATACCTTGAATCAAAGGATAATCCAAAGATGTTAAAGCTCTAAATAATAAAAATCCTGTACCAGGATAATTAAAAATTATTTCTGTAATTAATGCTCCACCAAGTGCACCACCTAAACTTAAAGCAAGTCCTGTAATTTGAGGTAGTAAAGAATTTCTAAATACATATTTATAAATTCTTTTATCATTCATACCTAAAGCCTCAGAAAACCTTACATAATCATTTCCAAGTTCATATATGACCATTAATCGCATACCAATAGCCCATCCACCCATAGCAGAAACAACTATTGAAGCAAAAGGAAGAATATAGTGTTTTAATACATCAAGGACAAAACTCCAGCTCCAATTAGGAAAGCTTCCCTGTGAATATGCTCCACCAACTGGTAAAATTCCAAGTTTTACACCGAAAAAGAATATAAAAATCATACCAAGCCAATAATAAGGAATTTGAGAAACAATTAAAGAAGTTGTTAATACCCCCTTATCAATCCAACTATTTCTTCTGTAAGCAGCTAAAGCACCTAAGGAATTACCCAAAAACCATGCAACAATCGTTGCTGGTAGTAATAGCAGTAAAGTCCAAGGCAAAACAGGAATTACTAAATCTAAAACTTTCCTAGGATAATATGAAACTGAAGTACCTAAATCTCCTTTTAAGGCATTACCTAAAAAATCAAAATATTGAACATACCAAGGTTTATCAAACGCAAATTGTTCCATTAAAGTTTTTTCAGCTGCTCTAATTTGTTCTGGATTCGCCTGAGCAACTTGAGATAATCTTGATAATATCTGATTTAAAGGGTTTCCAGGAATAACTCTTGGTAAAATAAAAACAATTGTGGTTGCTACAATATAAGTAATAAGCAGGAAAATTAAACGTCTTCCAATGAATTTCAGCATTTGTTTAGAAATCATCTAATTACCACTCCTTGTCTAAAAATACCCCCGAGAAAAGATCCCGGGGGTTATGTATTATTCTGCAGAATTTTTGAGATCATCTAATATTACTTTTGTAGGTATTGAAATACCACCTTTTTCAATTGTATTAAACCAATTTGGAATTGATTTTGGTGAATTTTTAGGTGAAATTCCAAAGAGAGTAGGTAAAGTCCTTATGTGCCATGCGGCTGGTCTTGACCAATATGGGTTGTCCTCATTTGGCCAATTTATCCAATATTTTGTGGAATATTCATACCAATGAGCTGTATAGAATGCTGGAATACTTGGCATATCTTGATAGAATATTTCTTGGATTTTGTAATATGCTTTTTTCATATGTTCAGTATCAAGAGTAGAAACAACGGAATCCAACAATTCCATAACTTCTTCATTTTTATATCTTTCCCAGTCTCCTGCCCAGTTTGAAACACCAACTGGACTTGTAAGTCTATAATCTCCAACAAATCTGTAAATATTGTATGGATGATCAAATGATGGCCCAACACTCCAGGAAATAATAAGATCAAATGTACCTTTTGTCATTTCGTCAGCCCAAATGGAATAGTCAGGAAATTCTGGTTTTACATCAATACCGATTTTCTTTAAATTTACAGCTATCATATTACACATCATCATCCAGTCAGACCATCCATATGGAACTTTTATTTTATATGGACCAAGTTTTTGACCATCTGGTGAAACTCTAATTCCATCTGGTCCCATTTTAAATCCAGCTTCGTCTAATATTTTATTTGCCATATCTAAATCTGTTGGAACTCTTCCATCTTCTGAACCCCATACTTTTTTTGCAAGGTCATAATCAATGTATTGTTTGTTGGGCTCAAATAAATCAATTACCATTGATGGGTGAGCTTGGCTACCATAGCCGAAATATGCTTTTTGAAGCATTTCTTTGTAGGGAATTGCATATGCTATAGCCTTTTTAACAGCCGGATTGTTAAGAGGTTCTTTGGTATTGTTTATATAAAGAAATCCTACACCATCAGGTAAGAAATATGGTTCGGATTTGTACCACGTTCCGATTTCTAAACCTTTCTTTTCCCAAAGTTCCCATACACTTGGAATAAATAGAGCTGCCCAATCAACATCTCCTTGTTCTACTGCTAATGCAGCGCTATTGTTATCTTTGTAAATTACATGCGCAATATATTTAGGCCTCGGCAAACCAAATATATCCTTACCCCACCAATCATCAATTCTTTCATAAACAAGTATATTTGGATCAGAGTAGAAAAGCTTGTAAGGACCTGAAACCACTTGTTCTTTAGGATCATCGTTAATAAAATCTCTTACATCCATTCCTTTTGCTTCAATTCTTTGGTAAACGTGTTTTGGAACTATTGCAGTTTGAAATGCGAAATTCAAAAATTGGAAATAATTTACATTATCTTCCCTTGCCTTAAATTCAACTGTTTTTTCGTCAATTGCTTTTACATATTCAACGTACACATCCCAACCTGTGCCAGGACCTATACCAATCTTTTTAGTTAGTTCAAATGTATAAACAAAATCATCTGCAGTAATTGGAAGGCCGTCACTCCATCTAGCTTCTGGTCTAATGTGAATTCTCACTGTCTTATCATTTAAAAATGTATAACCTTCTGCAATAAATGGAATCCAAGCATTTTTTCCTAAATCATAAGTAAAAGCCTCCAAATACAAAAATTGATCAGTACCCCACGTACTTTGTGGACCATAAAGATTAAAAGTAGTTGCAGGTCCCCAAATTGCTCCAGCAACGTAAACTGTTTCATCTCTAGGTAATTGAATCCCTGCAAAACCCGCAAAAACAAACAAAGAAACAACAATTAAAACAAAATACTTTCTCATACGTTCACCTCCTTATTAAGTGAAATGCCAAAAACTTGTAAACATTTACATCCTAAATATATCAATGTAAATAATTACACAAAAAATGTTCTTAATATTACTTAACCTGTTTTAAACTCAATTATGAACAAAAATCATATATACGCTTTTATTTATTAACATATATTTAAAATATGTTAAAATTATTAAAAAGATTAAGAGGAGGTATAATATGCTATTTGTTTCAAAAGAATTTTCTTTTGATGCCGCCCACAATCTTGTAAAGTATCATGGTAAATGTGAAAAACTTCATGGGCATACATATAAACTTGTTGTAACAGTTGCAGGAAAAAAAGATGATGAAGGGATGGTCATTGATTTTAACGAATTGAAAAGAGTTGTAAAAAATTATGTTTTAAATATTCTTGATCATTCGTATATTAATGACATTCTTGAACAACCAAGTGCAGAAAATATTGCCGAGTGGATATGGAACAAAATTTCAGACAAATTACAAACAGATCGATATTTTCTGTATGAAATAAGATTATACGAAACCCCCACTTCCTATGTCACACTTAGAAGGGATGATTTAAAATGACAAGCTTTGACAAAATTATCGAAAGAAGAGGTACTAATTCATATAAATGGGACTTTGGTCATAACACTCGTATAAAAAACCTTCTTCCTCTATGGGTTGCAGACATGGATTTCGAAACACCGAAAGAGGTAATTGAAGCCATAAAAAACAGAGCAAATCACGGAATATACGGATATACCTTTCGGCCAGATTCATATTATCAATCTATAATTTCGTGGTTCAAAGAAATTCATGACATTGAAATTAAAAAAGATTGGATCGTTCCTATTCCAGGTGTTGTTCCTGGAATTTCTTTTGCTATACAAGCCTTTACAAATCCAGGTGATAAAATAATCATTCAACCACCTGTTTATCGACCTTTTTATGAAGTTATTACTGAACTTGGAAGAAGAATTAATCTTAATCCTTTGATTGAAGAGAATGGTTATTATAAAATGGACTTTGAAAACCTTGAAAAAATTATCGATGAAAGAACAAGAATGTTAATTTTGTGTAGTCCACATAATCCCGTTGGAAGGGTATGGAAAAAAGAAGAATTGGAAAGACTTGGAGAAATTTGTATAAGGAAAAATATAATTATAGTTTCTGATGAAATACACGCAGATATTGTTTACAGTCCCAGTAAACATAATGTTTTAATTTCTGTTTCCGAAAAACTATTGGATAATACTATTATTTTAACTGCACCTAACAAAACCTTCAATATTGCTGGCTTACAATCAGGGAATGCATTTATTCCTAGTAAAAAACTTAAGGATCAATTCTCTGCAGTAATTAACTCCCAACATTTAAGTATGTCAAATATTTTTGGGATTGTAGCAACAGAAGCTGCCTATAAATATGGCAAAACTTGGTTAAATAGTCTTTTAGACTACTTATATAAAAACGCCGAATTTGTAAAAAGTTATCTTGAAAGCAAAACTAATGTTAGAACTCAGATTCCTGAAGGAACGTTTTTGATGTGGCTTGATTTCAGAAATTATAATTCTAAAGATGATATTCACAAAAAACTTCTTGAAAATGGATTGTGGTTAAATGAAGGAAAAGAATTTGGAAAAGAAGGAATTGGTTTTGAAAGAATGAATATAGCAACTTCACGAAAAATCATTGAAAAAGCATTAAAAATAATCGAAAAAACCGTAAAAAAATAAGCCACCAAAATGGTGGCTTATTTTCTATAGTTTACTTTTTTTACTTTATCATATAGATCTATAAATAGTTTCGATAGAGCATAAATTATGACCAAAAATTCAAGCCTACCAGCAAACATGGCAATAGTTAATGTCCACATTGCACCAAGAGGCATGGTAGAAGAAGTTATTCCTACTGATAAACCTACACCATTCATAGCAGAAGAAAATTCAAACATAGACTCTGTTAAACTATAACCGTAAAGAGATAAAATTATACTTCCAACAAAAAATGTAGAAAAATACATAGAAAAAACTATCAAAATTTCTTTAATATCTTCATAACTAACAAAATTCCTATTTTGTCCCTTCCAAACAGCTACTTTAGTCACACTTCTAGATGGTAATAAAAATTCTTTTATCGAATGTAATACTACTTTGATTGTCACCCAAATACGATATTGTTTTAAACCACCTGCTGTGGAGTCCATACCTCCTCCAGCTAGCATTAAAGAAGTTAAAATGAACATAGCGACACCGAAATTTATCCACAGAGGGTTTGAAAGATCAACCGTCGAAAAACCAGTTCCAGTTAAGGCTGATGTTGTCTGAAAAATAGCCTGTCTAAAACCTTCAGAAAAATTTGTAAATATTTTCCCGAGACCATTCAAAGTTATTATTAAAGTCGTTATAAATATTGTTGAAATCATAAGCCATGGTTCACCATTTCTTACTAAAGCTTTGAAATTCCCGCGCCATAAAGCATAATGAACTCCAAATCCCGTTCCACCCATAAACATCAGTATCATTGTTACAATTTCGATATTTAAATTATTATATTGACCAATACTTGCATTTTTAACTGAAAAACCTCCAGTTGCAAGTGCTGTTAATGAATGATTAAAAGCATCAAAAAGAGGCATTCCTGCAATATTCAATGAAATTACTCCAATTACAGCATAAACTACGTATATGAGAGAAATAATTCTAGCAGATCTTTTAATATTTGGGGCAATATTGTCAACTCTGCCTTCTGCATGATACATTCCAAACCCCTTAGGACCTATAACCGAGCCCATCATTATAAGGGCAAATCCTGCACCACCAATAAATTGCATCAAACTTCTCCAAACTAAAATAAGTTTAGATGCATGTTCCACATCTTGAAACATAGTCAATCCTGTTGTAGTAAATCCACTAGTTGCCTCAAAAACTGCCTGCGAAAATGTTAGATGTTCGATTAAAACAAAAGGTATAGAACCAATTAATACAACAGAAAGCCAGGTGAAAAGAACAATAACAGCTCCTTCTCTAACTGTAACAGTGGGGGAAGATTCAAGTTTGGAAATTTTCTTCAAAAAAATTCCCAACCCTAATGAAACAGCTGAAGAAATAATAAATGCAAGAATATGCATCCATTCAAAAGGAAAAAAGAATGCAAAAATGGTAGGAATCAAAAGAATTATTGGATAGAATAAAAGAACATTTCCTACATTAAAAAATATAATTTGATATTGCTCAGATTTTTTTGGCATCTTTTTCACCTGTTAACAGATTTGCTATTTCTGTTTGAACAGTAGGAACAGCAACAATAAACAATATATCACCAATATCTAATATAGTATCCCCATGAGGAATTATTACTTCACCTTTTCTCAAAATTCCTCCAACTACGCAATCATGTGGTAATCCAATATCTTTTAATTTTTTACCAATAACCTTAGAATTTTCTGGTATTTCAATTTTTAAAAAAGCAAGTTTTCCTTCTTCAAGTGATAGAAATTCTTCCAGTTCCTTACCAAACAATAAATTTTCTACAGCTCTTTGCATCATAGTTGTGGTACTCACAGCTGCAGAAATACCCAGTTTATTAAATAATTCTATATTATCAGGATTGTTAATTAAAGTTACAATATTTTTAACTCCAAAAATTTTTTTTGCAAGTTGAGTGATTATTAAGTTTTCCTTGTCTTTATTGGTTAGAACAACTATAATATCTTCTTCTTCAATATCAAGTTGTTCTAAAACAGATCTTTTGCTAGCATCACCATGAACAATTACAGCTTTTAAATCTCTGGCAAAATCTTCACATAATTGCGCATCCTTGTTAACTACATAAATTCTATAACCTTTACTTGAAATAGATTTTGCCAAAAAATATGCTATTCGTTCCCCTCCAATTATTACAACCTTCATTTATAATCACCAACCACAAAATCAGATAACTTATCTATAGCAAGTACTGTCGGAGAAATAACTTCAACGTCATATTCTCTAAATAGCTGTATATTATCGGGCTCATAAACACGAGCAATTACTTTTTTCACCGCAAAATAATATTTACAGGCCATGGAAATTAAAAAATTTGTATTATCATCTTCTGTTAATACAAAAACATAATCAGCTCTATCTATTTTTGCTTCCATTAATACATCTTTTTCAGTCGCATCACCAAAAATTGTAAAGCCTGTAAATTCAACGGTAAGATTTTCAAAAGCTTTTTCATCCTTGTCTATCACAACAACATTATGTCCTATTGAAGATGCTCTACTAGCGACATTTGCTCCAACTTTCCCACAACCAATTATTACTAAATATAAATTGTCTTTACTTTTATTTCTCATCTTTCTCCACCTTCTCTTTGTTTGGATCAAGAGCTTTGGCTGCATTTAAATGTCTTAAGGCAAGTTCTCTATTTCCTCTTCTTTTTAGCAGTTCATACATTAAATAATGAGGTGCTGGTGAAGATGGAGCAAATTTAAACATTTGCCGAATTGATTTCTCTGCCCTATTTAAATCGCCTTTTTTAATATATTCGTTTGCTTCTCTTAAGAGTCTATCAAATGTTTCTTTTGGTTTTTCGAGTAAATTTTTTACTTTGGATATTAATTCTTCTTTTGTAAAAGGTTTTGATAAATAGTCAACATTTTCAAACTTAAATAGTTCAGAGATAACTTCAGGCTTCACATACGCTGAAATAATTAAAATTGGGATATCAATTCCTTCCTTTCTAATTTCCCTGATCAAATCTAGTCCAGATTTGCCCGGTAATTTTATATCAGTAATTATTAAATCATATTTTTTTTCATTATTAAAAAAAATTTTCAAGGCTTCTTCTGCACTCACGAAAGAATCAATTTTGACTGATTCATCTCCCAAAAACCTCTCTATTAAGAATCTAACATTTCTTTCATCATCTACAACCAAGAAATCTGGCATATTTACCTCCTTCAAAAAGAAAAAGTTAGGGGGATTTTCCCCCTAACATATTATACCACTCTTGAAATAATATTACCAAGTTCTATAAAACTTTCTTTTAAACTTGCGCCACCAACAAGACCACCATCAATATCAGGCTGTACAATCAAACTGAATAAATTATTTGGTTTTACGCTTCCACCATATAGAATTCTAACTTTCTCGGCACTTTCTTTGGAATACATTTCACTTAAAAGCTCTCTTATAAATCTATGAACTTCTTGTGCTTGCTTAGGAGTTGCAACTTTTCCTGTACCAATAGCCCACACTGGTTCATAAGCAATAATAACTTTTTCTATATCTTCAACTCCTTTTACACCTTTACGTATTTGAGTTTCTACTACTGCAAATGTTAGACAATCTTCTCTCTCTTCTAATCTTTCTCCTACACATAAAATAGGGGTAATCCCAACTTCTAACGCTTTTAATACTTTTTTATTAATTAAATCATCAGTTTCTCCAAAAATATGTCTTCTTTCACTATGTCCTAAAATTACATATTCAACACCAATTTCCTTCAACATCTTCCAAGAAATTTCTCCAGTAAAAGCACCTGAATCTTCATAATGCATGTTTTGAGCAGCAATTTTTATATTTGAATCTCTTAAAATTTCATATACCCCTGGAATAGAAACAAATGGTGGTGCCACAATAATATCATATTCTTTTACACCAGCAAAACCGTTCAATAATACACTAGAAAATTGTATTGCTTCAGTTGGAGTTTTATTCATTTTCCAATTTCCAGCTAAAATCAATCTCCTAACTTTTTTTTTATTTGTTATAGAAGAAATTCCTGGCAATTCTTTTCCCTCAAGAAATTCAAGTGATGCTCCTCCTCCAGTTGAAACATGGGAGAATTTATCTTTTATTCCAAATTTTGTAACTGCTGCTGCACTATCCCCTCCACCAACTACTGAAATTGCTCCTTTAGTAGTTTCCTCAGCTATTGCAAGCGCTATTT
>Ga0190359_1001281_pt1 | contig 15999 bp, 11 predicted proteins | sample 48721823_MG_FD_161269 | JGI IMG/M metagenome (GOLD analysis project Ga0190359, IMG submission 161269) | Hydrothermal vent microbial mat bacterial communities from Southern Trench, Guaymas Basin, Mexico - 4872-18-2-3_MG | ecosystem: Environmental > Aquatic > Marine > Hydrothermal vents >... | reverse complement strand
GACAAAGAAACTCTCGAGAAAGAATATGAAATAATAGGGGAGATGTGCCTGGACAATGGGGCTATTGAGGTCTATGTTGCCGATAACTACACAACCCAGGAGAGAGTGTGGAAAGTGAGAAGAAATATCCCAGAGTCTTTCATGGTCATAAGTCCCAATCAGACGTCAGAGGATATAGTAGTTCCGATCAGCAAGGTAAGAGATTTTGTATTACAGGTAAAAGAAATTGCTAGTACCTACGATGTGATTATTCCTTGCTATGGTCACGCAGGAGATGGAAACATACATGTAAGAGTAGTAAAAAACCCTTCCCATAGCCTGGAAAGCTGGTATACAATTCTACCAGAGATACGGGAGAAGCTATACGATGTAGCCATTGATCTGGGGGGAACAATAAGCGGAGAACATGGGATAGGACACAAAAGGAAAAGGTATCTTGGCAAGGCGCTCAATAGTAAAACCATAGAACTGATGAAGAGAATAAAACTTGCTTTTGATCCGAACAATATATTAAACCCGGGCAAAATATTTGATGTGTAGAACAGCTTGTAGAAGTTTCGTTTCTTTTCCGGGAATTCACCTTTTACACCCCCCACAAATTTTTCACAGAAATTTCACTGTAAACTCGATAAATGTTTTTATAAATTAGAAGATAGTTGAAGTCTGCAGAAGGAAATAGTGATGAATGAGAAGCAGATTCTCTCGGTGTATGAACTTAAGAACAGGTACGATCCAGATCCTCCCCATTCGGAACAGGTAACCAGACTTGCGTTAAAGCTTTTTGACCTGTTAAGAGATTTGCACAAACTGGACGATAGAGAAAGAAACCTACTTCATGCAGCTGCCCTGCTACACGACATAGGCTATGCGATAGGGGATGGTAAGCAACACCATATAAATTCGACGAAACTGATTCTTCAGAATAAGCTCAGTGGATTCAGCGAAAATGAGATAAAAAAAATAGCATATACTGCCTGTCTTCACAGGAGAAGATCCACCCCTGAAGAATGCCTTGCCTTCAACGAACTTGAGGAAGAAGACAAGAATATAGTGCTCAAGCTTGCTTCTCTTTTGAGACTTGCTGATGGGATGGATAGAACTCATAGGAGTTCTGTCAAAGATGTGGAATGCAGGATAAATGAGGAGGTGGTAATTTTCTATCTGAAATCGGATTTTTCTCTTGATCAAGAACTCCAGGCTACGATAAGGAAATCCACACTTTTCAAGGAAATTTTTTCAAGGGATGCAATTTTTCTTCAAAAATAAACTCTTACTTCAGCACTGGTTCAATCTTTTTTATCAGATCGCTAAAGACTGCGTTTATTGATTTGTTACCATTTATAATAACAAACCCATAAATCTCATGTAATCTGTTATAAATCTGATTAAGCTTCTTTTGGTACATCAGAAAGCTTTCGACCCAGTCTCTGGATAGCCCAAGATCCATCCCCGATTCCCAGTAGTCCATAGCATTAGCTTTTTTCCATCTTCTCTCAATAAGCTTCCTCGGAGAAACCTTAAGATAAAAGACTATATCAGGAATAATTGCAAGGCCATAAAGGTTTCTTACCCACTCAAAATCTGCTCCACGCACCATGTCTCTAGCCATAAGAGTGTAAATATATCTATCAGCAAGAACGATGAAACCCGCTCTCAGAGCCGGGATTATAACATTTTCCAGCTGATCCATAAAGTCAGTTGCATAAAAAAGTCCCATAGTTGTGGGACCGAGAGTGTTTCCCTGTCTTGCTCTATCCAGTTCCACACTGATAAGGGGAGATCTTTTTATCCCTACATCAACAACCGCGTATCCCCGTTCTTCAAGCCAGTTTTTCAATAACAATATTTGAGTACTTCTCCCAGATCCATCTGCACCTTCGAGCACTATAAGTTTCCCGGTGAGTTTGGTAACATCACAGTTTGGTAGGGGCTCTATGTAAAACCTTTTCATTTATCCTCCTTGCCCCTTCATTTTAAACCTGCATAGGTCGATTTTAGCTTCTATAGTTTCCCTTATTATCTTTTGCTGTTCTTCTATAGGAAGGGTTGCATCTATCACCACAAAATTAAACTCTTTTACCATTTGCTCGTATTTCTCAGCTATTTTGCTTTGAAATATTTTAAAGCTTTCCAGTATGTCAGGATGAAGATTTAAGTCCATCCCGGCTTCATAGTATTTGATCTTTGTACGACTGAGCATAAGTCGCTCGATTGCCACAGAGACAGGGACCCTGAAATAAAAAATCAAATCAGGGATTGGAGCGAAGCTATACAAATTTCTGAGCCACCTATCAGAACACCCTCTCACGGAATCTCTCGCAAAGGCAGTGAAAATGTACCTGTCTGCAAGCGTTATGAAACCTGATCTTAAAAGTGGATATATCTGACGCTCAAACCTATCAGCAAAATCAGTGGCGTGAATCAGGCTGAAAGTGGTAGGTGTTAAAAGCTTTTTTTTCTTTCCTCTTTTGATAGCCTGCCTTACGAACTCAGAAGAGTTCCACTCCGTTAGAAAGACTTTGTAGTGGTTACTTTCCAACCATCTTTTGAGAAGATACATCTGGGTGGACTTTCCGGATCCATCAAGTCCTTCAACAACAATCAATTTACCATCATACTTCCTGTCTAAGTACTTACCTGAGAAAAACATAGCTGCATCAAATATAATCAAAAGGTTTCATAAAATAAAGGTGGTGGCGAAGTTTTATACTGAGTTATTTTATAAGCTTTTAAAATATTCCCTCTGGCCTGCTCGAAAGTTCTTTCATCCTTAGCGTGAACGATACACAACTCCTCTCCTTCTTTAACATACTCCGAAATTTTCTTCAAAACCACAAACCCTACCTCTGGTAGTATTCTGTCTGTTATCTTTTTCCTTCCCGCACCCAGACCAACAGCTGCCAGACCCAGAAGCTCTGTATCAATCTCTGTAATATAACCTGAGACCATTGACTTCACAGGCTTTACGATCGGAGCTTTTCTATATTTTTCAGGATTTTCAATATATCTTACGTCTCCTCCCTGAGCTTCGACCAGCTCCAGAAACTTTTCAAAGGCCTTTCCATTTTTCAGATTTCTGGAAGCTAACTCCTCTCCTGCTTTTAAATCACTGGCGATTCCGGCAAGGACGAGCATCCAGGCAGTAAGATAAACAGTTACGCCCGCCAGATCACCCGGCCCTTTGCCCTTTAGTACCTCAATTGATTCTTCCACTTCCAGCCAGTTTCCAGCTTTATTCCCCAGAGGCTGATTCATATCCGTTATAACAGCCTTTACTCTGAGGCCGAACTCCTCTCCAACGCTTTTTAACTTCTGGGCGAGCTTTCTGCTTTGCTCATATTCCTGCAGAAATGCTCCGCTCCCTGTCTTAACATCGAGAACCAGTGCATCTATCCCCTCTGCTATTTTTTTGCTTAAAATACTGGCACAGATCAACGGGATGGATCTTACTGTAGCAGTGACATCTCTGAGGGCATACATTTTCCTATCTGCCGGGACTATCTCTTCTGTTTGGCCAATCATTGCCACTCCGATTCTCTCAACCTGAGAAACAAATTCCTCTCGACTCAAGTTCACTCGCATTCCGGGAATACTTTCAAGCTTATCAAGGGTGCCACCTGTGTGCCCAAGGCCTCTACCAGAAATCATCGGAACAATGCAACCACAAGACGCTGCTAAAGGGGCTAGAATTAAGGAAACCTTGTCACCCACACCGCCGGTGCTATGCTTGTCGACCTTAATTCCTTCAATGTGGGAAAGATCTACAACTTCTCCGGAGTTTACCATCACCTCCACCAAGGCAAGGGTTTCTCTGTCTGTCATCCCCTGAAAATTCACTGCCATAAGCCAGGCAGACATCTGATAATCAGGGATTTCACCTTTCACATACCCGAGAACAAAGTCTTTTAACTCTTCCGGAGAGTGTTCATCTCCTCGTTTTTTTTTCTCTATGAACTCAACAGGATTCATACTCTCTCTCCTTTCCCTCAAGCCGTAGTTTCTTCAGTATCTTTTTTATAAACTTAAATTCTATCTGCTTTTGCTCCCACCGTGTATAATGAATAAGATAAGCCCCTACAGCAGCTAAAAGAAGATTCGGTGTCCACATTGCCCAGAATGGGGATACATAAGCATAATCTGCCAGTTCTTCCCCACCAATCAAGAATACATAATAAAGAACAAAGAAAAAGATGCTCAGAGTGGCTCCAACAAACATTCCTCCTTTTCTTACCATTATTCCAAGAGGAGCTCCAACGAGAACAAACACAATACAGGCAAAAGGGATGGAAAACTTTTTGTGTATTTCCACAAGATACCTGTTGATCTGACGCTGATAAACCATGAAAAGCTGATATTCTCCAATAATTCTGCCGGCAGTATCCAGAAATTTTCCCATTTCTAGCTTCATCCTGCCTTTGTTTATTTCGGCTTTTCTTCTCTTTATGATTTTAATTAGATGATTTATTTCCATGTTTTCTGCATTATTAATATAGTTTTTCGCCATGTAAATTATTTTTTTTCTTATCGACTCCCTTTGCTTTTCATACTCCTTTATTTTTTCTTTCATCATTTTTATTGTCATCTCTCTATCACCCCGCCTTCCACTTTCTGTTCTCTTAAGTGTCAGATTATCAACGGGAATGACTATCCTGTGCTTCTTGAATTTCAGAATCCTGTAGTTTTCGAACTCTTTTTTATCGAGTTCATGGATTTCTCCATCAAAAAGATCAAATATTACTGAATTCTCAATAACGTTTAGCTTCCCTCGATCAGCATAGATAGTTACCTGATGCCCTTCTCTGTCAGGGCTGTAGATTACCACACCCTCAAGCTCCTCTTTTCTTCTTCTGCTTACGTAAATGGAATAACCTGAAATATTCTCAACAAAATAACCCGGTTCAATGTCCAGGTCAGGACGCTTCCTGTAAATGTCCCGGGTTAGAAGTCGTGCCCGATGGTTAAATTCTGGCAGAATATTGTTATTAAAATAAATCATTACAATACACGTAATTACCCCGAAAACTATCCCGGGGCTAAGAATGGAAATAAAATTGATTCCGCCTGCCCTCATGGCAATAATCTCATTATCCTCGGATAATCTTCCATAAGCCATCAGGATTGCTACAAGTGTTGCCATCGGTACAGATAGCGCAATTATCCATGCCATGTTGAGATAGAGAAAGTTAAAAATGATTTTAATGGGTAAGCCTTTACCCAGAAGTTTATCTATTGTTCTGACAAGAAAATTGGTTAACAACACAAATGTCACAACCAAAATGGAATAAATAAAAGGGAACACAATCTCGCGATAAATATACCGGCTTCCAATCCATCCAAAAGAATACCGCCATATATCTTTTGCAATTATCCTCAGATATTTCATCGTCATAAATTAAGCTAAAACATTTTAATTCGTATGAACTTTTTCAGGATGATTGCTTGTTTCAAATCGAAAGAGCGAGCCGAGAAACTCCAGTTTGATAATTGTTTCTAAGCGTGTTCCAGGATCCCTTGATGATCTGATGGAGAAAATTATATTTATTCAGTTAATAATTATTGTCATCTTTACACCACTTTTTATTGTCAAATCATATCTACTATGGCACGGCTTGTCAGAAGATAAGAGCTTTAAATTTTAGAAAATAGTGAGTTTGAGGTGTTCATTTTAGTTTGTTTAATGTAAAATTAGGTGTATTGATATAAACGCCTAAATATTTGATGGAATTGTTTATCTCGAGGAGAAAAAATTTTAGAAAAAATCTGTAAAACGGGAGGTTCAGGTACGTGGTGGTACAGGCGATAGTTAAGGTTAGGAATAGATTTTTGCCGAGTAATTTATCGACTATTGGAGGAGACATAAATGCGATAGTTGGGGATATTTTATAACTTTTCAAGTTTTTTCTCAGGAAGTTGAAATAGAATTGGTAACAAGATATCTGTATCACCTCTTTTGATCTCATTCCCTTCTTAAATCGTATGATGTTATCCTGGCTTTGTAGTGCTATAGGACCATATTTTTTCTCCTTGGGCTATGCCTTCATTACTCATTATTTTTAGTTTAATCAATTGTACCACCATGTGCATGAACTTTCCCGGTAAGTAAAAAAACAATACTTGAGAGATAAAGATAATCAAGATGCTAAGCAGGTGAGTACATAATTATTGAAACTGGAGGTTTCAGGATAATAGAGTCACTAAAGGTTAGTTTTCGATTCGGAGACTTACATTGCATAGATACTTTATTTCTGTTAATATTCTGGGAGTGCCTTTCTTGTTTTTCACTAAAATTTCAACAGGCTCTTATTTTACAGTTTTTACAGTGCCACTGGGTTATTTATTGTACCAACTAATATCTAAATATTTTAACTTTAAGACGCTTTTTTGTTTACTATATTGCGGTTAAAAGGGGGAGGATATGTAATGCGAGGGAAAAGATTAGTAATTGTAGGTTTGTTGTGTTTTTTTAGCTTTTTACTGGCAAAGTCAGATTATGGAAAGTATGAAAAACTTATAGCACAAATCAATATCCCTTACAAGAAATATGTTCTTGATAATGGGCTAACTTTGATTGTTCACGAAGATCATAAGGCACCGATTGTGGCTGTAAATATATGGTATCACGTGGGGTCGAAAAATGAAAAGAGAGGGAAGACAGGCTTTGCTCATCTTTTTGAACATCTGATGTTTAACGGTTCTGAGCACTATAATGATGAATATTTTAAGCCTTTTGAGAAAGTTGGTGCAACGGACATGAACGGTACCACCAATAATGACCGGACAAACTATTTCGAGAATGTCCCGGTGAATGCCCTTGACCTTGCTCTATGGATGGAGTCGGATAGAATGGGATATTTATTGGGGGCCATTGATCAGGCGAAGCTTGATGAGCAGAGGGGTGTGGTTCTAAATGAGAAGCGTCAGGGTGAGAATCAGCCTTATGGAAGAGTCTGGAATATAATTGCGGAACACACATTTCCGGAGGAGCATCCATACTCCTGGCCAGTTATTGGATATGAGGAGGATATTAAAGCTGCTACTCTTGAAGATGTCCATGAATGGTTTAAAACCTATTATGGTCCAGCAAATGCTACTCTGGTAATTGCTGGAGATGTTAATGCTGAGGATGTAAAAAAGAAGGTAGAAAAATATTTTGGTAGTATACCGTCGGGGCCTCCTGTAGAAAAATTTGATAGATGGATACCGGTTCTCCGTGGTGAACACAGATATGTTATGCAGGATAGAGTCCCTCAGGCAAGAATTTACAAGGTTTATAATATTCCAGAATATGGGACAAAGGAGGGGGTGTTTTTTGAGCTGATTGCGGATATTCTTTCTTCAGGTAAAACTTCAAGGCTTTATAAAAGGCTTGTTTATGAAGAGCAGATTGCGACGGATGTCTATGCCTATGCCTATTTGAGGGAGATTGCGGGGCAGCTTGTTATAATGGTGAATGTCCGACCTGGTGAGAGTCTAAAGAGAGCTGAGGAAATTTTAAATGAGGAGATTGAAAAGTTTCTCAAGAAAGGCCCCACGGGCGATGAACTTGAGCGGGTGAAGACAAATTATTTTTCCAGTTTTATAAAGGGTATGGAGAGAATTGGAGGGTTTGGAGGTAAGTCTGATATTCTTGCTACCAATCAGGTGTTTACAGGTGATCCCGGTCATTATAAGAAGCAGCTTTTGTGGGTAGCGGAAGCTTCGAGGGAAGATTTAGTTGAGACTGCCAGAGAGTGGATGTTACCAGGCTATTTTGTTTTAGAGGTTCATCCGTTTCCAGACTATTCTGCCACCAAAGAAGATGTGGATCGCTCCAGATTGCCAGATGTAGGAAAGCCTCCAAAACCAGAGTTTCCATCTTTTTCTAAGTTTGAACTGGATAATGGGCTTGAGGTTTATCTTGTAAAGAGGGAAGTTGTCCCTATGGTCAATTGTCGGCTGATTATAAACGCGGGATACGCTTCCGACCAATTTTCTAAGCCGGGGGTCTCGAGTTTTGCAATGGACATGCTGAATGAAGGTACGCGTAAATATACTGCTCTGGACTTGAGTGAGGAACTGGATAAGATAGGTGCTGATCTAAGTACTGGTTCATCACTCGATGTGTCTTATGTGAATCTTACGGCTTTGAATACAACTTTAGAAAAAGCTTTTGAGCTTTTTAGCGAGGTTGTTCTGTTCCCAACATTTCCAGAATCTGAAATTGAAAGGATTCGGAAGCAGACTATAGCATCGATTCAACAGGAAATGGCACAGCCAATTGGAATGGCCTTGAGAGTGTTGCCAAAATTTTTGTATGGTAAGGGACATGCTTATGGGAATCCATTTACAGGGGATGGTACTATTGAGTCAGTGAACTCTATCCAGAGGGATGATCTGGTACAGTTTCATAAGACGTGGGTTAAGCCGAATAATTCAAAGCTAATTGTCGTTGGAGATATTACAGAGGACAGATTAAGGGGACTACTGGAAAAATATTTTAAGTCATGGAAACCTGGAAAAGTATTGGAAAAGAATATAGCTCCTGTAGAACTACCTCGTGAGTCAGTTGTTTATATCATGGATAAGCCACAATCTCCACAGTCATTGATAATAGCCGGCCATGTTGCTATACCAAAGGATGATCCGGATGAAATAGCTGTAGATGCAGTGAACAGGATATTGGGAGGTACTTTTACATCACGGATAAACATGAATATTCGGGAGGACAAACACTGGTCGTATGGTGCGAGATCTCTAATTTTAGATGCTAAGGGACAGGCGCCTTTTATAGTTTATGCCCCTGTTCAGATTGATAAGACCGCTGATGCTATGCTGGAGATTTTAGATGAGATTAGAGGGATTCTTGGGGAGAAGCCAATTACTCTGGAAGAACTTGATAAAACGAAGAAGAACATGATTTTAAGTCTTCCTGGAACATGGGAAACCAGCCGTTCTATTTTGAATTCGCTTGCTGAAATTGTGACTTATGGTCTCCCGGATGACTACTACAGAGCCTATTTAGAGATTGTAAATGGTCTTTCTCTGGAGAAGCTCCAGGAAGCTGCCAGGAAAGTTTTACACCCTGAGAAGTTGACGTGGGTTGTTGTAGGTGATAAGGAAAAAGTTGAAAAGCAGGTAAAGTCAGCTGGGTTTGAAAAAGTTTACATAATTGATACGGAAGGGAATGTGATTCAGTAATAGGATACCTCGTGGACACTATCTGTAGGCCGGGGTTTAGTTTGTGCCCCGGCATTTTTTTAGCTTTTCTGCCGGGAGAAATGGTATTTATGATTTACGAATATTCTAATTTTTGCCTGTGAATCTTTACTTTTGTTAAATAATAAGAGCTTTGTTTTAATTGTGAAAGTAATCGAAATTTTTGTTGAAAATGGGTTAAATATGATATAAAGTTCCAGCAGTTTAGTGAGGTTGATTTGAGCGGAGAAGGCGGGCACAAGAAAGAAAGCTACTTAATTGTGAAACAGGGTACCCTGTCCGCCATTTTTATTTTTCCTCATTTGTTAACTATCCCTACTACCGGTACAGGCAGGTAATTTCACTGCCCGGGGGCTTTTCCTTACTTATAGATAAAATATGATGAGGCCTCCGGGGGGTAAAGGGGTTTTTGAATTTGGTTGTTTATTAGGAGAGAGGGAAAAATGGAGAGAAAAATTTGCATACTTGGAGGTGGAAATATTGGGACTGCTATGGCAAAAGGGTTTGTAAGGTCTGGCTATCTTAAGCCGTCAGATGTGATCATTACCAGAAGGCATCCAGAATATCTTAAAGAGCTTGAAAAGGAAGGTTATGTAACAACCCGAGATAATAACTATGCAATTTCCCATTCTGAAATTGTTATTATTGCCGTTCGGCCTGAGCAACTGGAGAGACTTATTGATGAGATTAAAGATTCTATCGATGAGGACAGGCATATTATTGTTTCAGTGGTTACGGGTGCCGCTATAAAGTACATAAGTGGGTTGATAGGAAAAAAGGTGCCGGTAATAAGGGCTATGCCTAATACAGCTGTTTCGATATGTGAGTCAATGACCTGTCTTTCTTATGGGAATGTTTCTGGAAAGAAAAAAGAGAAGATCTACAGTCTTTTCTCGAGCGTTGGGAAAGTTCTTGAGATTTCCGAGGAATATATCGTTCCAGCTACTTCACTATGTGCCTGCGGGATTGCCTTTTTCCTAAGGTGTATAAGAGCGGCTTCACAGGGTGGGATTGAGATTGGGTTTCATTCCGATGAAGCGATTTTGATGGCGGCTCAAACAGCCCGGGGAGCTGCTTCCATTTTGCTTGAATCCTATGGCCATCCTGAGTCTGAGATAGATAAGGTAACGACTCCGCGAGGTTGTACCATAGCGGGGCTGAATGAGATGGAGCATAATGGGTTGAGTTCCGCTATGATTAAAGGAATTGTCGTATCCTACAATAAGGCAATGGAGTTAGCAAAGAATAATGGAAAGTAAAGTAGTGGGTTGGATATGGTGGTTCTTAAGTTAGGGAAAAGATTGCTTGAACAACCTGAGCATGTTATGAAAATCGTTGGGGCGGTGAAACATTATCATAAGAAATATGGGAAAGTGATAGTGGTAACATCTGGTATCTGGCCGTTGAGTCAATCTGTTTGGGAAGTTACTTCCGCCCGCCCCGGAGATACTGATGTGGCGAAATTGGGTGAGAAAGTTAGAAGCATCATAAATAGCTTTTATTTTTCATTTACCCGACCTTCCTGGGAGCGTGTTGAGGAATACGTAAGGAAGATCGAAAACAAGCTTAAGGGATTGAGTTACATAGGAGAAAGCTTTCCGGAACTTGATAGGAGTCTTAATAGCTGTGTGGAATTGATTTCATCATATTTGCTGTATGATCTGCTGTGCGATTTTGGAATTAACTGCAAGTATCTTGATACGTGGGAGTTTACCTGCGATGATGAATCGCTGAGTGTTGAGGGTATGATCAATGAGAAAAACAGAAATTATCTCAGAGGGGTTTTTTCGGGTACATGCTATTGTGGTGTAATTTCAGGTGGACTGGCTATAAGCAAGCAGGGTGAGATTGTAGATTCAGGAAAGAAAGGGATTGGGCTTACTTCCGTTGCTGTTGCAATTCTTTCTGGGGCTAAGGATATAGTCCATCTAGCGGGGGATGAGATCAACAGTTTCTTTCCCGCTTCGGGAAAGGTTGTTAAGCTTGATTACGAAGAGGCAATTGAATATTTTAGTTTTTGTAGAGATGCTTTTTCAAAGGAAGAGCTTCTTGCGGGGAGGGAATGGGGTATTAATTTTTATTTAGTTGGGAGGAAGAAAGTAGATTGTCCAGTTTGTATTGTAAGCAATAAGGGGAAAGATAGTGAGAGTGGCAGGATAAAGAGCGTGTTCCCTCTGCGTGATATTTTGCACATACTTGTTGAGCTGGAAAAGCCTTCTGGTGTTGACATAGAGGGATTGCTAAAGTCTGATCGTATTGAGAAAAAATTTGGGATAAGGATTTACTGGTTCAGTAGTAATCCGGAGAAGAGGCAGTTTGAATTTGCCTTGGGAGGTAGCGGCTATCAGAGATTCCTTGATTATATAGAGGAGGCTTTAGGTGTCAGTAGTATTAAAATTTATGAAGACCTCTCTATAGTTGTAGTTTTTGGTAATTTAGCTGAAAAGTTGGATAGAGTTTTTAGCTACCTTGCGAGAGAGTTTCGGAGATCAGGGGTGGTTGTGAAAGATGTAGTGAAAAACGTTTCCGGCAAGAGTATAATGTTTATTGTTAGCAGAGAAAATGAGCAGAAGGTGGTAAGAATTATTGAGAATATGCCTGAGATGGAAGGAACCAAGATCGGGAATGTATTTGTAGCGGGTACGGGGAAAGTTGGAAGGGCGCTTCTGAGTATTTTGAAGAATAGGAAGCTAAAAGAGGGAATAGAAATCAGAGTTGTTGGAATAGCTAACAGTCGGAAAATGTATTTCGATGAAAATGGTGTTGATATTGAGAAGTGGGAGGAAATTCTTTTTCAGAAGGGAGTAAAATCTGATTTGACTAAGTTTAGGGAGGTGGTTGAGAGTAGTGTTTTACCAAATAAGATATTTGTTGATTGTACTCCGAGTCGGGAGGTGGCAATTCTTTATCCGAAATTTGTAAAAAAGGGGGTTTCGGTTGTTACTGCGAATAAGATAATGAACACCGAAAAATATGAGCTATATGAGTTGATGCAGAAGGTTTCGAGCAATGGTTACTGCAGGTATTTTTATGAAACAACAGTTGGAGCAGGATTGCCTGTAATATCTTCGATAAGAAGCCTTGTTGATAGTGGGGATGAGGTTCTAAAGATAGAGGCGATTTTATCGGGAACCTTAAGTTTTATAGTGAATCAAGTTAATAAAGGTATGCTCTTAAGCGAAGCTGTTTACAAGGCCTGGATATTGGGTTATACGGAACCAGACATAAGAAACGATCTTGATGGGCTTGATACGGCCAGGAAGCTTCTTATTCTTGCTCGTGAGGCTGGGAAGACTTTGGAGCTTAAGGATATCAAGCTTACCCCTCTTATTCCTGAGGAGTATTTTGAAGTAAATTCGAACGAAGAATTGATAGAGCGTCTGAAAGGTTATGACCTGTTGTTTAGGGAGAGGGTAGAGCGTGCAAAGGAGCATGGCAGGAAAGTGGTTTATCTGGCGGAATTATCAGAGGAAGAGGCTTCTGTTGGACTCAGGGAAGTGAGTGAAGAAAGCCCCTTTTTTCATCTTGAAGGAAGTGATAATCTTGTACTCATTAGGACCACCAGGTATAAAGATAATCCTCTCATTATACGTGGGCCTGGAGCGGGTCCGGAAGTAACAGCAGGAGGGCTTGTGAAGGACATTGTTAAGTTTGTGGATATGCAGGATTATTAGATGGGGGAGGTATGCGAGAGTTTGTGAAAGTTTTTTCTCCCGCTACTGTGGCAAATGTAGGGTGTGGTTTTGATGTTGTTGGATTTTCTTTTTCTGCTGTTGGGGATGTAGTAAGTTTTAGAAAAATCGATGAGCCAGGGGTGTTTATAAAAGCAGTTCGTGGCAAGTATGAGATCCCCGGTGATCCTGAAAAAAATACGATTACTATACCGATTTTAAAGGTGATGGAAGATAAAAATGTTGACTTCGGTGTTGAAGTTGAGATAGAGAAGAATATTCCTGTAGCAGGTGGTCTGGGGTCGAGTGCTGCTGGTGCTGTTGCCGGTGCTGTCGGTATTAATTATCTTTTAGATAATATTTTGGATGACAATAAGATATTGGAATACGCTCTGGTGGCCGAAGAAAAGGTTAGTGGCGGGAGACATGCCGACAATGTTGCTCCGTGTTTTTATGGAGGTTTTGTAATCGTTAGGGATGTTTTTTCGATGGAAGTGGTCAGGATTCCTTTCCCAGAGGATCTTTTTTGTGTTGTTATTCACCCTCATGTTTCTCTAAGGACAGAGGATTCCCGGAAGGTGTTGCCTGAAAAGATTTTTCTGGGTGATGTAGTAAAACAGATGGCGCATCTATCCTGTTTTATTTCAGGACTTCTGCTGGGAAGGAAGGACTTACTCTCTGCGGTTAATTTTGATTGTGTGGCCGAACCTGTACGCTCTCGATTGATACCGGAGTATAGGATGATAAAAGAAGTAGCTCTGGAAGCTGGTGCTATTGGTTGTAATATCTCTGGTTCAGGACCTTCTGTGTTTGCGTTTGTTGAGGGTGAGAGGGAAACGGAGCATGTTGGTAAGGAAATGGGGAGTGTGTGGGATAAAATTGGGCTTGAGTATGATTTGTATGTAGGCAAGGTGAGTGAACAAGGAGTAAGGTTGATTGAGGAATAAAATGAGATTTTATAATGTTAGAGATAGGAAAGAGGTTTGCAATTTTAAAGAAGCCGTGTTGAAAAACGTGGGTAGATGCGGCGGTTTATTTGTACCATGTGAGATGCCATTTTTCAGCAGGGATTTTTTCAAGAGTCTGGCTGGTTTGAAGTTCCCAGATATGAGCTACGAGATTGCGAGGCATCTTTTCGATAAAGATGATATTCCAGACAGTGAGCTTGAGAAAATTGTGCGAAGAGCATTTAATTTTAGGATAGAACTTAAAGAGCTCAGAGAAAATGTTTTTGTGCTCGAGTTGTTTCATGGCCCGACTCTTTCCTTTAAGGACTTTGCTGCACGTTTTATGGCTGGTTATATGTCGTATTTGGCTCAGGAAATTGATAGAGAACTTACTGTCCTTGTGGCTACATCAGGCGATACTGGAAGTGCTATTGCGAATGCTTACTACGGAGTTGAGAACGTTAGAGTTTATGTTCTATATCCTTCGGGAAGAGTGAGTGAGTTACAGGAAAAGCAGATAGCTACCCTTGGGGGTAATATCACAGCTCTTGAGGTTGAAGGTACTTTTGATGATTGCCAGAGCCTGGTGAAAAAAGCGTTTGTTGATCCATCTCTATCCAGAAAGCTATCTCTTACATCCGCGAATTCTATTAATGTGGCACGGCTTATTCCCCAAGCGTTTTATTATTTTTATAGCAGTTTGAGTCTCTCAGGGTTGGGGTATGATAGAATCAATATTTCTGTACCATGTGGTAATTTTGGAAATTTGACGGCCGGGGTGCTGGCAAAAAAAATGGGAGCTCCTGTGTCGAAGTTTATTGCTGCTACGAATGCGAATGATACTTTCACCAGATATCTAAGAACAGGGGTTTTCAAACCAAAGGAAACGGTTAAAACTCTTGCGAATGCCATGGACGTAGGTAATCCTAATAATTTCCCAAGGTTGTTTGAGCTTTATGGGGGGGCAGTGGAGAAAATGAAGGTTGATATAGACAGCTTCAGTTTTTGTGACGATGAAATTAGATCTGCGATTCAAAGGGTATACGAAAAATATGGATATGTTATGGATCCCCATGGGGCGTGTGGCTTTATGGGACTTGAAAAATATTGGAACACCTCGAGCTATAGGACAGGTGAAGGATCTGTTTTTCTGGAAACTGCTCATCCTGGTAAGTTTAGGGAAGAGATAGCGAAATTATTGGGTGTGGAAATTGAACTTCCATCCGAGCTAAAAAGGGTTGCGTCTTTGAATTCAAGTTCACATAAGATATCCTCTGACTATAGTGAATTTAGAGATTTTTTAATGTCTAAGGTATAATCTCTACAATTTTTTAACCCTGATTTGTATTTTCATCGGTATATAAAAAATGCAAAGCTAAAATTAATAATGGGGTTTCTCATTTTTTAAAAAACTAATTTCAATTATAAGATAAATAAAACTTATTAAGATGACCTTTGCTTGAAAATATGATAGAGTATGCATATAATAACAGAGCGTATGGCGGTCTGGAAACTAAATAAAGTTTTAATGAAGAGTCTTGTTGGGGTATTAAAGATTATTTTTGTATAAAATAATTTCTCGTTAAGAAAGAGGAGTGTCTATGAACATTCATGAGTACCAGGCTAAAAATATTTTTAGACGGTTTGGGGTACGTGTACCAAATGGAAGGGTTGTTTTTACGAAAGAAATGGCAATTGAAGCTATCAGAGAGGTAGGTTTGCCCTGTGCCATTAAAGCTCAGATACATGCCGGTGGTAGAGGAAAAAGCGGTGGTATAAAGATTGTAGAGGATATTGATGAGGCTGTGAAAGCTGTGGACGAATTGCTTGGTAAGGAGATAGTCACTTACCAGACGGGGAAGAGGGGGAAAATTGTAAGCAAACTTCTGATAGAGGAAGCTGTCAGGATAAAAAAGGAGTATTATGTCGGGATCGTTCTGGATCGTCAGAAGGCTCTGCCAGTTATGATGGTGTCACCTGAGGGTGGGGTTGAGATAGAGGAGATTGCGAGAAGAAGTCCCGAGAGCATCAGGAAGTTTTATGCTTTCCCAGGCTATGGCTTTCAGCAGTTTCAATTCAGAGAGATGGCTTACTTTCTGGGTTTGAGTGGTTCGCAGAATAAGAAGTGTGTTTCCGTGTTGACCGGACTTTATAATGTTTACAGGAGGAGTGATGCGACTCTTGTA
>Ga0190359_1001280_pt1 | contig 16011 bp, 21 predicted proteins | sample 48721823_MG_FD_161269 | JGI IMG/M metagenome (GOLD analysis project Ga0190359, IMG submission 161269) | Hydrothermal vent microbial mat bacterial communities from Southern Trench, Guaymas Basin, Mexico - 4872-18-2-3_MG | ecosystem: Environmental > Aquatic > Marine > Hydrothermal vents >... | reverse complement strand
GACCCGGATAAGCCGCAAAAACATGGCCCATATTATCAGTTAAGCTTTACCGTAGACGGTAAGAGTTCATCTATGTTCGTTAAGAAGGAAGATTTAAAAATCGTTCGTGAATGCATGAAACGATATATCCGATTCCGCAAACTCAATACCGACCTTTTGCAGGCATATCTTGATTATGCCAGAAGAGGAGGATTACATCATAAAAAGGAGTAAGTCAAAGTGGATACTGCCAATGAACAAAGAACGAAAAGGATTCATGATGCTATTGATTTAAAAGTTACAGAGTTAAAAAAAATCGTTACTGATTCCTCAGTTGTTTACACTGCGGAGCAATTATATGACACGGAAAAGCGTATAGCGGCGCTCACCGACAGTATTGCCGGATACGTGACAGAGGCGGTGGTCGCACACTCTCTTGAGAGCGAAGATTTAAAGGTGCAGTCAAAGGTGCTGATGAAACAGTCTCCGGTTCGTATGAAAAACAAAGGTGTTCGCCCGGTGAAGATACATCCCTGTCGAGGAGAGCCTTTTACCATAGAAGTAGGATATTATAGCAAGGCTGGATTATCAGATAAAAAGGCTGAAAAAAAAGGAGGGGTTTACCCGGAGCTGACACTTCTGGGTGTTATAGCTCATCACACACCTCTTTCAGCAAGTGATATTGCCCAATTGACTGCTGCTATGTGTTCATTCTCTGAAGCTGTTTTTATTCTTGAGCAGCGCGGTTGCGATATAGATATCAAGACACTTCGTTCAATAACCTACCATGTTGCTGATAAAGCCCGTATTGCACAACAAGCCGATATGGCTTTGAAATCACATACCGTTGAGGGAAAGCGGTGTGCTGTTTCGGTCGATGGGGGGCGCATTCGAACTCGAGTTCCCAAACAGGGCAAGAAGACCGCTAAAAAACGACGCCGATTTCAAGCAGATTGGAAAGAACCGAAACTTTTGCATATATGGGTATTAGAAGACGATGGAAAGATTTGTCGAAGTATCGCCCCTTGGATAGACGGGACTATGAGCGGGCCGGACGCCGTATTCATGCTTCCGGGGTATTATCTGGGAATTATTGATATTACCGCCGCACAACGGATTTTGTTTATTGCAGACGGTGCGCCTTGGATATGGCTGCGCATACCGGCGCTTGTGGAAAAACTGGGAATAAATCCGTCAAAAGTACGTCAGGTCGTGGATTTTTATCATGCGGTTGAGCACCTCAATACGGTTGCAAATCTTCGAAAAGGGTGGACACAGAAGCACAGGCGGCAATGGGTGAGCCGTCAAAAGAATAACTTATGGAACGGAAAAGTCGACGAAGTAGTGTTTGCGGTGCGGGAGATAACAAAAGGAAGAAGTAGTAAACGTATCAGACGGGAGATGATGTATTTTGAAAACAACAAACATCGCATGCAATATGCCAAAACACGTAACTGTAAATTACCAATAGGAAGCGGCCCTATGGAAAGCGCCATTAGGCGCGTTATTAATTTACGAATGAAAGGGAATGGCATTTTCTGGCTGAAAGAAAATGCCGAAGCTATGATAATGTTGCGTTCATTCTATAAAGCCGGCAGATGGCATAATCTTTTTCAATTAGCAACCGCTGTAGATGGAATGGAGAATAAATAATGGCCACAATTTGGGAATGCGCCCCTACCGATAATGACTGGATTGCGGTTGGTCAATAATTGCGTAAAATAGATGAGTATATTTCTTTTTGGGTTACATCAGTTTAATCGGATGTAACCTCTTTTTATAGTGATTCAGATTCAGAGAAGAATCGATATGAGGTACTATCAGTATTTAATGTTATATCTCATTCAGCAATAACCACTTTAATACATTCTTTTTCTGAATCACAGTGTTCTTATAGACAATCTCTTCTTCCTTCTCGTCAAGAGTCAGCAGGACATTATTGCCGGTGCCAAGGTGCTGGTCAGTGAGAACGAAGTTTGACAATTCCCGTTTTGTGTTTTCCGCAGTGAGTGAAGTTGCTACCTGATATTTATAAAATGTTCCCTTCTTATCTTTCGCGATAAAGTCAATTTCCTGTACGTTGGGGAGTGCGCCGTAATAGATTGTATCGAACCGTTAATCCTCAAAATTTTTACAAATAATGATTTCCTCAGGATAGTTCTTTTTCCCGATAAGCTTTCGTGCGGCCATCTTCACAAGAAATGACTTTTCATAACACCTTAAACCCCTGATAACTTTACTTGGCTTTAAGTATCATAATCACCTTATAACATTTCTTTGTAGTATAAATACACCCTTCATAAAGGGTGTTTTCAACTGTTATTTACACTGTATAGAGAGTTTTTTTTGTAATATGTTGAATTATTATGAAAACAGTTGCTATATCTATATAAAGTGTACTTTGGAGAGCATATTGAATAGCGAAAAGCGGGCACGATAAAACAAACAACCGGATTATGCTGTTCTTTAAAAGCCACTCTATTTTAATATAAAATTTAATTTTATTTCGAATAAAAAAAACAGCATTATGTATGTAATATATTATAATTCAAAATGTTATGGATATTTTGACTGATTTTGCATGTACTCTATTTTTAAAATAAATTACCACATTTTCAAAATTTTTGTGTATATTACAGTAATAATAGTGTGTTGAGAGATGCTGAACAATAAAGGGTGGAGAGAGGTGTGAAGCTGCTGAAAAAAGAATTAATTAAAAAGGCCGAAGCGCGAGAGGGGAAAATCTATCCCTGCAAAACCAAAAAAATTCCTGTATAGTTTTGTTTCACCAGTAACGGCAGGCAGACTATTTTCTGGTTTAATACAGCAGATATGAGCACTCAGAATGATAAAGAGTATTTTGCAACCCTCAACAGTCTCTTGTGATATGTAGTATTATACATTAAAAATAATATAGGTGTATTTTCAGTCTATGGATTCAATTTTTAACTATACCGATTTTCGACTGTTTCTGGCTGATTATTATCAGTATAAGAAGGCTGAGGATACATCCTTTTCCTACCGTACGTTTCTGGCCAAAGCAGGGCTGAAAGGGCCTAATTTCTATCGTGAAGTTGTTAACGGCAAGAAGAACCTCTCTCCTGCAAGTATTGCCAGGTTTGCAAGAGCGCTGGATTTATCCAAACGGGAGACCGAGTATTTTACCAGTTTAGTACTGTTTAATCAGGCGAAAACTGCTGCAAAGAAGCAGAAATATTTTGAGGAGCTTTCCGGATTTGTCCGCCGCTCGCCTGTTCAGAAGATTCAGAAAAGTCAGTATGAATATTTTTCTAAATGGTATAATGTAACTATACGTGAATATATCTATTCCCATAAGTTCAAAGGTGACTATGAAACTCTTGTCGAGCAGATTGTACCGAAAATAAGTGTGCGGCAGGCGCAGAAAGCAGTTGAGCTTCTTGAAGAGCTCGGGCTTATTACAAAGGGAACAGACGGTTATTATTCAGTAACGGATCCGATAATATCCACCGGCCCGGAGATCAACGGTATCGGTGCCTATTCCTATCATAAAGCAATGCTTGATAACAGCAAGAAAGCGCTTGATACGTTCAAGGGAGACAAACGGTATTTCCGGGCAATTTCCGGGAGCTTTTCGGAGGAGGCGTTTCAGAAAATCAAGCTGGAGCTTGATAACGTGCGTAATCGGATATTGGATATAATTGCCGGGGACACCAATAATGATAAAAAAGTGTACCATATCGGTATGCAGCTGTTTCCCATGCAGCGGGTGGAAAGGAAGAGGGGGAAGAAGAAATGAGACGGTGGGGCACATATTTTTTACTCCTGGTTTTGCTGGGATTACATTTTAATTGCAGTATGCCTGGTGTTGCCGACGGCGGTTCTGCGACCGATGTCGGCAATCCTGTTGCGTCAGGCATAATCTATGATGAAAACGGTACACCCGTACCGAATACCCAGGTGCAACTGGTCTTTACAGACTACAACCCGGTAACGGATCAGTCAATACCAGATTCCCTTACCGATACTACCGATGAAAACGGCAGATTCTCCATTACAGTGAGTGATTCTGAAACGCATTACAATATCCAGGCGCTCAATCTGCACAGCAGGAAGCGGTTGCTGCTTACCGGCATTACCGGTACCCTCGATACCACCGACCTTATTTCAGGGACACTCTACGAGGCGGGTGCAGTGTACCTGAGTTTCTCCGATTCGGTTGAGTTGACCGACGGGTATGTATATATTCCGGGTACCGGGTATTACCGCCGGTTCTCTGAAGTGGCTATACTCCATGAAAACGATATGTACTCGTTTCTGTTCGATTCATTACCGCCCTGTGAAGTATCGGGAATCTATTTCGGCAGGGAGAATTCCACAGAATCTCCGGTGCGCTTTACAGATGATTTCAGTGTGAAATCGGCGGATACTACCGGAGTAATTGCCCAGATGTTCTGGATTGCCTATACAACTGCCAATTCGGATATACCGTCAAACACGGTACGCGCAGTGGTGGTTGACAGCAGCGGCGTGGTATGGGTCGGGACGCAGGATTCAGGTCTGGCTTCCTTTGACGGAACTTCATGGAGAATCTATAATGAAGAGAGTTCACTCCTGCCGGACAACCGGGTGAATGCGCTGGCAGTTGATCCCGGCGGCAGTCTCTGGATTGGCACGGAACACGGCCTCGCGAATCTGCAGGACGGGAATATCTGGACCATTGTGCAGCCCGGTGCTTACAACGATCTGCCTAGCCCTGTCATTACCGCCCTCGCAGTAGAAAGCAGCGGTATTGTATGGGTTGGTACTGCTGAGGGGTGTGCAAAATACGATCCTGAGGCCAATGAGTGGTGTGTGTATGATACGTCAACGGTGCTGCCGGAGAATTATATCACCGGTATTGCTGTCAGCTGCAATAACAGAAAGTTTATAACCTCCTGCCTCGGCCTGTACATTTTTAACGATACCACGTGGAGTGTGTATTACAAGGGAGACGACTCATGCGGGATTGAAGATACGATACGCGGTGTGGCAGTTATAGGTGAGGGTAATTGTTATATGCCGGCAAAAAATGGCCTGGTCAATTTCATTACGGACAAGGGGGTCGGTATATGGACAAAGTACGATAACAGTACGCAGGGAATAGATACCTATAATATGGCATCAATTGGTATCGGCCTTGATGCAACGATCAATAAATGGGTCGGCACGGTCGGTGACGGAACGATTTATAGAATCGGTACGCAGCATGCTTTTGCCTATAACGGCGGCAACACCGATGTGCTTGTCAATGCGGGGACTATACATTGTATTACTCCGGTTGAAAACAGAACGTTCTTTTTCGGTACCGGAAATAACGGGCTTATACAGCTGCAGTTGACTGTAACAGGGGGAAGGTAGGTATGAAGAAAAGAGTTATGTTCGCGTTTGTGGTACTTAGCATTTGTGCTGCTTTTACGCACGCGCATGTTAAGATAGACTCGGCAATAGATTTTTCTTTGACCGATGCTCGCGGTATTACCCACAACCTGTATGATGATTACCTTACTGCGGGGAAATGGGTGCTGCTTAGCTTTACGGGCAAAAATTGATACTCCTGCGAATTGGTGGTCAAGGGTTTGACCGGGAAAGCAGGATTAAACAAGGCATATGCGGATTTCGGTGAGAACAAGAGAGATTTATTTATACTGGCGGCATTCTGCAACACGACCGATGAAGAGACTATTGCGTGGGAAAATGAGCACAATGTCAAGTATCCGGGAATCAGCAGGGATCAGGGAGGAGATGATCTCCGGTATGTCTACGGTAACGGAGAGATATTCGGGGTGCCGACAATATGCCTGATTCGGCCCGATGGAAAAATTGTAGAAAAGGATCTTGATGATCAGGCGGCCTGTATCAATAATCCCTGCGTGGACAGCCTGAATATAGTGCTGAAGAGTTACGGAATTGGTGCTACAGGGATAACAAAGGAGAATACGATCAAAGATAAAAAAGGGCAGGGAATAACAATTCGGGCGGCTGGTAACAGAAAAATTATGATAAACATCCCTGATGCCGATACCTATACCGGTTCACTTTATTCATCAAAAGGGCGGCTGGTTCTGACTGAGAAGAGGGATTTTCATGCAGGTGTGAATACAATAAATATCAAGGAAACAGTTTCACCGGGAATGTATGTGGTAACGATAGAAAATGAAAAAGGACGCATAGCAATAAAGAAGCTTGCGATAAACAGATAACCTATGTGAAGGGGGCAAGAGAGTAATCATCAAAACACATTGACACAAATTAATTAGAGATTATTCCTTGCATTTCAGTTCAGTGAAGAGTAACCGCAGGGTAGTCTTGATTTGATAACTTCTTGTAATAAAGGAAGTTATCAAAAAAAGAGAGCTCAGCGGAAAAGGGGATTATACGCTCTGATTGAAAAGTGAAATGTGGAGGGGAAACGATGAAGAGAAGGTTGGCTAAAATGATGCAGAAGTTAATGAGTTTCGTTCTGGGGCTGGTACTGCTGAGTACAGCACAGGTGAATGTTGATAAAGCAATTGATTTTACCTTGACAGATGTAGAAGGTGCCACCCACCACCTGTTTGAATATCTCGATGCGGGCAAGTATGTGGTGATAAACCTCACCCTCATGGGGTGAAGCGGGTGTCTTCTTGCGATCGGTGATCTCAATGAGGTGTATACGGAATACAGCAAAAACAGTGCAGGACTGATTGTGCTTGAGCTGTATATGAATGGTACAGACAGTGAAATTATCGAGTATGACAAAAAAGAGGGAGTGATATTCCCGTCAGTGAGTGGCAGTGCAGGAGCCGGTGATGTGATAATGAAATATATCAATGGCGGCGGTATGGCATTCCCCACCGTTGCGGTGATTGCACCGGATAGAAAGATCGTTGAGAATTATGATGCATATAATTCTTACTATGACGATTTATCAAAGGCTCTTAAAAAGTACCCTATCGACCAAACCATGATATCCGATCCGGTACCGGCAGATAATATTATCTGTCAAGAGGGGATGATTATCAATGCCATTACTGCCGGCACTATTGAGCTTTATATATCGAATGAAGGTCATTATACATTACATGCTTATTCTTTGGACGGTAAAAGGCTTCTGGCGATCTGTGATCAGGTTTTTAGCCGTGGCAATCACAGGGTGGCCTGTAACCTTGGGCAGTTGGCCGGAAAAGTGGTCATACTGAAAGGAAGTTCCGGCCATAATTCAGTTGTGAAGAAATTTGTTATGCATAAAAAAGGAATCGGAAAATAAAAACTCCCAAAGAGGCTGGGCAGGCGGGTATCCCCCTCCCCACAACCTCTGTCAGCCTCTTTTTCGGGAGTACAAATAAAAATACAGTTATGAAAGAAGTGAAAATCAAAATTTCCGTTGTTAAAAACTCCCAAAGGGGTTGGACAGGCAGTACCTTCCCTCCCCATACCTACTGTCCACCCCTTCCGGGGAGTTTTAGAAGAAAATCATGAATAGGGAATGACGTTGATGGGAAATTGCACAATACCAAGACAACTGTTTGGAAGCCTTATAGTTATACTGCTTAGTTTGGGCCAGGTTTTTTCAGCGCCGGCCGGTAGATGGAAGCCTGCACAGGCTTTGCCGAAAGCATCACGGTCAAATTCTGTCCTGGTACGTTCCCTTGAGAGCTCACAAAGTGAGATTGTGTTGGAGTATGCAATGCCGGAAGTATCAATGGTCAGGCTGAAGCATACAAAGGTAGGTACGATGAATTGCGAGCGTGTTTCTATGGGTAACGCTCTGCACTCATCAAAGGCAGGAGAGCCTGTGGTCCCTTTTGTACCTGTAAAGCTCGTTTTGCCCCAGGGATATACTATCGACCGTATAGAGACAAAATCGCTTGTTACCCGGGAGATAGCAGGTACACACATTATTGAATATGGCCAGTTACCGCGGCCCTTGGATTATTCAATTCCTTACACGCCAGCGGTTCCGAATCCTGAAATCTATAATTCCGATAAACCATATCCACGAAATAATTACAAACTTGTGACGATCCAGAAGAAGTATGGTGTTTCTATCGCCTTTATTAATCTGTTTCCTGTTGCCCTTTTTCCCAAATCCGGAAAGGTTATTCAGAGTACCGGCCTGAAAGTGGCAGTTTATCTTAAAAAAGATCCCGGGGCACATATACGGGAACTCGCAGTAAGACCGGAGCTGATTGTTCCGGAGCGTATCGGTATTGAAAATCCGGAGATGATTACAACGTATACCAGCCGTGAACCGACTGTCCCCTGTAAAAGCACCCTGTGCAGAACAAGGGAAGATGCCACCTGCCTTATCATTGCCCGGGATGCAGTAATAAACGCATCAATCAGCCCATCCCTTTGCGACCTTCTCGATTTCCGGAAAACACAGGGCTTTACCGGAAAGATAGTCCCCTACGAGGAGGCTATTGCTTCGGTAAACGGAGAAGATGATGAAGTGAAACTTCGTGAGTTTATAAAGAGTGCATACAATAACTGGAAGACAAGGTATGTCTTTTTGGCCGGGGCCCATGGGGGTAGCAATGAAACTACAATGCTGTCGAAGAAACTCTATATAAGCATAGTCCCTGACGCCACTATCGGTGGCTATCGCCTGACGGATTTTTACAATCAGTGTCTTGACGGTGACTATAATTTCAACAAATCCGATGAGGAGCATGCGAAAAAATACGGTGAATGGGATGATGGTGAAAATGGCGGCATCCCTGATATGATGGCGGAGGTAGCAATAGGCCGAATTTATTCCCGTAATGCGGAAGATATTTCTAATGCTGTCTATAAGATACTTACCTATGAGCAGAGTAATCACCCTTATACAAGAGAGGTGCTCCTTGCCGGGGAAGCAATTTTTGATGCTGAAAAGCATGACAAAGAGATGTGGTATGCCAAAAACAGTATCATGCTTGTCTGGGATGGCTGCAGTGAATCAAAAGGATTGAAAGAGATACAGGGTCTTAACAAAACAGATTTATTTGATGCTGATGTGTGTAACTATATGCCCCCACCGAAACCCCCGGAACTAGACCTCATGGGCTGGGAAGCTGATGAGATGGTTGAAAAGATCAATTCAAACAAATACGGATATATCAACCACCTCGGGCACGGCAACTGGGAGCACGGTCTTGATATTGATGTTCCGGTTCATACGGATCAGATTAATAATACCAATTACTTTTTTGTCTATTCTCAGGCGTGCCTCAATGGATCTGCTGTGAATCCGGAGGCAAATATTTCTCAGCGCCTGACCGCGGCCAATCGGTACGGTGCCTGGGGTGGTGTGTTCAATACTGCCTGGGGCTATGCACCTTATAAGGGGGAAGGGTTAACCGGTCCCAGCGAACGTATGCATCTTCAGTTCTGGGATGCCTATGTTTCTGAAAATATAAAACTGGTTGGTGATATGAATGCCGACAGTCACGAAGATAACATTCCTTTCGTGGAAGAGCATCATATCAGGTACTGTATGGCAATTACCATGCTCTTTGGTGATCCGGCCTCCAAAATAAAGTTTTCCGATGCTACACCGATTGAAGATGAAATCAATAATAATTTTCCGGCGAAAGCAGATGGTGACCACTTATCGATAAGAAAGATTAGTTCCGGGAGGGTTAATCTCGTTGTAAGAGGAAATGGCAGTTACACAGTGGGTCTCTATAATATGAGCGGAAAGCTGGTTGAAAAATTCAAAATCGGAAAATATACAGCCGGTGCTTATACTGTTGATTTACATAGCAGAGCATTGTCTGGAGGCATCTATTTCCTGCAGATTAAAGGGCGTAATAAGAAGTTTGTTAAGCAACTTGTTTTAATGAAATAAAGAGGAGAGAAATGGAATGAAGTTGTTTGCGGGATTGATTGTAGTAGTGGGAATTACAGCGGTACTCTCTGCTGATCCAGCTCCGGACATCAACTATATCGATCTTGACGGCAATTGGCACAATATGAACACCTATGTCAAGCAGGGGAAATATATCGCCTATGATTTTGTGACACTCAATTGAATAATCTGCTGGGGGGCGGTGCCTAAACTGAACGACATTTACGAGGAATATGGATGCAACAAGGGAGAGCTGGTGGTAATGATGGTTGGCAGTAATATCTATCACGATCCTATGGAGGCCAAATACAAGGATTCTCTGGGCGGGATCTTTCCCATGCTCTGCGTAGAGGACAACATGGACAGCCTCTATAATCTGAAAAAGGAGTTTCCCGGTGCAGCACCAACCTATGGACTGGTGAGCCCGAATAAGGAAATCCTTCATTCCAGCAGATCGTTCACTGATTTCAAGGCTGCTCTGGATGCATTGAATCTTAAAAAACAGCCGGAGTTATGTGATGGGACTACCATTGAAAATATGAACGGTCATGGCGTCAATGTAATCATGGCTGTTGAAATTGCCAGATCGGGTAGTATCCGGATAACTGTACCAGGAAGTGGGAAATACAAGATTTCGGTTTTTAGTATGCAGGGACGGCAATTGCTGGAGATTGAAAAATCGTTTGCGGAATCAGGCGGGTATACCATTGTCTGTGATAAAAAACCGTTTTCCGCAGGTATGTATGTAATAAAAGTCATCGGGGATAAGATACAGTACAATCAGAAAATCGCTGTAGTTCCCCAATAAAGAGGAGAATTCCTTTGTCTGAATATAACAAGAGGTATCAGGAGGCGGGTTACCGTGTATCTCCTGAGAGACATTTCCTGCCCTTGAATATGGGATCCCCCCCCGCGCTGCAAGGGCAGGAAATTCCTCTTATAATTAAAAAAGGAGAAAAAATTGTTCTGGTATAACAAGAGGCATCAGGAGATAATCGCGTATCTCCTGAGAAAACATTTCCTGCTCTTCAATGGGATCCCCCCCCGCGCTGGGAGAGCGGGAAATTCCTCTTGTTGCCGGATACCAATAGAATATGTTCATGCAGTAATTTCCTGTCCTGTACCGGGTTATACCCTCCCCACCCCGGGAGGACAGGAAATTCACCTGCAACAGGAAGTGAAGGAGTAATGGAGTGGTGGAAAGGAACCCAATTCTCCACTACTCCATTACTACAATACTTCACCATGTTGGAGCGAAAAATTTTGCGGTTGATATTTAATACAGGTTTGTTTTTTGGGGCACTTGCAGGAGTTTAAATGTTTGGCTAATAAAAAAATAGTACCGAGGGAGAGAGAGATGCATAGTTTAAAAGTTACAGTAACGTTACTGCTGTTATCAGGAATTCAACTCACATGGGCTGACCCGATTACCAGGACCTTTGTCCACGGTCAGAACGGCTATAATGGCTACAAAAGCGTGACAATCGGCTCATACTATGATACAGTTGATTCGACCGATGATATCGGTAAGAAAATGATGCTTGACTGGTGGATTAACAATGCAATACATGAGACCAACAGTGAGGCAGCCTGTATTGCCGACATGATATGTTGAGGCCACCCGTGGCGGAAAATAGCCAGGTTGGCTGTGTACTTTGATTTAGAAAATGAGATTCCTGAAGGTGCCACTGTGTTGGATGCGAAATTCAGAATATACCGGTATGATACCTGGGAAAAAACACATAGAATTGACGGGTGGTATTCGGCATATAAGATTACCAATGGGGCATGGGTAAGTCAGGTGACAAATACAACGTACCTGAAACCGTGGAACAACAAGGGAGGCGATTATACCGGTGAAGGAGCCGATACAATGTATCAAACACTGGAAACAGGCTGGTTTGAGTTTGATATTACCTCGCATGTGCAGGATTTTGTGAATGAACCATCAAAGAATTATGGAATCATGTTCAGTGTTGCAATGGATAATCCCAACCATTGCTACAGCGCCTCCGATCCCAAGGAAGATACTGTGGCGCAGGTCGGAAAATTTCATTCGATGAAAGCATCTGATGTCTCTTTAAGGCCGCAGCTGGTGATTACCTATGATATGGATCCAACAGGGATTGCTATTGCTCACAAAAAAGGTTGTACGGATTTTCAGGTCAGACAGGCAGATGGTACAATACAGGTGCGGGTACCGAATTTAAGTGAAAGTTTGGTAAGGGTTTCAGATGTTCGGGGGAGGAAGATTGCAGTTTGTACTCTTTCCGGTTGTAATAAGTGGGTCAGTGTACCGCTAAAGATACTGCCGGGTGCGTATCTGGTATCGGTAACGCATGGCGGCAGCGGGAATACAAGGATGGTTACGGTTGTTAAATAGAGGATTAGTATGATCAATATTATTAAAATCATTACCTTTAATTTGAATAACATGACTGACATTGCGATCCGGCGTAAGCGGCTGAAGAAATTTCATGCTGTTACTTTTGGTAAAGAAGATTGCTTCGTTGTTTCACTCCCCGCAATGACAAACTGGCTGATTACCATAAGGGTAATTATTGGAGTACTGATATTGGCTTGTTGTAGTATGGCCGGTGAAATAACCAAAACATTTATTCAGGGTGAAAATGGTTATGACGGGTATGAGAGCGTGACAATTGCCAATGCCGGCCATGTGGAAAAGACACCGCTGAACTGGTGGCCCAATAATGCACTCAACCGTAAAAATGATATTGCGGCGGATGTCAGTGAATTTCGCTGTTGAGGCAACGCGATCAGGCGTGTTGCCCGGTGGGCAATAAAATGTGATTTAACCGGTGAGATACCGACAGATGCAACGATACTTGAAGCGACTCTATCGATATACAAATGCAAACAGAGTGTCACCATGATAGATACGGGAAAGACAAGTGTGCATGTAATAACAACGCCATGGACAGCCTTCAACGCAGACTCAACGCATCCGTGGAAGAATTATATGGGTGATTTTGAACGGGAGGGACTGGATACTTTTTACTATGAAGATCGGGGCATGGGATGGCAGGAATATACTGTTACCAGTGCGGTCAGGAACTTTGTTAAAAATCCGTCAGTCAATTATGGTTTTCTTGTGATGGTAGCTGACAGTTCGGTGTACCTTGATGGCGTGGGTGATACGGTGGCACAGCTTATGACCTATCATTCTGCAGCAGCAACAGACTCTGCAAAAAAATACCGGCCCAGGCTGACGGTGAGGTATACGACAGATATCACTGAAATTGCCAGGGTGCCGGCAGGTGATATGGAAAATTTTAAAGTAAGAACTGTGACAAAAGGAGGTTTAGCCCTGTTATCGCCTGCTTGTGGCACATGTACCATAATGGATATTCGTGGCAGAACGCTGGATGAATTTAAGATTAAACAGGCAAACCTGTGGATAATAAAAAAGGTGAATTGTGTCAAAGGAATAGTGTGTGTCCTTTTACAAACAGAAAAGAATAATTTTATGAAGAGAGTTATTAATATACAGTAACGAGGTGTGTGATGGTTTTTAGAAGAATGGTTACATGGGTGTGTGCGGCTGGTATTCTAACGGTAGCATCGGGGGAGATAGTCACCTTGATTCAGGGAGAAAACGGCTACAACGGTTTTCAGACTGATAACTATGGCAACGATGCCCATAATGCAAAATTCGGACCGAATACTACAAAGCATCCCTGGGTGTGGGATGATCCCTGGACCGGATCGAATACCACTAAGGCGGATGTAGCCGATTACTGCTGTTGAGGGGAGAATTTACGGAGAGAAGCCCGGTGGGCCATGAAATTTGATTTAACATCAGTAATCCCGTCAGGGGAGACTATTAACAGCGCAAAATTACGTGTTTATTGCTGCGAGGATTTTCTGGAACTGGGACAGTATCACAGCCGGTGGGTCGGCAGGCATGCAGTGTATCGTATAACGTCACCATGGCAGGCAGGCGGAACAACTACGACCTGGAAAACATGGAGTACACCCGGTGGCGATTATGATGCACTCTTTGGTGATACCTGCTGGTTCACGGAGAGTCCGGTAAATACATGGATGGAGTATGATATAACAGAAATGGTACAGTTTTTTGTTGATGATCCGGGCCGGAACCATGGGGTGATGCTCAGACCGGCTATGGATAATCCACAGGACAGCCATAAGAATCTGGGCACTGACACGGTATATCAGGGATATGTCTTTGTATCGGCGAAACCGGAGTCGAACCTTCAACAGTATAAACCGCAGGTGATCATTGAGTATGGTGCGACTGGAGTACCCGGTACAGAGGGAGTTCCGCTCTCCGTTAAAACAAACCGGATACAGGCGGTACAGAAGGGAAATATGCTGCATATACTGTCACCGGCGGCCGGGCTGTGTTCAATCTCCGATTGTCAGGGGAGAGCTGTTGCAACGACTGCAATCGATCAGAAGGAGGTATGGAAAACCATACCGTTAACATTCGGTAATGGTGTGTATATACTGCGTGTCGTGAGTAATAGTAAAACGTTCAAACGAAAAGTAAGTGTTTTACGATAATAGAGCATAAAAAGGAGAGGTGTATGAAAAAAGTACTCAGTATTCTGTTCCTGATTTGTATAGGAACCGTATCGGCAAAAGAGATTGTTTTGCAAAATGGATTAAACGGGTACAACGGCTGCCAGGACACCTGGATTCTCAGGTATGCCAAAGAGGGGCTGGTTATGCAGGAGTATATGCCCGACCGGTTCGATGTGTATTCCGACACCTGCCTGTCGTGAATGGGCGGGAAAGTTTACACGGGCCGGGCGCTCATTAAGTTCGATTGTACTCCGATAAATGATGTTGCCGTGGAAAGTGCGATTCTGTACATATATCCCTACGATTGCTTTGATATAGATGCCATGTGGGATTACAATATGCGAAACGGACCGAAAAAAATATACCGGGTAACGTCAGCGTGGACAGAAAACAATGCCAATTGGAAAAATCCCTGGAATGTTGAGGGTGGAGATTTTGATGAAGCTAATCCACTCAGTTCCTCGAGTCAGAAAGATACTACTGTTGGTGAGTGGGAGTCTTTTGACGTTACCGAGGTCGTGAAGGAGCATGTACAGAATCCATCGCAGAATTTTGGCTTTCTGATCAAGTTTGACGATAACGATCGCAGGGGTATTATGGTTTACTCCGCGCAAAACGAAAAAATCGATATGCGGCCAAAACTGGTTATTAATGGTGATAATACGGATATAGAGAAACTGAACAGTCAAGATTATAATCGCATCTTTATTACCGGTTGTAATGGAACATACTGGCTGCATGTACCTGATGTGAAAGGTTCGGTGATGTATATCCATAGCCCGAGTGGACGGCAGCTTGCTGTGATTCCTATTGAAAATGGGGTAGAGAGATATCTGATGCCGCAATTGTCAGCACAAGGTATCCACATTATCAGTATCTGGAATAAAGGAAACGTTATAACGCGAGCAGTTCACAGTATCCGGTAACGGCTGCTGTTGACATTAGTCCGCCGTCCATGCCGCTACTTTTTATTGTAACGATCACGGATGACAATATTACGGTCAAAAGGAAGGTTGCGATTTATAAGTAGCAGTTTGCTTCCATTGTAACATGCAGGTAAATAAAGAGTAATGCCTGCATTTCAATGCAGAGAACGAATGTTTTTACATGTGAGAGGTGAGAAAATTATGAATATTGAAAAAGCGATTTTGGCTGGACTCGCTGTAATTGTATGTGGTTTCTTTGCCAGTGGCGAAGAGATAGTTTTACAGAACGGCCTGAATGGGTATAACGGCTGTGTAGACGCTCATATATCAACAGGCCAGGAGCAGGGTTTCATCAATTCAAATTTTGGTGATAAAACGACGCTTATATGCGGCTATCATCATCGATTGTGACCGGACCAGGGGTGTGATGAAATCCTGTGGGACAGGGCGGCAATAAAATTTGATTTAACCGGTGTTTCGATACCGAATGATATTACAAAAGTGAGTCTCTTTTTGTATGTAACCAGTATGCATCCATATAAAGTTGATACAAAACACTGTTACCTTCTTGAAAGTGACTGGCAGGAAGGTTCAGTGACATGGAACTTCCCATGGAAAAGTCCGGGAGGCGACTTTTCCAAGCCGCCGGTGTTTGTTAATACCAATACACAGAAGAATGTATGGGAAGAGTTCGACGTGACCGAG
>Ga0190359_1001279_pt1 | contig 16025 bp, 12 predicted proteins | sample 48721823_MG_FD_161269 | JGI IMG/M metagenome (GOLD analysis project Ga0190359, IMG submission 161269) | Hydrothermal vent microbial mat bacterial communities from Southern Trench, Guaymas Basin, Mexico - 4872-18-2-3_MG | ecosystem: Environmental > Aquatic > Marine > Hydrothermal vents >... | reverse complement strand
CGTACCCCCCCCCCATTGAAGGCTTTGGTGGTAGAGGGATAGAATTGAAACGGGAATTTGGTTCTGTCTGTAAACTGTGGTAGGGGTTATCTTTAGATTGTGTATGGGTTTGTCATTTCACGTGATTTTGTTTCAGCGGCGCTGATGGCTTCTAGACAAATCTTTTCTCTTAATTCTCGGTCGTATAGTTTTCGGTTGGCGTAGCTGTGTCTATTTTTTTCTATTATCTCGTTTTTTACACGTTTCTTGAATTTTCGTTTACTTATGGTTCTACTGCCGAAGATCATGGATCTGCCGAAGACGTATGAGTACATGCTTTCCTCGGTGGTTACAGCGTTTCCTGTGTCACATTTCACGTGTCTGCTCTCATCAACCATCTCCTTTAGGGATAATGGGAACTCGACTGCGTCTTTATGTAGTGGGGCTAGAGGCATTACTTGTTCTTTGTCTTCTCTGCCATATTTGAAGTGAAGTAGTGCTGATTTTGGGTCTGGTGAGAAGTATAGTTTGTAGCCGTTGTTGGTGAATTTTTGTGCGAGTTTATGTTCTTCGCCGAGGGAAGGGGTAGGGAAGTAGTCGGGGAACCCACCTACCTCAATATATGCTTGTCTGCTGCAGAGGAAGACTCCTCTTAGGTTGTTTACTTCTAGGGGTTTTAGTATGTTTGTGTCCTTGAAGTAGTGTTCTGTGTTTGATTGGTTTATTTCTGTGGGGAATGAGCTGGTGTTGCAGTTGATGCGGGCTTTCTCGTAGTCTATGCCAAGTATTTCGTGGACGGGTCGGGTGTCTTTTGATCGGTTTGAACGGTAGTAGACGGGTAGGTGCATGGCGGCTATGTTGTTTCCTTCTAGTTTCTTCTCCTTGAAGGCGTATATCGCGGAGGCAAGGGCTTCAGTGTTCATGAATACGCAGTCGTCATCGAAGAAGAGGACCAGTTCTTTGGTCGCGTAGTCTACGCCGATGTTTCTGCTTACGGAGGAGCCTTTTCGTTCCTTGTTTACAACGTATTTTATGTTGTCTGTGTGTTTTTTGAGTAGGTTTTTCATTTTCTTGTTTGTGTTGTCGGTTGAGGCGTCGTCTACTATGATTATTTCGATGTTTTCATGGGTTTGTTGTTTGATGGAGGATATGCACCACATTAAGGGGTTTCTCGTGTCGTCTTGGTAGTGGCACCGGTTGTATGTGGGTATTACTATGCTTACGCCGTCAATATGCTGAGTCATGTCATTGTTCATTGTTATCTATACCTAGTTTACCGAAAATGGTGAGGATTTCAGCCTCTTACGTTACCAGAATAAGGTAAGCAATAGGCTCGTCTATCACATAAATAGGTTTGGAATAATAGTTACAATGAAACAAATAAGGAATAAAGATCGAATCTGGGCTCTTCTAAGGCTTTTTTTAAGAAAAGAAGCCGCTTCCGGGTTTTCCCGGCATCCTCCCACCCCCTCCCTATTAGTGGCTATTCTCTGGATTCGTGTTATATACTGCTTAAGCTAATTAATGCACGTAACAGCCAAAATGTTGGCTTGTAGGTGAATAGTATTGGTAGTTTTAGAGGAACCCTTGAAGAAGATCGTAGAGATCAAGAACTATATTGACGGTGACTGGGTGGAATCCGAGTCAGACGAGAAACGCGACATAATCAACCCATCAAAGCTAAAAAAAATCGCCGAAGTACCTGAAGGATGTGCTGAGGATGTGAAGATGGCGGTTGACGCCGCCTCGGATGCGTTCCCAAGCTGGAGAAAAACCACTCCTTTGACTCGTGCTAGATACTTTTTCAGGCTCAAGGAGTTGTTGGAGGAGAACTTTGAGACCCTTGCTAGGGTCTGTACCATGGAGCATGGTAAGATCATTGATGAGTCTCGTGGCGAGATAAGGCGTGGCATCGAGAACGTTGAGGTCGCTGCAGGCATCCCCAGCTTGATGATGGGGTATAACCTTGAGGACATCAGCAGAGGCATAGATGAGATACTTATCAAGCAACCTCTCGGCGTGTTCGCATGTATCGCGCCATTTAACTTCCCTTTCATGGTACCCCTCTGGTTTATGCCCACAGCGGTAGCAACAGGGAACACCTATGTCTTGAAGCCTAGCCCTTGGACGCCTTTGAGCATGGTAAAATTCATGGAGCTTGTTGATGAAGCTGGGTTCCCACCGGGCGTAATCAACATGGTGCACGGCAACGTAGCACCAGTACAGGAAATACTACGTAACCCTGAGGTTAAGGGAGTAAGCTTCGTAGGATCAACCCACATAGGCAGAGACATCATCTACAAGGAAGCCGCAGCCACAGGCAAACGAGTACAGGCACAGTGTGGAGCCAAGAATCATCTGGTGGTTATGCCTGATGCTGACATCGAGTCCACTATCCCCTCATTGTTGTCCAGTTTCTTCGGTAATACTGGTCAGCGTTGTCTGGCTGGGGCTAACCTTGTGATGGTTGGCGAGGATGAGGCTTGGGTCAAGAGCACACTGGACAAGATCAAGGATGCTGCGGCTAAGATTAAGATCGGTTATGGTTTGGAGGAGGGTATCCAGATGGGTCCACTTCAGGCAGAACACCGTAAAGAACGAGTGCTCAGCTACATCGAGAAGGGCGTTGAGGAAGGAGCAAAGCTTGTGATGGATGGAAGAAAATATGATTCATCAGGCTACCCAGAGAAATGCTTCCTCGGACCCAGCGTCTTCGAGGGAGTCACAACGGACATGACCATCGCACGGGAGGAGATATTTGGACCAGTGATGAGCGTCATGCGTGTACCCAACCTTGATGAGGCTATCAAGACCATCAACAAGTCCGAGTACGGAAACGCAGCCAGCGTCTTCACCAACAGCGGAAAGACAGGAAGAAGATTCCAGTACGAAGTACAGTGTGGAAACATCGGCGTCAACATCGGAACAGCCGCACCCATGGCTTTCTTCCCATTCAGCGGCATGAAAGACAGCTTCTTCGGAGACCTACATGGTCAAGGCAGAGACGCGGTGGACTTCTTCACCGAGAGCAAGGTAGTCATCCAACGGTGGCCCTAGGTGAAGACAACCAGTCAACTTCTCAGCCACCACCAATCCCTCGAAGAAACACAAGCCGGGTACCATAGCGCTTTGGCTGAGAAATACCCAGAGCACGCAGATGTGTTCAACAAACTCGCCAAAGATAACAGGCGACACATGGAGATGGCTCAACGGGCTTACCGTGAGGGCGTAACTGATGCCTTTGAGGTAGGTTTTCTAGCAAAGGAGCTTGACCCAGCGAATTATACGCTTGTTGAGCCCAGCGGAGACTTGGCTACTGTAGTTAAGACTATGATTAGTAATGAGGAGAAGATCATAGGTTTCTGTGTGGATGCGGCTTCAAACAGCAGCAAACTGTTGCCTGATGTGCCTGAGACCTTTGAGCGACTTGTTAAGCGTAAAAAAAGAAGCATAGAAAAAATGAAAGAGTTAGCCTAGGGGCTACTCGGTTTCCTTATCAGCCATTTTTAGGGCTTCATCAAAGACATCAACAGCGTCATTGATCTCTTTCTCGGATACGATCAACGGAGGAGCCACAAGGAAAGTGTTAATGACATTCACCAAGTAGACGCCTTTCTTCATCAACTCGGCGCTAATCTTCTTCAACATCGTCGGCTTAAACTTGTCCTTACGCTCAGCGAATGGCTTCTTGGTCTCCCGGTTCTTAACCAGCTCCACGCCCCAGAACAAGCCCTTCCCTCTGACATCTCCCACTGATTTGTGGTCTTCTTTTAGCTCTTCAAGCCGTTTACCCAATACTTTGCCCATCGCCGCAGCGTTTTCAACGATCTTCTTCGTCTTGTACTCGTTGATTGCCGCTATTCCAGGGGCACAAGCCATAGGATGCATCGCATATGTTTGACCATGACTGAACAGGTTGTCTGGTTCATCAAAATAGTCCGCGATCTTCTTGCTAGTGATTGTTGCACCCAAGGGCATGTAAGCTCCTGAGATACCTTTCGCCATAGTCATGATATCAGGCACAACGTTCCAGTGCTCCATCGCGAACAATTTTCCTGTTCTTCCGAAGCCCGCCATGACCTCGTCATCAATCAACAAGACCTCATGCTCATCACAAATCTCCCTGAGCCTTGGAACATACTCATCAGGAGGCACCAATATACCGTTGCTACCGACAACTGGCTCGATTACCACACCAGCGACAGTGCTTGGACGCTCCATCCTGATAATCTCATCAATATACTCTGCGCACTGAATACCACAACCCGGATACTCCTTACCAAACGGACACCTGTAACAGTAACAGTCAGGTGCACGGACCACACCAGCGACGCCAACAGCGTTATGGGTACGTGGATCACCTGTCAAGGCAACCGCTCCGCTGCTACTGCCGTGGTATGATCTGTACCTGCTGATGAACTTACCCCGCTTAGTATACATCCTCGCTATCTGGAGTGCTGCCTCATTAGCCTCAGCACCTCCAATGGTCAAATAGCTCTTACAGAGAGGCTCAGGAGTTATCTCGGCTAGCATCTTACCTAGTTTGGCTGCTACCTCGGTCCCGAATCCCGGTGCAGCGTAACATAGTTTGTCTGCCTGTTCTTTGATCGCGTCTTTTACAGCCTGATTACTGTGCCCAAGGTTGCTGCACATGAGCTGGGAGGATAGATCAAAGTATCGTTTCCCATCCATATCAACAATATAACATCCTTCCCCGGACTCGATCATCACAGGGTTCCATGTGTTCTCGTATCTCCATGTCCCGTAGACGTACTTTTTCTCCATCTCCCGGGCTTCCTCGTGTCTTGACATGGATTGGCTTCATTTTTTGGGAATATAATATTTAGGATTAGAGACAAGTATCATGGGAGAAGGTATAGAGGTTGAAAGCAGACACCGCGTATATTAATGGAAAAATAGTCACAATGGACTCAGACGAGTCCATCGCTGAAGCCGTAGCAATAAAGTACGGAAAATTCATCCACGTAGGCTCCACCAAGGAAGTTGAAGGACTCGTTGGAGAAGACACCAAGGTCGTAGACCTTGAAGGTAAAACAGTGGTGCCCGGATTGATTGATAGCCACTGTCACATGATGGACGAGGGGGCAATGCGCAAGCTCTATGTTGATGTAAGCGAGGAAGCAGGAGTACACAGTATCGGGGACCTCGTGGCGAAACTCAAGAAAAGAGCAGATAAGACACCAAAAGGTGAATGGGTTCTCGGATACCAAGAGGACGATAGTAAGCTCGCTGAGAAACGCCATCCCACACGATATGACTTGGACAAGGTAAGCACAGATCACCCTGTCATGGTCATCACCGTGGGCGGTCACTTCAGGATGGTAAACAGCCTAGCACTTGAACAAGCAGGAATAACCAAGGAAACAAAAGACCCAGTTGGCGGCAAGTATGACAGAGACGAAACAGGATTACCCATTGGTGGACTCCACGAGACCGCCATAGGCACGGTCATTCCAGAGGAAGTAGATGAACCCACCCGAGAACAGAGCCGTGAAGGCGCAAAAGAGATTCTACTGGACTGCGCCAAGACTGGACTCACATGCGTCTATGATACAGTTGTCAAGAACCAGATCAGAGCAGCCATCGATCTCAAAAACAAGGACGAGCTACCCATCAGGGTCCGAATGGATGTCATGATCGACCTATTCCCAGAGCTGGATAAGCTCGGCATCTACCGCGGCTTGGGCGATGACTGGCTCAGAGTATGCGGTCTCAAGTTCTTCTTCGACGGCGCCATATCAGCTAGAACCGCCGCAGTAACGGAAGAATACCTCAACAAACCCGGATTCTACGGCGTCATGGCAACCACACGAGAGATAGCAACCAAAACCATCATGGACGCCTACAAGGAAGGATACAGAATCTCATCCCACGCAAACGGAGACCGAGCCATCGAGATGTACCTCGACATCATGGAGGAAGCCCAGAAAAAGTACCCTAGACCCGACCCAAGAAACAGGGACATCCACTGTACGGTAATCACACCCAAACTAGTACAACGCATCAAAGACCTCGACATACTACCAACCATATTCGGACCATACGTCTACTACCACGGCGACAAACTCATCCCAGCCTTCGGCGAAGAAAGACTAGAACGCATGTTCGCAGCCCGCTCATTCCTCGACGCAGGTGTAAAGATAGCCGCCCACAGCGACCACCCCTGTGCTCCTTATCCACCGTTGATGGCGATACATGGATTAGTGAACAGAAAAACCAAGGCAGGCAAACCCATCGGGCAGAGCCAGAAAATCAGCGTAATCGAGGCGCTGAAGCTCTACACGACCCACTCAGCATACCAACAGTTCGACGAGGACAAGCTGGGTAGTATCGAGGAGGGAAAACTAGCTGACATGGTGGTGCTGGGACAAGACATCCTGACCATTGACACAGAGAAGATCAAGGACATACCCATCGAGACCACAATAGTCGATGGAAAAGTCGTCTACCAGCGTTAATCCAACCGGATAGAAGCAAGAACAGTGTTTACCACCTGTTTCCGCTTCTGCTGGTTAAACTTCCGGTTGTTTTCTATCTGCCAAGGGAAACCAATCCGTGGAGGCTTGGTATCCTGATAATTTGTAACTAAGCTGATTATCTGAGTTATCTGAGAGGTAGGCATATCAGACTCATACAGAAGCAACGTAAGATGCGTGATCAACTCATCCCGTTGCCCATAGTCAACGAACTGCTCAACCAGTATGGATAGGTGTTCAAGCTTGGGGTCGGTGCTAATATCCACCTGCTGCATATGCTTACTCCAAGTACCGGTAATATCATGCTGAACCAAGCTCTTCTCCGCGTAATCCTTCAGGTTCCTGTAGCCAAGGTAAAATGCTCCACAGATCAACACCCACTCTCCCACCATCAGAAACTGTGGGTTGATACCGCTAAGATCAAACAAGTAATGCCTGATGAACAGGAGATAGTAAAGCGCCGAGAAATTAATCAAAGCAACAGTGGATAATCGCTCACCCACCGTCTTACTCAAGTACCGTAGGTAACTGTTGGGGTTATTAGCGCCTAATCCAGTCAACGCCATCACCGAGGTTAACGCAGACGCCACGATGATTATATTATTAACAGGCTCAGCGAGACCCGCCCGTAGAACAGGCTGAAGCACGCTCAGATACGGGTTGGCTTGAATAGTAGACTCCAAAGCCGGGTACAGGCTCAGCCATGTCTGGCTCCCAAGATACCCCACCAATAATATGTAGATACTCATGGCGATAGGTTCAAAGAGATGGTTTATCTCGCGTAACCTAATCGAGACGATCTTCTGGATCATAGAAAGAATTGAAGAGTAGAGCAGAAACGCGGTGATAGGCTTACCCCATACCGGTATAGCGCTCCAGTCAGCAAGGAAATACAGGGCACCTGCAATGCTTAGGGTTTCCAGTCCCTCTGATAGGGGCTCCATGATCTCCCCAACGAGCATATTATCAACCAACAAAGCTGCAAAACGTAACACCAGCAGCGTCAATAGAGGCAAACCGAGAAAACTCAGGTCAACCTGACCACTGAGTCCTATCCAGTCGAGGGGCACAGAGGTGCTTTGAAGTATGAGAAACCAGACCACGAGGATTATTGATACGAGGTAGGCGACTGTTGGTGTGGCTATCTCTTTAACTGCTTTCTGCATCCAATGCCTCCCTGTAGCTTCTCATGGCTCGATAGAACCTAGTATAGTGGTCCCTGTTTATCATATGTAGGCTGTAGTTGGCTTCCTCAAACAGGGAAACAACACTCCAAAGGGGCTCATACGCCGTCTCTGGTGTCTGCTCCTTCAAGTGATTGTAGAGTTCACGCGCCGTATAGTTGTCCTTGATGCGCTCGAATCGTTCACGTGCCTCCTTGAACCTGTTGTTGAATAGCCTGATTATCTCTTCACGGTAGTCTACGATCTTGATCTTGATACTGGTTTGAAGTTTCTCGGCTTTGTTCACCAGTCGAAGCTCATGGACGCCGAGGCTATACTCGTGGCTAAACTCTACCAAGCCTTCTTTGTCCGTAACATCGCTGAATAACTCGTTGTCTTCGATGAGGAACGTAAGACGTTGCCCCACCATTTCCACATCCTCCGTGTCAACCATCCTACCCACAACACGTAGAGACGAGACATCCCACACCAATGGCAAACCCGACTCAATGTCAGGTAACATCATGCTGAGCCGTGAAGACCCATTTGTATCAGCAACCTCAGCCTCAACCAATGGCTCAACACTTTTCTCCTGATGCTTACCCCGCATATAGAACAAACCAGCGCCGGCACTAACCACCAGCACCACTATGGCGAGGGGGATAAGTGGAAACTGGGTCGTCTTGAGGATCATAACTGCTTTGGTTTTTGATGTGGATAGATAGTTTCCAGCTCCCGCGTAGTATGCTTTGAGGGTTATCTCGCCTTTGGCTTCAGGCGCCTTGATGCTTGTCTCAGCGTTTCCAAGGTTATCTGTCGTGACGACCTTGCTTGTGGTGACGTTGTATCGGCGATAAGTTAGGTTCACCATCTGGCTTCCAAGGGGTTCACCGTAATCATCCACGAGACGTATCGAGACATCAAAGCTCTTATCGCTCTGAGCCGAGCTAGGCGCAGATAGAGTCAATATTGTTGCTGCTTTGACGACCGCGAAGGTGTTTTTGCTTGCGTCAACGCTTTCAACCGTGATACTCATGGGAGTTGGTCCTAGCTGGGTCTCGGCTGGGATGCTACGGGTTATGAAGAACTCCCCCGCCTCGTTGGTGACGCTGCTTGTTTCCTTGTCAAGTAAATTGAGTGTTATGGGCTCGTTTTCCCCGGGGATAAAGTCTGCTTGTACTTTTCCTCTGATGGTTGAACGCTGCCCCCTTGTTAATACGGTCTCGTCTGGGAGTTTTACGTCGAACTGCACTGATTGTATTATCGCGGTGGTGGTTGAGCCATACATATAATCGGCTCCATCCCAGCTACAAGTGATCTCTACAACCCCCTCCCCCGAGGAGGTTACCAACTCTATACTGCCCTTGTTGTCGGTCTTCTTGTTATAGCTGTTGCCGCCTACTGTTATCTGGCAATCAGTATGGGGGATTGAGGTATTGGTGTTGGTGTTCACCAAGGTGGCGGTTATCTTGTACTGTTTATCGGCCACCACAACAGGGGGCGCGTTGATGATGAAGCCGGTGTCAGTGTATGCGGTTAAGGGGGGATCGCTCCATGAGTCCGCGTAGGTATCATCACCCACGGTGTGAACATCAACCATATACTCGCCTCCCGGCAGGTTTCCGGGGAAGATACATGTAACATTATAGAAGCCATCAACAACCACGCCTCGTCCAGCAAGCACACCAGACTCCTCCTTGACTTGTTTAAGATATACCAAGACATCAAGTCCAGAAACCAGGTTTGCCTCGTCATCAATCACGGTACCAGCCACGATAAACTCGCCTCCAACCGAAACCACGTCATCCTGATACGTGATATTCGTGAAAGTAGGCGTCAAACCCGTACTCTGGTTCACAACGGGCTCGGATACCGGCGTCGCATCAAAAACGACCCATCCAAGGTCATCAAATAATACCTCAGTGTATGCGTGAGCCTGATGCGGTGAGACACCCTGAACCTCGACCTCGGAGTTAACAAGCCAACCAGTCACAAGCCGTGCCGGAATACCGATGCTTCTCGCGAGCATAGTCAAAGCTGACGCATAGTCGGTGCATATTCCCTGTTGCTCGTAGAGGAGGAACCATACAACGGGGTCAACCCCAGGGGGAGCCTCTGTGGCTGATTCATTATACGGATAATTGGACTCTAGATACTCGCTGAGTGCCTGAATTTTCTCGTATGGCGTGTTCTCGTACATGGTTATCTGCTCAGCCAGTGAACCAATGCTTGTCTCCAGTTCAGAGGTAATCTGAACATAGGGCATAGCAACATATAGATCAGCACCCATCAACGTAGACTCAGTAAACTCGTAATGGTTTGCCACCACCTGATACGGAGCCGTAAACGAGCCGTTGGTCTTGAAGATGTTAAGATCAGGATAATAGATCAAAGGATCATAGGCGTTGATCTCCACCGGATTCTGGGGGCTCGGTATATTGTACTCGAAGCTTGTGCTGGGCTCGATAACGTAGCTATATTCGGTAACACTGTCGTATCCGGTTACCGAGTCACTGATAACATGACCATCATAGGGAAGGGGCAACCCGTTGGGCAGATACCATGAACCATTATAATACTCCCCCACACCGTCACGCAGATACTCCGAGCCAGTCACACCATAGACTCTGAAGACACGTTCACTGGGACCACTGGGCTCACCGGGGAACTCAAAATCAAGATCATCTAACGGGTTATCACCCTCAGTGAAGTTCAGGTCAGGTATCTCGCCAATCATATCAGACAAGTCACCTGAAGGCGTAGCGTCAAAGATAATCCACCCTAGGTCCTCAAACGGAATCTCGGTGAATGCATGGCTCTGAATCGGGAAAACCTCCTGATAATCAGCCAAAGGATCAATATAGTAGCCGCCCACCAGTCGAGCGCTGAAATTAAGACTACGAGCCAACATAACCAAGGCTGTGTTAAAATGACTGCATACGCCCTCACCTGACTCAAACAAGAAATACTCACATGGGTCTACGCCCGGTGGAGCCTCTGTTGCGGACAGGTTATAATCGTAATAGGTTTGAAGATAATTTTCTAGGGCTAGTATTGCCTCATAGTCTGTTGGGGTGTTCTGGGTGATCGCCTCAGCAAGCTCCCTTAGGTCATCATCAAGATAATCCGGGACATCCAAGTACTGGGGAATCTCCTCAACACTAGATGCATTCATCAAAGCGTCGCTGTACTCGTAGAGAATATACTCGATATCATATGCTCCCGGCACATCGGGTACCTGAAATATCTGGGAGTCTTCGAAAAACTGCGCTGGGTTACTCAGATTCAGATAAACTGGGTTCTGAGGCGTAGGAATATATCCTAGATTATCCACTAGCGGAGTAATGGTAATGTTATAGTTCTCATAATCAGTCCAAAGGTCAACATCCAGACTCAAAGTCTCACCCTCATATGAGACCGACTGAGTCAACGCCGTGTCCCAAGTACCACTGTAATAGTCATCATAGGTCTGAAGCCTGAGATACTTTGTATGGGGAACCCCCTCAATCAATAAGCTCGGATCAGGGTTAGCGTCGCCAATGTCTACTTCTGGTAGGTCTAGGCTTGTCTGCTCCGGGTTTATGGGCATATCAATATCTGGTAATTCAAAGGGTAGATCAGGTGCCTCAATATCGCTTAGGGGTGGAACCTGTTCAAATGACTGGATGCTAAACCCTATCAAAATAATGGCAAGTATAGTACAGGCTAGGAGAAACAGGTTCTTCGACTGTCTATACATTGTTTATTCCAAACCAGAGAATGTACCAGCCGATATAAGACTTCTAGAAGCTTGATACATAGAAAACCGGTTATCTCCAGTGCTCCCTGATATAATCAGAGGCCTCACTGATGGCGAAAGGACGCGAGTTATTCCCAGTACGCACAAAGAACTCCTGTTTATCACCATTATTCAAGAAAGCCGGCTTAGGACAAGACTGGATATTTACCTGACAAAGGTCTTTGCCAAGCACGTTATGGAACCTGACGCTGATGTATTGAAGATAATAGTTGCCTATACAGTTTGAGACCAGCCCCAGTAGATGGTTCTCGAACCCATCCTGATTCTGGTTACGTATAACCCGGTAATCATTCTCGATCCCAACAACATCCTTCTCATCAGACAACCCGATAAGCAAAGTACCGCCCTCAGCGTTCAGGAAAGCACAGATAGTCTTCAACACCACCTTCTCAAGACACTGATTCACTTGCTTCGTATTGTAATCATACCTGAGACTGGACTTGAACTCAAGATGCTGGCCCTCTGAGAGATTAAGCAACTCAAAGATATCATCACTTACACCGCTATTCCGGTTCTTCAAACTCTCAACCAACTCAGGGTGCCTGTTCGCGATATCAGTAAGACTCACAATCCCAGCTATCGAACCACCCTCAACCACCGCCAGCTTCTTGATCTTATTCCGCTGCATCGTCCTGCATGCATCCTCGATCAAAGTATCAGGAGGACACGCCACAATATCAGGTGTCATAATCTCGGAAACCTTAACCTTACGAGGGTCTTGACCAACCGCAACAATACGGGTGATAATATCTTTCTCAGTTAGAATACCCAAGGGTTCACTATTCTCATAGACAACGATGCTGCTGATGCCGTGGTTTACCATTATCCGGGCAGCTGCCTCAACGGACTGGTTGGGTGTTATAGTAACTACTTCTGGTGTCATAACCTCGTATACAGTGGATATCAAGCTTTGAACCGCCAATGTTGGTTGATGGTTAAAATTGTTAAGAGGATTATGATAGCATACAACTGATCAAGGATTCATCTTCTCCCACGTCTCCGAGACCAAGTTATACCTCCACTCGACTTCATCATCAGCAAAGCCACGGTGAAACAACATCAAACGCTCAGCAATAACTATAGCAACCTGTACCTCCTCCGCATCATCACTCATAGTCTTCGATGACCGCAACAGGTTCAAGACCGCCTTACATCCTGGAGAAAAAGTCAAACCATAAGCTCCCAGCTTCACTGGGAATTTACGGCACATCAAAGGACGAACATCGTAGACATGACACATGTTATCCACGAGATGCATACAGACGTTATCGGTGTACTGGTACGTGAATATGCTCGTCGGAGCGTCCACGCCTTTTGCGAGATGAGGACGTACCTTTTCCGAGGGGAACAAGTGGATCTCATCAGGAGATAGGGTTAAACCGGATTCCCTGGTTCCAGCGCGGAGATTACTACAACATCTGCCACACTGTTCACATCCTTCCATCCCGTTCACCGAATAGAATGAAAGACACTTGATTACATTAGAAGCTTATCAATCAGAGGAATAGTAAAACTCATTTCATCATGGGGGTACTCATTATTATGAAGTTTGAATTTGAGTACTGGTCCAGCCTCGACTCCAAATACATCATAATACCAATTGAAGCAGAAACCGAGGGAGACGCAAAAAAAGAGTTCCACAAGATGCACCCCCATAAAAAATATCGATTACTTGACCCTCTTGATGAGGAGTAAGTTACCTAATTTGTAAAACATAAGCTGCAAACATATATTTTATTTCATAACCATATTGAATTTCCTGCATTATAACAAATCATTTGGATAAATATAATTATTGGGTGTTTCACACACACAGTTGAATACTAAGATGTGACTAGTTCAAAGGAGTATTAAATAATTGATGATATATATTCGCTAAAGTTTACAGAATCCACTATTTGATGTTTATCATCGTAGATATTATGAGTGCCTTCTATATAGTACCATAATTCAAGATAACCATTTTCATTAGTTAAGAAGTTATAGTAGTATCTCAACTCTACGTTATTAATCTCCGTTTCTACAGTATATTCATTCTGTTTTTGGGCTTTTATTAAATTGTTTTCAATATCCGATTTATCGATTAAATAAACCGCTTCTTCAGGTGAAACATCAACAGATAATACCCCCGCCTCCACTAATACAGGATAATGAATTTCATACGAATAGATTGTATCGTTGCATATATCAAAATAGAAATCTGCTCCATTACCAATGAGTTCAATACCATTTACAGAAAGAGAATATGTTACTCTAACTGTGTGGGTGATATTTCTACTTATAGAACCCCAGCTTTCTTTTATTTCAGATACCTCCATTTCTACAATACTATCAGGTAAGAATTCGTGAATTTCATTTAGCTGCTTGTTGGCTACTGAAATTAATTGTACATCATTCCAATCTTTCATAACAGGATTTTCATTTAATTTTGTATATAATATATGATTTTTACCCTTAATCGTGAAAGACTGATCCGAGTCCTGAATATGTATCTCTCCTGAATCTAACAGCCTAGTGTTATTTGTATTTATATCACTGAATGTGGAAGCAAACAAATAAGCCTCGTTTTTAGTTATCGGTATTTCACATGTTTTGTAGCTAGTTAATTTTGTTATCGATGGAAGTTCACAGTTGACCGTCGTAGTAGTATCAGAGTATCCTACAGTATTTTCAATTGAATAGGTATAGGGATTAGTAAATGAGGTAGTTTCATTAGAGATTATTTGTTGACCAGAATAGGTAACGATAATTCCGATCAATAGTATAGTTGTAATAACGATTGTTGACAGATAGGTTTTTTTCATCTTAACACCACCACCAATCATCGTTTATACTGTTCAAGGTGTATCCACCTTGACCGTAGTCTGGCCACATAAAGTGTACAGTTTCATCTTTATAATCAAAGGTTCCTCCTCCTGGAAGATTAATCTCTGCGGAATAAACTACTCCCCTTTCACTACTGGATGTCCACCACTGGGATGCAGTTTTCCACGCATCACCTATTGAATAACCGTTTTTCAAATAGTATCCAACTTTATCACCGAATGTTACGGTTGAATTCTTTGGAGCTTGGACAACAGTATCAAAACCACACAATCCGTGCACACCTTCAAACGCGTTATCCCACTCTGAGATGCAAGTAAGATTCAATACTGTACAAGAGTACAGAAGTGCCCATTCAAGGTCTGTATTACCAAATTCAGTATTGTTCGCTTCAACCTCGTCAAAGTCTCCAACAGGAATAGGGGGATATACTTCTATGTCATACCAACAATCATGGAGCGTAAATCGTGGCATTGCAGGACTATTACTTTTACCGTGTCCTTCGAACCATGCTATATCTATGGAATCTACAAAGTTTGTATCTGATTCTGCCACCCACTGGGAGCTATTTGAATCTTTCCAGCCCTTGTCGAATACTTTATCGAATCCTGCATCAAACATATTATCATAAAAAGCTATTGCGCTGTCATTGGCGTTAGGTATTTCAAATCTTTCCCAATCATTCACCCAGTAAGGTTCATACCATATTCCTACTTCTAGGTTATTATCGTCATCTGTATTGTTAAAATTAAGATATTCAATATAGCCATCATTTCCAGAATCAGATGAAGCAAATCCCATTGAGGCTGGAGCCTCAAGATACTGGAATGACCAGTCTGCAGTTAATGGTAACATTACATGATCGATTAGGGTACTTCTATCTGAATCACTAAATATCCACAATCCTACATATTTTTCACTTTTAACAACGGTTCCGTAATAATTAGTATTTTCAGATAAGGTGGTGGTATCTGCATTATTATTGTCTCCATTATATGCTTCTTGTAGCCTTAAACAATAGGTTGATGAACTGATACATCCTAACGTTATTTTTATCCCTGCATAGTTAGCTAATCTTACAGCTTTTTCAGTTCCTAATTGGTTTGTGTACATCAATAAAACACATTTATTTGCGGGACTTGTATCCCCATTAATATCTGTTATTCTGAAATTGAAACTATGTGTCCAAAAATCAAATGCAGCTACCCCATAATTATTCCATAAGTAAACAGAATCAGAGGGTTCTAATCCATCGAAAGATGATCTGGTGGTATTTTGATTAAGTAATGATGTAGATGTAGATTCTTGGAAATCGTTTTCAAAGTCTTCATAATAGCAGAAGGCAATACTTACCCCATTATAAAAAAGAAGCATCAGGAAAATCAGTAATACAAATTTATTTTTTTGTATCAATTAATATTCACTCTCAATGAGCTAAAGTATTTTTTATGAATATTTAACATTTATTATAGTATAAATATATATGTTCAATATTAAAAATATATGAAACATAATGAACTCAAAGAGTGCTGATATGGCTCATTAGAATCCAAAACCATTAAGTGCGTTTCTCTGGTATCCTGCCTAAAGAAATATAGAATTAAGGTTAACCCATATTATCTGGTATTTTCGGGCTTCTGAGAAGAGCCTTATCAATAGACCAACATGTAACCACTAGGTGGTTGTGAATCAAAATACGCCTAAAATACGTAAAACCAAATCAGAAACCTACTGTACGCCAGCATGTTGCTCTTATGTTGAAGG
>Ga0190359_1001278_pt1 | contig 16033 bp, 20 predicted proteins | sample 48721823_MG_FD_161269 | JGI IMG/M metagenome (GOLD analysis project Ga0190359, IMG submission 161269) | Hydrothermal vent microbial mat bacterial communities from Southern Trench, Guaymas Basin, Mexico - 4872-18-2-3_MG | ecosystem: Environmental > Aquatic > Marine > Hydrothermal vents >... | reverse complement strand
CAAGTTCTACCTGACCAGGTACCTGCAGACGACGCCGGCCATCTTCGAGGAGAACTGGCGCGAGCGCATGCTGGCGGACAGGATGGCCGAGGTGATAAAGGACACCGCGCGGGTCAACGAGGACGAGCTGCGCCAGGCCTTTGTCAGCAGGGAGACCAAGGTCCAGCTGTCCTTCGTGAAACTGTCGGTTGCGGATTTCCGCCCCGCGCAGCCGCCCGGCGACGAGCAGGTGGCGGAGTTCCTGGCCCAGCACGAGCAGGAGGTCAAGAAATACTACGATGACAACAGTGATCGCTACCACAAGCCGCGCCAGGTGCAGCTGGCCCACGTGTTTTTCGAGGTACGTCCGGAATACGACAGCGAACAAGTACAGGAGAAAAAGGAGCAGGCCGAGATCAGCCTCGACAACCTGAAGAAGAAGGCTTCCTTCGAGGAGGAGGCCAAGGAATATTCCGAGGACGATGCCACCAAGGACAAGGGCGGCAAGTTACCCCTTTCCACCCGCGAGGCACTGGTGGCTCGCTGGGGCGAGAAGTTCGCCCAGGCGGTGTTCGACCTCGAGGAGGGGCAGCTTTCCGGGGTGGTACGCTCCGACAAGGGATTCCACGTGGTCAAGTGCTTGAAGGTGATAGCGGCCGAGGACCACTCCTTCGACGAGGTCAAGAAAGACATCGCCCGCCAGTTGTTGCTCGACCGGCAGGCCCGGCAAGCGGCTCGCCGGGAGGCCGAACGCCTGCTGGCGGGCCTGCACTCCGGCAAGAGCCTGGAGGAACTGCTGGGCAATGAGCCGGACAAGAAGACGAAGCAGGACCAGGATGAGCGGAAGGCCGGGCAGCCCCGGGTCCGCGACACCGGCTTGTTCGCCCGACTGGGTGCCTACATCCCCGGCCTGGGAATGGACCAGGATGTCGCCCGAGCGGCCTTCTCCCTGAGCATGGACAAGCCCGTTCCCGACAAGGTGTTTCCCATCGGGGGTTCGGGTCCGAACGCCGCCTTCGTGGTTTTCAAGCTGGTGAAACGCCAGGATCCCGACATGAAGCAGTACCCGCAGGCCAAGGAGCGGATCCGCAAGATGCTGTTGTCCCGGAGGCGGCCGGCCCAGCTTGCCGCCTGGCTGAAGCAGGCCCGCCACCAGGCCGATATCCAGGCCAACCAGGCCTTCCTCGCCGACATCACCCCTCCGGGTATGCGCGGGCGTAGCTAGGTCCCGTCTCCGGCGGGCAGCGAGCGGGCATGCCGGCAGGTGCCGCCAGCCCCCGGCTCACTTTCCGGTATACAGCTTCAGCGAGTGGCCGCTTTCCTCGTAGAAGGCGATTACCGGTACCGAGTTGCTGGTGAAGACGGCATCCAGGTGGGTGCCGGTGCCGGGGGTGGTGTCGACGGTGTACATCGTCCACTGGCTGACCCGGCGCAGGGCGTAACGCAGGTGACCCTTGCGGGGATCACGGCCGGTCAGGTGTTCGTAGGCCAGCAGCAGGTTGCCACCGGCGTCCATGGCCAGGGCCATGTTGTAGGCATCCGGCACCAGGGGGGAGACCTTCCACTCCTGGCCGGAAAACTCGGCCAGGCAGAGGCGGTTTTTCATGGCCTGGCGGAAAATTATCCGCGGTTGGCCCTGTTCGTCATAAAACAGGGCGCTGGATTTCCCCGGATTGTGCTCGCGGGCCACCACCTGGCTCTTCCAGGTTCCGTCGGCCTGGCGTTCGGCCAGGCGCAGCTGGCTGGTCAACCCCGACCAGTGCAGGTAACTGGCAGCCAGGCGGCCGTCGGGAGCGGTGACGAAGGAAATCTGTACCCGTTCGGATCCGTTGGCCTTGTCGACGCGCTCGTTGCCCCAGAGGCCTTCGGGTTCTTCCTTCTTCTTGGTGTGTTTGCCTTTCGCCGGCCGCGCGGAAGCGGGTTTCTTTTTCACCCTCCAGGCGTGCTTGAGCCAGCCGTCCCCGGAGTAGTAGAGCGCGTGCAGGGTGTAGGAATCGTCCACCAGCAGGCGGGCCCCCATGCCGGTTCCCGCTCCCCACTCGATGGACTCCCGCTTCCAGCCCTGGTCGCTTCGGTAGGCATAGGTGAAGGTTTGGGTGGAATCGCTGTAATAGGCCACGTGGGGTTCTCCCTTGCCGGAGACCTTGACGGTGGCGAACAGGCAGCGACGGCAGCTGTCGTCGATGACATCGGCCGCCAGTCCCTGCCGCGACCACTGCACGTACTTCAGCGATTGGTTCTTCTTGTCGTAGTAGACCAGGTGAACATGATCGTTGACATCGATATCCATGCTCACGAATTGCCCGGCGTCTCCCGAGTTGTCGACGGTGATCACCTGCCCGGGGGCAGGGCCGCCCTTGTTCATGGCGATGCCCGACTCCGTGCAGGAGACCAGGGCGGCGGCGAGTGCCAGCACCGGCAGCAGTTGCGATGCGCGCGGTTTGAACATGGCAGCGACCTCCTTTGCCGGGATCCCGCTGGTGCTCCCGGCGGCGGGTTTCACCTGGATGGGCGACATTGTACAACACCGGGAGAATATTTCCAGGGTGCAGGTGGTCGAATACCCGCGGAAAAGCCAGGAACGAAAACCAACCCGGAGCTTGACGCCGGTGGCCTGGTTACTGTAGAAAAACGGGAGGAAGGAAAACGAAGAAAGGAGAGTGAAGCAATGAAAAGGCGTGATTTCCATGTCGTGCTGCTTTCACTGGCCGTTCTTTTCGTGGTTGGCTGCCAGGGTGCCGCCCGCGAGGTGGCTTCCTGCGACGAGTGCAACGACAACGCCAACTGGCGCGCCAAGGAGTACTGCGTGCTGGGGCAGGGCACCCAGCTGTTCTGTGCCAACCCCTGCCTGAGCCACGTGGACTGCGCCGTCGATCACTGGTGCGTTCCCCTCTGGGACGAGGGCACTCCCTGGGACCCGGGCTACGTGGGTGTCCGCTGGGTGTGCATGCCGGAAGACTACTACAGCGGCATGAGCCGGGTGTGGTACTGGGGCGAGACCAGTTGCGTGACCGGCGGCGGCAACGAGTGCCCGGCGGGCATGCAGTGCCTGGTCGACGACACCGGCACCACCGACGCCTACTTCTGCTCCGACCCCTGCTACTCCCACAGTGATTGCGTCGGCGGTTGCTGCTACGATACCGGCGGCGAGGCCTACTGCGCGCCGCGCCAGCCCTACTGCGTGCAGTAGGCACCGGCGTTCATACCGGCCAGGCGGCCAGGAAGGCATCTACTCCGCCCCGCAGCGACAGCGCCGCCGCGGCCACTCCCAGCAGCGCCTTGAGCGGCATGCCCACGAAAAACACCGGGATCTGGGGAGCGGTGCGGTTGACGAACCCCAGCAGGCAGTCGGCAAGCAGCAGCGCCGCCACCGCCGGCAACGCCACCTGGCACGCCCCCCGGTAGGCCGTGGCCAGGCAGGCCAGTGCCAGGTGTCCCACCCGGGCCAGGGTGTCCACCGGCACGCTGCCGGCCAGCGGTACCGCCCGGTAGCTGTGCAGCAGCGCCCGCAGGAAAGTCTCCGGCCCCCCGGCGGTGAAGAAAACCAGCATGGCCAGCAACAGGTAGAGCCTGGCCAGGGCGGAACCCTGGTCTCCGGTGAAGGCGGCCGGCAGTCGCAACTGCGTGGCTCCGCGGCTGTCGTCGAGCAACTGCCCGGCCATCTGCAACATGACCAGCACGCTCTCCGCTGCCAGGGCCAGAACGGCGCCGACCCCCAGCTCGCGCAACAGCAGTGCCACCAACCGGTAGCCTGCCGGTGCCGGCGCGGCCGGCAGCACGGCCGGCGCCAGGGCGCCGGCCAGCACGATCACCAGGCTCAGGCGGGCCGTCAGCGGCACTTGCCGTCCACCGGCAACGGGAACCAGCAGGATGACGGGCAACAGGCGGGCGCCCAGCGGCAGGTACCACCAGGGATCGGGCATCATAATCCCCCGGTCAGGCACTGGCGCGCGAAGGCCAGCAGTTGCGTGCCCATCCAGGGGGCCGCCAGGGCCAGCACCAGCAACACCGCCAGGATCTTGGGCACGAAGCTCAGGGTGAACTCCTGGACCTGGCTGGCCGCCTGCAGGATGCCGATGACCAGGCCCACCGCCAGCGCCGTCAGCACCACCGGTGACGAGATCACCACCACCAGCCAGAGGGCCCGGGAGGCCAGTTGCAATATGTCGTTGCCGGGCATGGAGGTCTCTCCCCGTCAGTGGTAGGAACCGAGCAAGTTGGTTCCCAGCAGCGTCCAGCCGTCGGCGAAGACGAACAGCAGTAACTTCAGCGGCAGGCTCACGGTGGTGGGACTGAGCATGTGCATGCCCAGCGACAGCAGCACGCTGGCCACCAGCATGTCCAGCACCAGAAACGGCAGGAAGATGTAGAAGCCGATCTGGAAGGCCTCGTGCAACTGGCTGATGACGAAGGCCGTGACCAGCACCGGCCAGCCCGGCTCGGTGTTGGTGTCCGTACCGATGGCTTCGGCCACCGCCTGCAGCTGCTCGGGGTGGGCATGCTGCAGCAGGAAGCGGCGCAGCGGCTGCGCGGCCTCGGCGATGGCCGTTCCCATGCTCGACACGTCCGCCGCACGAAAGACCTCCTGCCGCTGGCGCAAGCGCTCGGACACCTGGCCGGCCACCGGGGCCATGACCACCATGCTCAGCACTATGGCCAGGCCGGTGATGACGCTGTTGGGAGGCAACTGGGGCGTGCCCATGGCGGTACGGGCCACCGACAGCACCACCGCCATCTTGACGAACGAGGTCAGCACTACCAGCACGAAAGGCAGCAGGCCGGCGCCCAGGATGAACAGCAGGTAGGTGGTGGGGGAGAGGTTCATGGTGTGCGGGCCTCTGGCCGTGACGGTTGCCGGCAATCGACCTCGTCGAGCCGGGCCAGCAGGACGACCCTGCCGGTGGAACTGCCCAGCAGCAGGCGCTGGCCGGCCACTTCCACCAGGTGGATCTCGTTGCCCTGGCCCAGGGTGTGACGTTCGACGACGGAAATGGCGGCCCGGCGAACGGAGCCCTGGCGGCGCCCCGACAGCCAGCCCCTCCAGCGGTGCGTGGTCGCCGCCAGGCCGGCCAGAGCGGCCAGCAGCAGCAGCGATACCCTTCCTCCCTGAATGCTCGTTCCCGCTGCGGCCGGCCACCAGGCTGCCAGGACCAGGCAGGGTGCCGCGCACAGGGCCAGCAGGCGGGCCGCCCGGCGTCGTGACCTAGTCATGGCCATCTCCCGGTACGACGAACACTTCGAGCAGGCGCACACCGCGGCGGCCTTCCACGTCCACCAGTTCACCGTTGGCCAGCAGCTGGTTGCCGGCACGTACCTGCACCGGTGCCAGCACCGCCTCGGGCATCTCCAGCACGTCACCGGCACGCAGCTTCGCCAGGCGGGAAAGGCTCATGCGCACGCGGCCGCACTCCACGCTCAGGGTCACCGGCAGGCGTGGAATCTCAACCGGTTCGCAGCTGGGCGCCAGATCCCCATCGGAAAGTTGCCCTGCTTCCATGTCGTCACCTCCTCGTTGAAATTCGAAACCTTGTACCCGCAGCAAGCCCCCCGCTTCGGGATTTAGCAGCAGTGTTAGCTGGCCCACCTGCCAACGGTACGGAGATTGTCGTTCGCCCGGTGCCAGCAGCAGGATGTCTCCCCTCCGGAGCTGGGCCAGTTCAGCGGCATCCAGGCTGCAGCGGCCCAGTTGCAGTCCTCCTTCCAGCTCCAGGCGCTGCAGCCGCTCCAGGGCAGGTGCCGGCAGTTGTCCGGCCGGGTCCGGGCGTGCCCTGCCGGCGCGATTACAAGAGCAGTCCGGTTCCAGCCACACCAGAAACCCCTTGTCCCAGCCGGTATCCAGGGTGAGCCAGACGCCCACCAGGGAGTTGTCGTGCAGGCACAGCCGGCCCATCTCCCCGGCGGAATCCACCAGGCCGGCCCAGCGCCAGTTGGCGAAATGCTCTCCCCCGGGATTTTCCGACAGCTTCTGCAGCAGCAGGGCGAATACCGCCGCGGCCAGCCCGTGCAGGCCGTCGAACAACGGTTCCGGAGGAGGGCGCCGGCCCAGCATGTCCGCCAGGCGTCGCAACAGCACGCCGTCGAGCGCCACGAACGCCTGGCGGTTGGCGATTGGTTCGACCAGCACCCCGAAGCGCCAGTGGCCGGGGAAGCACCCGGGCAGATCTTCCAGCGCCAGGCCTTGTACCCGCTGCAGGCGAATTTCCACACCGCCCAGGCCCAGTGCCGAGGCCACGGCCGCGGCCGCCGGCTGGATGTCGGTCTGTAGCCGGGAAAGATCCACGCGACCGGCCAGGGTGATCTCCGACCGGGAGACGCGGGCCAGCTTGCCGGCCGGAAACTTCTTCACGTGCCCGGTCATGCCGACACCTCCAGGTGATCAAGTTTCAGCCCGGAAATCGCCAACCGGTGTGCCAGCCGTTGCCGGCCGGACTCCAGCAGCCGGCGCGTGGCCGCGCCCCGGGCCTGCAGGTGGCAGCGCACTTGCCGACGGCTGATCTCGATCTGGCACTGCACCCCCTCGATCTGGCCCCCGTGAAAGGCCACCAGCAAGGTGCCCGACGGCGTGGCCATGGTGTCGGCCAGCCTGGCCGCCTGTGCGGCCAGCTGCTCGGGCCATTGCCCCGAGGTATCGACCTTTACCGAGGCACCGACCGGTTCCGCTTGTCCAGGTTGAGTGGCCGGCAACTGGACGGAGCCGGGAAGCCAAACCGCGGCCGTGGCCGGCTTGTTGTCATCGGACCCCGGGCCTGTCCCCGGCCGGAGACGTGTCTTCCGGGCATCTGGGGACCATCCCAACCAGGACTTGAAAGATCGCTGCCTGCTGGATGACTTGCCAACCGGGCGTCCAGCGGGGGGATTTGCCGGTCTCGTCGTCGTTGCACGTGTCTTCATTTCTTCTCCGAGGTTGAATGGCACGCCCACTGGATTAGCAACCGGCGTGCCAACTCGGTGCTCTCGTAACATGCCGATATTATGGATGTAATGCGGGCGGCAGGATCGCCGCCAACACTTCTGGACTGGAAAAAGCAAACCAACTGTCCGGAATCCGTACCGGCCGCGCGAGGGCGAGGGAGGGGACGGGAAAACGCGGTCAGCGGGAGTGCTGGCGATGCAGGGCAATGCCCAGCGAGTCTTGCTCGGCGCGGGTCTCGACGGCCTCGAGGGCCCGGCGGCGCCGGCGGGAGAGGATACCGTCGAGAGCCTGCAGGCGACCGTTCTGGCGAGCCAGGCTCGTGATAGCGGCAGCCAGCTGTTGTCTCGCCTGGTCAGCCTGGAGCCTTTTTTGATGCAGCTGGTGTTCGCTGTCGGCGATCTGGAGCCTGAGTCTGTGACCATGCTGAAGGTTCATCTTTTGCAGCCAGGCCTCTCCCCGGCCCAGGCCGGCGGTGGTTTTTTCCAGCTGCCTGAGCTGGGCCGAGAGCTGCTCGTCGGCCTGCAGGCAGAGACGCTCGGCGGCCGCCGCCCGGCTCCGACGCTCGTGCAGTTGTCGCAGCTGCCTTTGCAGCAGCAGCCGCTGCAGCCGCTTCCAGCGTTCCTGGCTGCCGTTCATGGGAGTTCTCCGAGTACACCGGCGAGAGTGTGCAGGGCCTGGGCTCGGGAGCAGCCCTGGTCGGGTGCTTGCCGCATCCAATCCAGCAGGCGCGGATAGGTGTCCAGCAGGCGATCGAGCTGGGCGTCGCCGCCCCGCTGGTAGAGGCCGAACTCCAGGGCCTCGTGGTTTTGCCGGTAGGCAGACCATACCAAGCGGGCCCGGCGCGCCAGATTGCGCTGTGCATCGTCGGCCAGGCCCGACATGAGCCGGCTCAGTGAGCGGCCGGGATCCAGGGCGGGAAACACCCCCGCTTGCGCCAGCCCGCGTGACAGCACCAGGTGACCGTCGAGCAGCGAGCGGATCTCCTCGGCCAGGGGATCGTCTTCCGCCGCCCCCTCGGTGAGCACCGTGTAGATGGCGGTCACGCTGCCCCGCTCGTCGTTTCCGGCCCGTTCCAGCAGCCGGGACAGGCCGTCGATGACCGAGGGTGGAAACCCCCTCTGTCCGGGAATCTCGCCGGCCGCCAGGGCGATTTCACGGCAGGCGCGGGCGTGGCGGGTAAGGGAATCGACCAGCAGCAGCACCGCCAGTCCCCGGCGCCTGAAGGCGGCGGCGATGGCCGTGGCCACGGGCACGGCCCGGGAGCGTTCGGCCGCCGGCCGGTCGGAGGTCGCGCAGACCACCACCGTGCGTTGCCGTCCTCGTGGTCCCAGGTCACGTTCGATAAACTCCCTCACCTCGCGGCCCCGCTCCCCGACCAGCGCCAGAACCACCACGTCGGCCTGGCAATTGCGAGCCAGCTGGGCCAGCAAGGTGCTCTTGCCCACCCCGGGCTCCGCAAACAGTCCCAGGCGCTGGCCCCGGCCGATGGTGGCCAGGCAGTCGATGCTCTTGATCCGGGTCTCCAGTACCTGCTCGACGGGCGACCTGTGCAGGGGATGGGGAGGATCGAAATCAACGCTCACGCTGACCGTGGGACCAAGTCCACCCCGGCCATCGAGTGGGCGGCCACGGGCATCGATGACTCTGCCGGTGAGGTTTTCTGAAAAGCGCAGGGCGAAGGTCTCTCCCCGCGCGGCAACGGTGTCGCCGCTGGCGAGCTGGCTGCAGTCGCCGGCAGGTAACAGCACCGCCTGGTGGCGATTGAAGCCGATGATGTCGGCGGGCAGCTCCGCAGAGCCAACGCGCACCCGTTCGCCCACCCGGGCACCCGGCAACGAGGCCATGAGCACGGAGCCGGAAACCTGCAGCAAGTGGCCGCTGCGCCGGCAGGGATTGGCGCGCCTAATGGCCTGGCACAGGTGCTGCCAGCTGTCAGGGCTGGTCATGGTTCTCCTCCAGCTGCGAGATCACTTGCTGGAGAGTCTGAAGCTGTACGTCGATCCGGGCATCGACTTGTCCCCAGTCGCCTTCCAGTAGAAGATCGCCGCGTGTCAGGCGGTCATCCACCTTTACCAGCAGCCTGGTGTCACCCAGTCGTTCCAGGTCTGCCGCCAGGCGTTGCAGTTGCCCGCGGTCGGACGGGTGGACACGTACCAGCACGCGTTCACCAAGCGGATTCTCCCGCAGTACCCGCTGGCAGATGCGCTGAAGCGATTCTGGTTGCAGGCGAAGTTGTTCATCGAGTATGCGCCGCGCCATCTCGCCGGCCAGCTCGACGGCCTGCTGCCGTGCGCGCCGGCGCTGCCGGCGGGTAAGGCGCAACAACTTCTCCAGGCGCCGGGCAAACTCCGCCCGGCCTTCGGCGCGACCCCGCAGCATGGCCTGCTGCCTGTCGTGCCGGGCCTGGCGGCTGGCGGCAGCGATGATCTCCCGGGCTTGCTGCCGGGCCCGCTCCAGGATGCGCCCGGCCTCGCGGCGGGCCCAGCTGCGCTCGGCCGGGATCAAGGGACTCGCCGCCGGGCGCAGAGAGAGAGTCCGGGTTTTATCTGCCTTGATGATCTGGGTCATGCTTGTTCCTCCGGTTGCCGTTTCGAGTTGTTGTCGAGCAGGGGACGCAGGCGCTCGTATGTCGACAGGAAGGTGCGCCGCGCTCCTATGCTCAGTGCGCTGGCCAGCCAACCGACCTGGGTTCTGTCCAGCGGCAGGCATTTCCTGGCCAGGCGGTGGAGACCGGCTGGCTTCAGCCAGCTGCGGGGATCGTTTCCGGCACTGATGAGCACCAGGCGCAGGGAGTCGAGCTGTTCCGCCGGCGGAGGCGACAGCAGGCGAGAAAGCCGGCGCAGCAGGTGGCGTGGGGAATGGCGCCGGTGGAAAGTGCCCGTTCCGGAAGGGAGAGAGTCGCCGCTCAGCAGGAGCATCTCCTCCTGGCCCAGTCTCTCCAGGGCCTCGTCCTGCAGATAGCGGCGCAGTTCGCACACCTGCCGGTCGGAGTGCTGTTGTTGCTGGCGCCAGGCAGGGGGTGTGATCCAGGAGTGCAGATGGTCGTTGTCGTCGTTGCCGGCCCGGGCGTGGAGGCCGGCAAACATCGCCCGGTCGGCGGGCATGAATCCCATGGCGCCGTTCATAGCCTGGTGACCTTGCGGTAGCGTCCGGAGGGGCGGCGACGCCAAAACAGGAAGATGCCGATGAGCATTCCCAGGCCACCGGTGCCGGCAATCGCCGCTTTCACGGTGTCCACGCTCGCCGGGGCGGCGCCCCTGGCTGGCAACGGTATCTTTGCCCGGGGAGCCTCGATCGTGATCACCGACACCTGGTCTTCTTTAAGGCCGGCCACGGCATGGGAGACGATCTTCCTGACCTGCTCCCGGCTGAGATCGGCGCCGGTTTCTTGCCGGCTTACCTCCAGCAGCACGGCGGCGGCTGTAGCCAGCGGCTGCGAGTGTCGCCGCTCACCGGGCTCCCGGAAGGTGATATGCACCCGGGCGGTCATCACTCCGCTGGCGGCCTCCAGTGTCTGGGCGATCTCCTCCTGCAGCGCGGACAGGTACAGGGCACGTTGCTCCAGGCGCCCCGGTACTATTCCCCGCTTGGCGAACACCTGGCGGAAGCCCTGGTGACGCGGTCGCGGCAGACCGTGCCGGCGCAGGCTCTGCCAGGCCCGGGGGAGGGCCCGGTCGGCGACACTTACCGAGAACAGGCCCTTGCCCGCAGCCTGCTTGCTGGACTCGATGCCTTGTTCGGCCAGGCAAGCCACCACCTCGTTGGCTTCCAACTCGTCGAGGTCGTTGAGCAGGGTGCTTTGACAGGCGGCCAGGGTGCTGCACAACAGCAACACCACGGCAAGGCCGGTTCGCGTCCATATGCTTTCCGTGGCCATGGTCTCGTACCTCCCGGTCAGATCTGCATCTGCCACAGGCGTTTCATGCTGCTGGTTGCCTGTTCGGCTGCCTTGGTCACCAGGGAAAACTGTTCTTCCACGCGGTAGATCTCGGCCTGCAGGGCCAGCAGCTCGGAGGGGTGGAAGGTTTTGCCGGCGCGAGCCTGGCGAATGATTTCATCGATGGTCCGCCGTCCCTTCTCGAGCTGGTCCAGCACGGCGCCCGGCAGCGAGTCCGGCCGGGGAGGTGTGCTGCCGGCAGGGGCGGGGACCTGCACCTGGCTCAGAACCTCGTTGAAGCGCCTGTTCGACTGGCCGCCGGCACCACGCACTCCGCGAGATGGCGAAATCGGCGCTGCCGCCGCGGCTTTCATTGCCGGAACCGACATGCGCAACCCTCAGCGGATGTTGTTGATGGCCGTCTTGGCCATCTCGTGACGGACCTTTTCGACGTTGGAGATGGCAGTGAACTGCTGGCTCTCGCGGTTCATCTGCCGCTGCAGTTGCAGCAGGCGCAGGGAGTTCATGAATCCCTCTTCCTGCATCTTCTGCTGGGCCTGCAGCAGGGACCATTTGTCACCGGAGCCGCTTCCGGTGACCGAACCGGCGATGGAACCAACCGCACTGGCCACGGCGGAGACGAAGTTGGCTCCGGGTATCACGGCGGCGGCGGCGGATACGCCGTTGGCCAGTACCCCTGCGGCCTGGCCGGCCCCGCGCTTTAGCATGGAGGCGAAGTCGTTTTTCGGAGTGACGCGGCCTCGTGCCGGCTCCACGCTCATTTCCAGCTGAACACTGTCGTTGCGTTCTATCATCTGGCACCTCCTCGGGTTGACTTAGCCAGATAGCAATTGCCATGCCAACCTCGACCGTTCTGATACCATCGAGATAACAACGTGTTACAAGAACGGCGTGGCCCGGCCCTGTTCGACGTGTACGGTTTCCGGTCCACGGTGTGTACGAAAACCGGTCACGGAACGGTGGGGACAGGCCCCACGGAGCGGGTGGGGACAGGCCCGGCCTGCCGGGTGCCTCAGGACCCAACCCCGGCAAAGTCGTGATTCTTCCGTGATCAAGCAGAGATAGAGAAAAGACTGACGCCGCACTCCCCGATATGGCACACTCCGGCGCGTGAAGAGCCGACGCCGCAAGGCAGGAGCCGCGCCTATCGTCTTTCGGGGCACACGCCTCGATGCGAGGCGGCTGGCGAAGATCGCGCGCCTGGTCGAGGGAGGGCAGGGCCGTACGCGCCAAGCTCTCGCGCGTGAGGTTTGTCGCATGTTCGGCTGGCGGCGTCCCCCGATGGGACCTTGGCGATCCGCGGCGCACGGCAGCTATTGCTTCGCCTTGACCAAGCGGGAGTGATCCATCTTCCGGCGCCGCGGCGTCCGCAGGGGCGGCCCCGCCACGCGCTGGTGGCAGAGGCCGCAGCGCTACTGGAGTGCGCCGGCATGCCAGAGCCGTTGCCGCCGGCGGCGCGAAGCTCCGGAGGCGTGCGCCACGCGATGTCGAGCATCCTGGCGACGGCCATCTGCGCGGTGCTGGCCGGAGCTCGCAGCTTCACGGCAATGGCGGAATGGTCAGCCGAACAATCGGCGGAGACCTTGAAGCGACTCGGCTCGAGGCGCGGCAGGCCCCCGAGCGAGCGGACCTATCGTCGGGCGTTCGCCAACATCGACGTGCAGGAACTCGATCGTCGAACGGGAGTCTGGATAGCCGTTCAACAGCGGCTCCAGGCCGGCGAAGGCCTGGCGCTGGACGGCGGCCACTGGCAGATCGAGAACCGTTTGCACCACGTGCGGGACATGGCTTACGACGAGGATCGCTCCCAGGTGCGCAAGGGACGGCGTCCTCACGCGATGGCGACGCTGCGCAACATCGCGATCAGCCTGCTGCGTCTCGCGGGAGCCGAGAACATCGCCGCGGCGACTCGATTCCTCGGCCGGCAGGCCGAGCGCCCGCTGCGGCTGGTGGGCGTGGCATAAGCGGCAACCAGAAGAACCAGGCTGATACTCCCCCACAGCGCTCGCTGTGCGGAAGTGGTACGCCCGGATCCCGTGGAAAATACCTACAATTCAACCCGCGTGGCCCGCTGGAACCTCATCCGCGTCCTCTGTCTCCAGCCACGCCGCTGCCCCCGACGCCCATCTCTCTGACTTTGTCCGTCGCCCTGGGCGGCAGTGTTTTGCCTCTTGACCCGTCCCGAACAGCCTGCTAGCATGGTGCAGCAATTGGGACTGATGTCCAGAGGCAAGGGAAGAAGCCAGGGCGGAGGTGGTGATAGTACTCTTTCCAAGACCGCTGCAAGCAAAGGGCAAGAGACTTGTTCTGATTGCCACGGCAGTTTTCTTGTCGGCCCTGCCAGCGGCAGAAGCCAGGGATGACCTCCCCGGCGGGCCGGCCGGGCAAGTTCTGACCCGCGAGCAGTTGCTAGCCGACGCAAGAGAGCTTGCCCGTTTGCTGGAAGAATCGCATCCTGACCCATATTCTGGCGGCGGTGGCCGGATAGCGTTTCACCGGCGCCTCCACCGGATTCTTTCTTCGATTCCGCCCAGCGGCATGACCCGGGCACAGTTCCTGCGCCTCGTGCAGCCGCTTGTCGCTTCGGTCCGGGACGGCCACACACAGATTCGGCTGCCGGGCAACTCGAAGTGTGCGGGACCCGATGCGTGGCTTGGCTGGGGTGTTGTCGGCAGAGGGCTTTATGTGGCCGAGGTCTACAGGCCGGAGGACCGCTGGCTGCTGGGGTCGCTGCTTGCCTCGATAAATGGAGTACCATTTGACGAGCTTACCCGACGGATGGGTGAGGTACGAGGATTTGACAACACCTACAACAACCTTGTCCACCTGGCCGAGGCCTGCACCTGCCCCCCGCTTCTCGCACAGCTTTTCGGCACAGGTCCCCTGCCGGACCCGCTCGTGTTCGAGGTGCTTACTCCAGACGGCAAAACCAGGAAGTTCGAGCCGGAAATTTCTGGCAGCCAGCCTGGCAAGCCGGTCAGGCCTGAAACCAAGGTGCCTTTGCCCGAGCCGAACGCAGCGGACATGTGCTGGACTTTCCTGGACAGAGATGGCAGGGTTGCCTTGCTGCGGATAGACTCGATGGCGAGGTACCGGGAGGCTTTCGAGGTGTGGAAATCCACCAGCTACATCAACGCGGTGCGCATGCACCTGGAGAAAACCTTCCGCCGCGCAACTGGCAAGGAGCCCCCCAACGATGTGGACGCAGCAATACAGAGTATTCCATCTGCCACAGAATTGCTCTCTGAGCTTACGGGTGCCATGCGTTCTGCCGGAACCCAGGTCCTCATTGTGGACCTCAGGAAGAACCGGGGCGGGAATTCGTTCATGAACTGGATTGTAGCATTTCACCTTTTTGGCCCCAGTGCCCTTCCTGAAGTGGCGCAGGACGAGTACCAGATAAAAAGGTACTCGAGGCTCTACTTCGAAAACTACGGCAACGTCTCCCTTGCCGAAATAAACAGGGGCCGCGAAGTTCCGCTGCAAATAGGCGACTACGATTTCTCCGAAGAGGATGAGTATCAGAGGCGGAAGAGTGGGATGCTCTCCGGAGACGAGAGGAGAAAGAAGGAAAAGGAGCTCATGGAGTACTTTTCCAGGTCTTCGCCGACCTTCTACCGCGCGCTCAGGCAGGCAGCGGCCCCGTACAGACCTCGGAGAATAGTGGTGCTTACATATGCATTCACCTACAGCGCTGGGTTTGACCTCGCAGCGATGCTGTACAAGAGGGGGGCAGCCATTGTTGGGGTCCCTCCTTCCCAGGCGGGCAACTGTTACATCGACACCCTGTTTTTTACTCTCACCAATTCTAGGCTGACCGGAACGATATCCCACAAGTACAGCGTGCTTTTCCCGGACGACCCGGATGCGGGCAGAGTCCTTAGGCCCGCAGTAGAACTCGACTACAGTACGCTTAGGGCCCTCCACCTCGACCCAAATGCCTCGGTGCTCCTTGCCCTTGATTTTGTGGAAGCAGGTGCCGTACTTCCATGACACGGTGCCCGGTCCTGGGCAGGTGCGGTTACAGCATGGCTGCTACTGGGTCTATAAGGAAAAGCGGAGCCTCGCGGGACATCCAGAATCTGGCTGGGCCGGCAAGATGGAATGCCGCCTCATTTTTCGCAGGGGCTTGGCGCTAACCGGTCAAGGATATCGCTTCCGCCTGTATCCAGCAGGCGCTCGACAAGCATCTCACCGAGCTCTTCTGCCCTCTCACGATCGCCGGTGACGATAGCTTTCACAAAAGGCTCGCCGCTGGGTCCTGCAATAACTTCAATGCGGCCGAAGGCCGATGCAGGCACCTCTGGGCTGCACCCGAGCCTGGCCATGGTTGCCTTCTCCGCTGCCACTGCCAGCCTGGTTTCCTTGTGGTTCAGGCCAGAGAGCAGCTCAATCATGTCCTTTCGGTCTTCTTTGCATAGAACTGCAAGTGCTCCCTGGCCAGCAAACCGAAAATCGGCCAAACTACAACCTCGACGCTGCTATCCTGGGTAATACGGGAGACGCCTTCGGGAACGACCACAAAGCAGTTGGCACCGGAAATGGTGTGCAGCATGCCCGAGCCTTGGCCGGGCAGCGGAATGGCAACGGTCTGGCTATCTTGTATGTACAGCCTCGCAGTGAGAAAGACCCGCCTGGAACCGGCCCGGGAAAGCCTGATCTACGTGCCCAGTCTGGCTGCCGCCTTCAGTGGGGCTGCCTGCTCCTGTTCCATCAGTGCGCGCAAAAAGGTTTCCACGAACAGGGTCAAACCTGTCACGAAAGACACAGGATTGCCAGGAAGGCCGAATAGCCATTTGCCGCCCCCAGCCTGCCAAAAAACAGGGGTTTTCCAGGTTTGACCTTGACCCTCCAGAAGATTGGCTTCACACCGAGGTCGGAAAGAACGTTTTTCACGTGGTCGTGCCTTCCCACAGACACTCCTCCGGAAATGAGGACCACGTCAGCAGCGGCAGTTGCATTCCTGATAACTTGAGAGTGCAAAGTTCTCGACCGATCTGACGGCCTCATCTGGCGGATAGTTTCTTGCGCATTTTGCCGATTTTAACCGACAGGTCGACCCATTCTGCGATCAGTTTTCTAAACCTCCGGTAGTTTTTCAACTTTCTCCCTTGACTGTGATTTTCGCAAATCATGCACCCACCTGAGGGGCGGGTTTTTCAGAATCATGCACCCACCGATTTTCGGGATCATGCACCCACCCTGCTGATGGAGTTTTTCACAATCATGCACCCACCCTGAGG
>Ga0190359_1001277_pt1 | contig 16037 bp, 16 predicted proteins | sample 48721823_MG_FD_161269 | JGI IMG/M metagenome (GOLD analysis project Ga0190359, IMG submission 161269) | Hydrothermal vent microbial mat bacterial communities from Southern Trench, Guaymas Basin, Mexico - 4872-18-2-3_MG | ecosystem: Environmental > Aquatic > Marine > Hydrothermal vents >... | reverse complement strand
TGGCCACCGGAGTTATGCCTTAAAAATCCATGCCTCAGGGGGCTGGCACTCTGGAAGGTACTCTTTAGCCGGATAAACCCAAAAAAGGGGTTAAAAAAATGATTCACCAAATATGTCGCACACCCTTGCAGAGGACATGTTTAAGATCAGAATCACACACCTAGGTCGAGAATTCTCTTTGAATAATGGAGTCATCTCTGCTAACATAAAATCAGTGAGAAGTGACGGGTCTAAATTTATTTCTGCGCTGGTCTTGACATTATTGCTATCGGCCCTTGTGATCTTTTCAGGGTATACGAGGGACCGGTGCCAGGCCATGAGGAGCCGTGTGGACCTCAAGAGGATACAGAGCCTGGTGGAAGAGGGTCAGCTTTCCTTCCAGGAGGCCGGGTTTTACGAGGTGATCGAGGATGCTCCCCGGTGAGGGTGGATCAAGTCCTTAATACTGGCCGGCAGGGATAAAGGACAGGGTTCATGTCATATCCGGCAGTGAGATGTAATCTTTGCCCGCGAGAGTGCGAGCTCTCCCACCTTGAACGAGGGGACTGCCGGGTGCGCATCAATTACCAGGGCAAACTGATAAGCCTTGTCTACGGCAAGCCCTGTGCAGTGCATATTGACCCTATCGAGAAGAAACCGCTGTTCCATTTCCTGCCAGCTACCCGGGTGTTTTCTCTCGCCACTGCGGGCTGTAACCTGCATTGCAAGTTCTGCCAGAACTGGGAGATCTCGCAGATCAATCCCGAGGACACCTCCAACCTGACTCTTGATCCGGACAAGGTGGTGCGGATCGCCCGGAACAAGGGCTGTCAGTCTATCGCATACACCTACTCGGAGCCGATCATCTTCTACGAATACACCTACGATACCTCCGTGCTCGCGCACCAGGCCGGGCTCAGGAATGTGCTCGTCACCGCCGGGTTCATAAACGAGAAGCCGCTTCGCAGGCTCTGCAAGGTGGCCGATGCGGCCAATGTTGACCTGAAGAGCCTCAGTGATGAATACTACCAGCGCATCTGCTCAGGCAGACTCAAGCCGGTCCTCGATAGCCTCAAGATAATGCAGGAAGAGGGTGTGTTCATCGAGATCACCAACCTGATCATTCCCACCCTAAACGACGACCCGGACCTTATGCGGCGCATGTGCGACTGGATACTAAACCAGCTAGGCCCGGAGGCCCCTCTACACTTCTCCCGGTTTCATCCACAGTATAAATTGAGAAACCTGCCGCCCACGCCCGCAGAGGTCCTTCTCCGAGCCAGGGACCAGGCCATGGCACAGGGGCTTTATTATGTTTATACAGGCAACATCCCCGGCTCGGGCGGTGAGAACACTATCTGCCCGAACTGCAAAAACGTGGTTATAGAGCGCATCGGGTATCATGTCCCTGGCATTCACATCAAGAACGGCACATGTGCCTTTTGCGGAGAAAAGATTCACGGGGTCTGGAGCTAGAATTATGAGCAAACCAGATGATTCAAAGGGCGGGTTGGAAATAAGCCGGAGGCGGTTCGGACTCGGCCTGGCCGCAGGTCTCGGCGGGGCATCCATTTTTGCGAAGTTGAAAAATTTCGTAAAACCCCACACCGGAGTATCTTTTCACGAGGCCGAGTTCTATGAGCGGATTCCACCTGACAAAAAAATCTCGCTAATCGAGGATGAAAAATGAGAAGATTATTATTGAGCATGGTAGTGATTATGGCGCTTGCGCTTTGCCTTTCAGAATGCAGGCGCAAGGAAGAGGAGCCGGAGAAGGCGGACGAGGAGAGAGCGCTGGCCAGGAAGGCTAAGCCGGATATCCAGGAGCCGATAGTAGCCGGAGGGTTTTATCCGGCAAGGCCCGGAGAGCTGAGTGCGCAGATCAACCAGTTTATGGATGACGCGGACCTGAAGGACCTCTCCGGAAAACCCTTTGGCTTCATGGTCCCTCATGCCGGCTATGTCTATTCCGGCCCCACTGCGGCTTATGTCTACAAGGCCATCAGCGCTAACAGGATCAAGCGCTTTATCATACTCGCACCATCCCATCGAATGTACGCGGATATGGCATCGGTCCTGGATAAAGACTACTACCGCACCCCTCTCGGGCTTGTTAAGATTGACCGGAAGAAAGTCAAAGAACTCATCGGCAAAAAGTCTTGGATCGCATACGAGCCTGCACTCTTTGACCAGGAACACTCCGTGGAGGTAGAACTCCCATTTCTACAGGTGGCTGTAGGAGAGGGGCTTGAGATAGTGCCGATCGTTATCGGCACCCCCAGGCTAGAGTTCGCCCAGAAATTGGCCGTGGTCCTGGACCAGGTTTTTACCGGAGAAGAGGTTATCTTTCTCGCATCCTCGGACATGTCCCATTACTATTCTTACGATGTTGCGAACACCATGGACGCACTCGCGCTCTCTCGCATACTCAACATGGATATTCAGCTTCTTGAAGATGATTTCCGCCATAAGAGAGCGCAATGCTGTGGGGCCGGACCGCTCTTCACCCTGATGAGCCTGTTTGCACGCCGAGGCGGAATCAGGGTAGAGGTCCTTGATTACCGCAACTCCGGGGATACTGCCGGCTCTATGTCCAGGGTCGTCGGATACGGCGCGGTGGCCTTCATCCTCACTGGCGAGGAAAAGCCGATAGAGCCGGGCAGGGAGGAAGCTGAATTGCAAAAGGAGCTCAAATTGATTCCGCCTGATGATTATGACATTACCCTGGAGGACAAGAAATCACTCATGCGGATAGCACGGGAGACCGTGGAGATGTATGTCCGCGAGAATAAAATCCCTGATGTAAAGGTTGATTCAGAGAAGCTGTTGGAAAAGGGTGCGGCATTTGTTACCCTGAAGAAGCACGGCCAGCTTCGCGGATGTATAGGCCACCTGGTGGCCAGGGTGCCGCTTTTTCTCTGCGTGCGAGATGTTGCGGCCAGTGCGGCCAGGCACGACATGCGCTTCCAACCGGTCAGCCCGGAGGAGTTGCCGGACCTGGAATACGAGATCTCCGTGCTCACGCCGATGAAGGTGGTCAAGAACCTCGGAGAAATCATGGTCGGCAGAGACGGCCTGGAGATGGAATACGGTGCCCGCCGCGGAGTCCTCCTTCCCCAGGTGCCCCTGGAGCAGGGATGGGGCAGGGAAGAATTCCTTAGCCACACCTGTATGAAGGCCGGCATGGACCCGGACTGCTGGAATACAGGCAAGGTCAAGATCAGTCGGTTCCAGGCTCTGGTGTTCTCGGAAAAAGACCTGAAACAGCAATAATATTTGGCTCAAATGCTGGAACATGATAAAATAGTCTAGACTCCTGAGGTGGAAGCAGTGGCAAGGCGAAAGAAGAAGCGGCTTGGAAGGTGGATCGTAATACTCTTTGTTCTTATCGGGGCAGGGGCGGTCTGGGTTGTTGCCTTTCAAGGAGGAAGCAAAAAAGATATAGGCCACCTGGTCAAGAAGGAGCTCTCTATGATGGTTGACCGGGTGGATGAGCTGGTATCAGCCATCAAAGACCGAGAAGGCCGGGAGACCCCGGCACCGAAGGTGTCGAAGCCTATCCCTGAAATTCCCGAACTCTCGAAACCTCCCATGTCAAAACCAATTTCTGCCAAGGATAAAGCAAAGCTGGAGAAGATTCTCGAAAAGTCCAATCGCACGCCTTGACCAGCCTCTTAAGGAGTAAATATGGTTGACGGTCCCGGTATTCTTGACTGGGCGATCCTGCTTCTTCCGCCTTTTCTCTTTATCCTGGCCGCTTTTCTGTTCTACATCTTCACATCCCCTTCACGGTCATCGAACTCGGAATAATAATGGATAACCCGAGTCTCACTATCTCCTTTGCCGTGTACCTCTCGTTGCTGGTGGTGATCGGCCTTTTCGCCTACCGCTTTTCTCACAACCTTGAGGACTTTATCCTTGCCGGAAGGAGACTCGGGCCGTGGGTGGTGGCGATCAGCGCGGTGGCATCTGACATGAGCGGCTGGCTCCTGCTCGGTCTACCCGGTGAGGCCTTTCGGCAAGGTCTGAGCCTGGCATGGGTCTTGATCGGGTGCATGGCCGGGACTTTCTTCAACTGGACAGTGCTCGCAAAGAGGTTACGCAGGTATTCTGAAATACTCGGCGCAATAACCCTCCCTGATTTCCTCCAGGAGCGCTTCCGGGGCCAGGGCGCGATCACCCTGAGGCTGGCCTCGCTCGCCGTGATAGTGGTCTTTTATACCCTTTACATCGCGGCGCAGTTCAAGGCCGCGGGAAAGACCATCTCCAGCACTTTTCCGCTTGACTATCACCAGGCCGTGGTCCTTGGCGCGGCCGTGATCATCTTCTATACCATGATGGGCGGGTTCTTTGCCGTGGCATGGACAGACCTTTTTCAGGGCCTCCTGATGGTCCTTATAGCTGTGGCCCTGCCTGTGATAGGCATCATCAAGATGGGAGGACTCCATGAATTGACACAGACCCTGAGCGAGGTCAACCCGGAGATGCTCAGCGTGAACGGAGGAATGACCGGCTGGGCCCTTTGGGGCACCCTGATCCTCGGAGGCCTGGCCTGGGGTCTCGGATACCCGGGTCAGCCGCATATCGTGGTCAGGTTCATGGCCATCAGGAAAACAGAGGAACTCAGGCGGTCCACCCTGATCTCCATGATCTGGGTTGTTCTCGCACTCTACGGATGCATGATGGTGGGACTGGTTGGTCTTAATGCCCTGGGTCCGCAAGTGGATGACCCGGAGACTGTGCTTCCCCTGCTTGCAACCAGGTTTCTGCCCGGCTGGCTGGCAGGAGTTGCAATAGCCGCAGTGGCCGCGGCGATCATGTCAACAGTGGATTCCCAGGTCCTTGTCCTGACCTCCGCGATAATGGAGGACTTCTACCGGAAAATAATTCATTCAAAAGCCTCGGACAGGCTGTGCCTGGCTTTGAGCCGGATTATCACCCTGGGTATAGGCATGGCCGCGGTCTTGCTTGCATGGAACCAGTCCGGAGGCGTGTTCAAATTTGTCCAGTATGCCTGGGGAGGCCTGGCCGCCGGGTTCGGGCCGGCATTGATAATGACTCTCCGCTGGAAGAGAACAACCCCCTGGGGAGTGGCCGCCGGCATGATAACAGGGCTCCTTGTCATCATCATCTGGCACAATGTCCCATCCCTCAGCGGCCTCATCTGGGAGCTTGTCCCCGCATTCGGCCTCAGCATGACCGTCATCATCATCGTGAGCATCCTCACAAAGCCGCCCGGGACCCAGGTGCTCAAGGACTTCGAGCAGGCGCGAAGGTGATAGTGAAGCATTTAGGGGGTTAAAGTAATCGCAAAAGCTTAGCAAGCTTCTGATTCTCATGATAAAATGTATTACTGATGCGGATCGCGCTACTCAGCTACCGGGGCAATATGTATTGTGGGGGCCAGGGTGTTTACCTTTACCATCTCTCAAGGGCCCTGGCCGGGTGCGGCCATGATGTCTCGATCCTGGTCGGCCCGCCTTATCCTGCTGAAACGCCGTGGGCAAGGGTATATCGGCTCCACGATGAGAATTTCATCAACCGTGCTCAGAATTTTCTTCCTGAACCTGATCCACTGTCCATGTTTCAGCCTCTACATTTCTGCGAATTCGCGCTTTCGCGACTCGGGCCGAACCCGGAGATGCTGGCCTTCAGCCTCCGAGCCTTCCGCCTGATCAGGACCATCAATCGCGATAAGCCTTTTGACATCGTGCACGACAACCAATGCCTGGGCTATGGTTTATACCTTATCCGCTCGCTCGGTCTCGCTACCGTGGCCACCATTCATCACCCTCTCCAGATTGATCGCAAACAAGACCTGCTCCAGCCCTCCGGGTCCGCAGGACTTGCCGGTGTTGCCACAAAAGCAAAACGAGCATTGTATTACCCGCTATTCATGCAGGGATGGGTGGCAAGGCGTCTTGATCGCATCATCACTGTCTCGGATTTCTCCCGAAATCTCGTGGCACAAACCTACCGTCTTGATAAGTCGCGCCTTAGCACGGTTTATAACGGTGTGGATCACCTGACCTTCAGGCCTTTGCCCCGGCCTGCAAAAAAGCGCGGCGGAATACTTTTTGTCGGAAGCAGTGAGGACAGGAAGAAGGGCATATTGTATCTGCTTCGCGCCATGCGCCTTGTAAATGACCGGTCTCTTCATCTGGTGATAGTGGACGGCCGGCTTTACCCCGGTCGCGTTTATGCCAGGAACCTTGTCAGGGAATTGGGTCTTTCTGCCCAGGTAAGTTTTCGTGAAAAGGTATCCTTGCCGGAGTTGATCTCCGAATACCATCAAGCCGAGGTCGCGGTTCTGCCGAGCTTGTTTGAAGGCTTCGGGCTTCCGGCCCTGGAGGCCATGGCCTGCGGCACTCCCTTGATCGCTACCAGTGCGGGTGCGCTTCCCGAGGTTACGGGTCCGGACGGAGAGGCCGCTCTCGTTGTCCCCCCCGGGGATGAGGGGGCGCTTGCCCGGGCTCTTCGCACCATTCTCAAAAACCCATCACTTCAACATCGGCTCTCGCACGCGGCACGCAGTCGCGCGGAAAGACTCTTCTCGTGGGAGCGAGCGGCATCAAGCATGGAGAAAATCTACAAAGAGGCTATTGAATCCTTTTCTTGAATTTTTGTGCCAGAACAGAAAAAATGTGATATGTCAACTCACCAAAGGCGGTGTCGAAAAAACCTCTCCCATCGCAGGGAGGGGAAACATAGTTGAATTAGATTGATGTTGAAAGGGAGTTCTTCGACACCCTCTGAAGGGAGTGGGAATGCGAGTGGCAAAAACAAGGCTGTATCTTCTGACTTTGATCCTCTTAACTCTTCCGGTGTCCATTCTGGCCGAGGATGAATGGCCGCCAAAGGGCAAGGGTTTTACCATGGCCATGCTCTTCGGCCCGGAAGGCATAGGCGGCGGCCTTGGCTATGTGTGGCACGATGTCGCTGGCAAGCCCGGCCGTTTTCTCCAGGTTTACGATGTCTTCACCGATACCGCTTTCCGGCAGTATATCCTGGATTATGTGGAGCCATCCCTTTTCCTTGAGAGGGACAAGCTTTCGGCCCTGGCCTTGTATGTCAACCGCACCGGATCGCAGTTCTTCGGAGTTGGCCCGGACACGGACATGGATGATGCGGCATGCTACGGCAAAGAGATTTACCTGGGAAGGCTCAGCTACACGGTCTTGCTTCCCGGCAGATTCGGCATCAGTTTACAAGGAGAGCATCACCGCACCGAGCTCCGTGACACAGACCTGGATGACCCGGGTTTTGACGAGAGGTATCCCGATCTTGACCGGCCTATTTCCGAGGTTTATCCATTGCTTTACGAGAGCGAGGAGTTCAACGACAGGCCCTCAACCCATGCGCTCAGCCTGGCCCTGTTTCACGACAACCAGGCAGGGAGGAACAAGGTTTTTCCCACAAAGGGCGGTTACGAACGGATCACGGCCACGCGGGTAAATGAGTCCCTGGGCGCGGACTGGAACTACTGGAGATACTCGGCCGAGACAGCACATTTCTTCCCGCTCATCGGCCTTACCAGCTTTGAGCGTGACCCTTATAATATCCTTGGCCTGTATGTGCGCTGGGACAGGCTGGACGGCGATGAGATTCCCTTTTGGGCATATCCTGCACTGGGGCACAGTCGCATCTCCATTTCAGATTATCTTGATGAGTTTGGTCTTCGAGGGTATTGGGAGAACCGGTATGCGGATCAGAACCGTGCTCTCGCATCCTTTGAGCTGAGGCATCGTGTAAGGGCCAACTGGTATCCGAGATACAAGTCCCCGGAGAACAGGATGGCGGCAAACATCCTTTCCAGCATGAGAAATTTTGTTTACAATACCTCCTGGGTCTTCTTCTATGATCTCGGGCAGGTCTGGAGCGATGAGGATGATGAGCTTGAAGACCTGCATGGTTCCGCGGGAGTAGGCTGGGTATTCTATTTTGATCCAGGGCACAATATGAGGGTAACCATCGCATACAGCGATGAGTTGTCCAATTACATCATATTCGCTTACAAGCAGGCATTCTAAGGAAAAGCAGGCACCCCGCTGGACAAGGGCTTCGGATTCAATTGCAAGCAAGATCATTCGTGGTTATAATCAAGGTCAAGGAGCACTCCTGAATGAAGGTTCTTATGGTAAGCTCAGAGGTTGTGCCTTATGCCAAGACCGGTGGCCTGGCTGATGTTGTTGGTGCACTGCCCCTTGCAATTCATCAACTGGGTGTGGATGTAAGCATCATCTTGCCTTTGTATAGGGGGATCGAGAAGAAATTTCCTCTTGAGCGAACCGGGATCAAGGTGCGCGTGCCGATCGCTATTGAGGACAGGATTGTGAGGAAGCAGGGCGAGGTCCTGCGTCACCGGAACGATCAGGGCATTGATGTCTATTTTATCAAGAAGGATGAATACTATGACCGCGAATATCTTTATAACATGCCGGAGGGTGACTATCCTGACAATGCCCCTCGGTTCACCTTTTTCTCACGGGGAACGCTTGAGTTCCTCAGATCCCGGGACACAAGGCCTGATATAATCCACTGTCATGACTGGCAGAGCGCACTGATACCGGTTTACCTGAAAACCCTCTATGCGGAAGACCCTCTACTCAAAGGGATCAAGACAGCTCTCACGATCCACAATCTCGGATACCAGGGAGTATTCTGGAAATGGGATATGAGGCTGATCGGCCTGGACTGGAGCTATTTCACGCCGGAATACCTTGAATACTATGGTCGGGTAAATTTTTTGAAAGGCGGGCTTGCCTTCGCTGATGCCTTGACCACGGTGAGTCGGGCTTATGCCGAGGAAATCCAGACACAAGAATACGGGCACGGCCTGGATGGGGTATTGAGAAGCAGGCGGGACAGGCTCTTTGGAATTCTCAACGGGATAGACTACTCTATCTGGAATCCGGAGACGGACGAGAAGATTCCGGCTAATTTTTCTGCGAGCGATCCTTCCGGCAAGGCGGAGTGCAAGCAGGCATTACAGAGGGCCCTGGGCCTTCCGGAGCAACCGGCCGTGCCGATCGTGGCCTCGGTATCCAGGCTGGCTGACCAGAAGGGGTTTGACCTGATCGCTCAAGGTATTGAAGGGATCATGAATTATGACTTGCAATTCGTGCTCTTAGGCACCGGGGAGAAGAGGTATCATGAGATGTTCGAGGATATAAAGCGGCGCTACCCGGATAAGGCTGGGATCCGGATAGCTTATGATGACACCCTGGCTCATCTCATCGAGGCAGGGGCTGACATCTTTCTGATGCCATCCCGGTATGAACCCTGCGGTCTAAACCAGATGATCAGCCTCAAATACGGAACAGTGCCCCTGGTCAGGGCCACCGGGGGCCTGGATGATACCATCTCTAATTTTGTTCCTGAAAAAGGGATTGGCAACGGCTTCAAATTCAAGGAGTACTCGAGTTCGGCCCTGCTTGAGAAGGTATCCGAGGCTCTTTCCATCTACCGTAGCCCAAAGCACTGGTCCCGTCTGATCCAAAACGGCATGAGCGAGGATCACTCATGGCAGGCCTCGGCTGAGAAATACCTGGCGCTTTACAAGAGTCTGGTCCAGGGGGCTGGAGCAGGAGAAGGGAATTAAGCAAGTCTTTAGCATGAATTCCCTGAAAAACTATTTTACCTGGAAGATATGCTTTCTCGCTTTAGCGACTTTGCTCATCCTCTCTTGTGAGAACAAGGAAAAGGCCCGCGGGCAGGCCCTGGAGAGAGTGAAGCTGGGTGAGACTCTCCTGAAGGTAAAGAGCTATAAGCAGGCGGAATTGTATTTCCGTGAAGCGATTGCGCTGGACCCGGAACTATCCGATGGTTATCAGGGTCTGGGCATAGTGCTTTGTCGGTCCGGCCAGGTGAAGCCGGGCCTGTCTGCGCTGAAGCACGCCCTGGAGTTGAACCCGGAGAATCCCAAGGCTCTTATGGCCAGGGGAATTTGCGAGGAGCATCAAGCAGAGGCAGGGCTTGAGCATGCCATAGCCTCTTACAGTAGGGCGCTCGTGCTTGATCCGGAGAACCCGGTTCTACACAATCAGCTCGGTGTGGCCTTTCAGAAACTCGGGGATCACCGCCGGGCTGTGCAGGAATTTCAAAGTGCAATTGACCTTGAGCCGGGGCTCTTTGTGGCCTACAACAATCTGGGCACAAGCCTTGCCATGCTCGGAGAATACGACCAGGCCATCCGCCTCTATCAGGAGGCTATCAAGAGACACCCGGACCTCAGGGGGCTATACTTTTACACCAACCTCGGAATAGCGTTTCTCTACAAGAACAACATGGCGCGAGCCGAGTCCGCCTTTCTGATGGAAACCGCTCTCAACCCTGAGCACATTGAGGCTCACCTCAATCTGGGAAACATCTACACGATCAAAGGATATTATGACAAGGCCATCACCGAGTATTCCAGGGTGCTTGCTTTGAATCCCGAACACTGCCCGGCATTGATCAATCTTGCCATTGTCTATCTGGTTAAAAGAAAACCACTTGATGCCGGGAAACATCTTGAGCGTCTTCTGTCGCTTGAGCCTGAGCATGCGGCCGGGCATTACTATCTTGGCAAAACATATTCATTGCTGAGTGAGGATGAAAAGGCCTTGCAGGAGTATGAAAAAGCCCTGTCCCTCGGATTCAAGCCACCATCACCCCCGATCCATGACCGGTAACCTATGTGCTATCATGAATATACTACTCGGACAGCCTCTTAGACCTTGAGAAAAATTCCTGGCTTTGGGAATCTACATTTCAGAAAGGAATGTCATCCTCGGAAGCCCCGGACCCACCGGGCCCGGCTGGCTCATCATAAACTATCTCATCCCCCACGGGAGCATCTCCCCTGGCACCCAGGAAGAGAACATTCCATGCCACGATCTCCGTAGTATAGTGCTTCTGGCCGTCCTTCTCCCACTCCCTGGTCCGGAGTGCTCCCTCGATGTAAACCTGCTTCCCCTTGGATAAATACTCCCCGCATAACTCGGCCCGCTTGCCAAAGGCCACTATCCGGTGCCACTCGGTCCTCTCTTCCTTGTTGCCGTCCTTGCCTGTCCAGGTCTCGTTGGTGGCCACGGAGAAGTTGGTCACTGCCTGGCCGCTCGGAAGGTATTTGACCTCCGGGTCCCGGCCGAGACGGCCAATGATCATCACCTTGTTCAGGCCTCGCTGTGCCATCAGGGTCCCTCCTCTTTAAGAAAGATTACTCCAGTGGAATTGAATCTAACACAGGATCAAGTATAATACAACTATAAAGGCCATGATCTATACCATCTACATGTGGGCCACGATTATCCTCTATACCCTGATCGCTGGGCTTTTGCTCCTGCTTGTCATCCCTCTTGATTGGCAAGGACTTTTCTATAAGGTAATAAGCCGCACCTGGGCCCGGCTCATCGTGCGCACAAGCCGGGTGCCACTAGAGATCGAGGGGCTTGAAAGAATCCCGGCAACACCTTGCGTATACATGGCCAATCATCAGAGCTATTTTGATGTGATCTCTCTCATCGGTTACCTGCCAGTCCCTGTTCGCTTTGTTGCCAAGAGGGTACTCACCTACATCCCGGTCTTCGGCCAGGCATTGTGGGCATCAGGCCACATCATCATTGACCGCGAAAAACCGACGCAGGCCAGAGGCAGGCTTGATCGGGCCGTGGAAAGAATCCACACAGGCACCTCCGTGCTCGTTTTTCCAGAAGGAACACGGTCCCCGGACCATCGTCTCGGGCCTTTTAAGAAGGGCGGCTTTGTGCTCGCAATTAAAGCCGGTGTTCCGATAGTCCCGATCAGTATCACCGGCACCCAGCCCATGATGCCGAAAGGCTCTTTCAGGTTTACAAAAACCCGCGTGAAGATAAAAATCGGAAATCCTATCCTCTGCCAGGATTACGAGTCCTCCAGACCACTCGGGCTTGAGCGTAAAGAAGAATTGATGGCCAGGGTGCGGAATGCCATCCTGGATAACTTTGATCCAGACTCCGGGGAAGCAACGGCCAACCAGGAAGAAAGAAGTATCCATCCTGCTTCCTGAACCCCTGATAAGGCTACACATGGGCTCCGTCCTAGTAGCCTACGGCTACGAAGGCTGAAAGCAGACTACTGCTTCAGAACCTTGCTCTGATGCCCATGTAGAGTGGAAGTCCTGCCTTTGTGTTGATGCCATCAAGGACATATTGTGTGCCGAGATAAAGGTCGTTGTCCGGGCTGATGTGATAAAGGACCCTGGGACCGAGGCTCAGGCTCATGGTCTGGTCATCGGGGTCATCCTTGTCTTCTATCTCGCTTTCCAGGCGGGAGATGTAGCGTAGATCGAGAAAAAGTGCGAGCTTGTCTTTGATCTGATAAATTCCGGACATGTAGGCATTGAGGCCGTTTCCCGGGTCCACATCCTTGCTTTCTTTTTTGAAGCCTCGCTTCACCTGGACCTCACCGGGGTAGGTATAGACATACTCCAGCGATCCCTCCAGTGCCCAATCCTTCATCTGCCACTTCAAGGCAAGCCCCGGGAAAAGGTCATAATAAGGGTCCCCTGTGATGAATCTTGTCTGCACCTTCTCGCCCTCGTCATTCCATTCAAATTCGAGGTTATGATTGCCGGAGGGATATGAGAGGCGAAGATAGAGCGCGGCGGAAAAGGCACTGGGTTCGGGAATAAGACCGTAGTAGATGTTTGCCGAGACATCACCTATCCCCGCACCCTCAGCCTCTCCTGTCTCTCCGGAAAGATATGGAAGGCTCATTCCTGCCTGGAGTCGTGGGGTGATCCCGTAACCAAGATCGAATCTCAAATCCAGAAGCCGGCAGGTATCATCCGAGGATTCGAGCCGGCCATCCAGATTATAGACCTCTCTGGTGTCAATATAAGATGCGACCATGGTCAGCTCGTAAATACCGGGGACAAGCAAAAGAGGTCTGTCAACTTCTCGCCCCGGATAATTCTCAAGCCCCTCCTGGGAGAATGCCGCACTCGCGCACAAAAATAGTGCGCCCGCAAGAAAAAAAATAATGCTCCTTGAGTGCGCCAATCTTTAATCGCCCTTTTTAATGGCTTCCTCGATCTTCTGGAGAATTATATCAGGACTGGGTCTCGGCTCATAATACCCGTTGATGAAAACCGTGGGCGTGGCATTGATGAAATTCTTCCTGGCTTCCGCATCATCCTTCTTCACTGCTTTCTCGTATAAATGCTCGCTCATCGCCTTTTGGTATTTTTCCATGTCAAGACCTATCTGGCTTGCGTATCTTTCAAGGTCCTCCGGCTTTTGCTCTCGTGGATTGGCATAAAGAATTTTATACATTTCCCAGAATTTTCCCTCGGCCTTGGCCGCCATTGCGGCCTCGTGAGCCGCGAAAGCCGAAGGATGAACTATCCTTTGTTTAAAATAAAACCTGACATCATTCGGGTATTTATCAAGCACTTTAGTCACAACCCCATCAAATCTCTTGCAGTAGGGACACTGGAAATCCGCGAATTCTATTAATGTAACCTTGGGATCAGCGGCCCCCTTCCACGCCGTAGTGCTGAGATCAAATTCATATTTCTTCTCCGGGTCCGGGCGGTTTGCTCTCTTGGGAGTGGGTGGCTTGGTGATCTTGGTCAGAATTCCGTCTACATGGTCTATGGCCTTTTTATTGTCCAGAATTTTCTGCTCAAGCTCATTAAGTCGGACCTCCAGGGTCTTGCCCTCTGCGAAAGCTATCTGGCCCTGCTTATCTCCCAGCGCACTCTGGCCGATCAGCATCCCGGCCAGTAGCCCGCCGAGAAACAGGATGACAGCACCAAAAATCAGACTTAATTTATTCTGCATCGCGACCCCTCTCTTAAAAAGGATTTAAAGACTAAAAAACTCTACCAGCTTTTCCATGATTGTCAAATTCCCCATGCCAAAATCCAAAAGGATGTGCGAAGTTGTTGATGCACTATACCGCTCCTCGATCTATCCCGCGGAGACTTTTTCCCACCAGCGCTTTGTATCATCCATGCTCAAATCTTGAATGAGCACTCTTTTGCGCGAGGATGTTTCTCCGGAGATTATCGTCAAGCGGCTCTTTGGAATGCCCATGCTCCGGGAAAGAAGCTTAACGAGACCCTTGTTTGCGGCGCCTTTGACCGGAGGTTCTACAACCCGTATCCTGAGCAGTCCCTCAGAATTTACGGCTTCAATAAGACTGCGTCTCGACCGAGGCTTGATGAGCACAGATAAAATCACTCCGGACTCTGTCTTCTTGAGAAATGGCAGGCCCCTGTTGCTGTCCAAGGGACCCCTTATTCCCCTCCGCGAGGCTTGGACGGTAAAAGCGCAACCTTTTCCTCTATGGCCGCGGTCTCTTCCTCGGTCTCGCGCGCGATGTCCAGCAGTTTAAGATGGGTGGTAAGCAGAGACCGGAGCTCGCTTTCCGCCTGGAGCCTTTGCTTCTTGAAATCATTGATCTCTTCCTGCAGGCTTATCACGCGCTCATGCGCCTTCTTGATGATCCGGTCAGCCTCCAGCTCTGCCTCGGATAGAATGATCTGCGCTTCCTTGGCCACATTCTGCCTCATGTCCTGCGCTATCCGCTGTGCCGTAATCATGGTGTCTTTCAAGGTTTGCTCTCGCTCCCTGTATTCAACCAGTTCCGTGCTCTTACGGGAAAGCTCGTCCTCAAGATAGTTGTTCTCCTTGATCAAATTCTCCAGCTCCGAAGACACCATCTCAAGGAAAATCTCCACCTCCTGACGGTCATACCCCCTGAGACTTTTCCGAAAACGGTGATTCTGAATGTCCAGCGGCGTAATCTTCATCGCACTCTCCTTTCCGGTCCTATTTCCCTCGACTCTCTCTTCCCGTATTAACCTGTCCTCCAGGCCCTTCAGGCTTTTGGCCCAACTCCTCTGACCGCCTTGTCGCGGCCTCCACAGCCCTGATCAAAACCCCGCGCAGGCCCCCCTTCTCAAGCTCCGAAAGGCCAGCCACCGTGGTTCCACCCGGAGAGGTTACCATGTCCTTGAGCTCACCCGGATGCATCCCTGTCTCAAGCACCATGCGGGCCGCTCCCGAGGCAGTCCAGGCCGCAAGCCTGAGCGCCACATCACGCGAAAGACCCATCTTCACACCCGCATCCGCAAGCGCCTCGATGATCACATAAAAATAGGCCGGGCCGCTACCGGAGAGACCGGTTACAGGATCCAGGAGCTTCTCATCTTTGACCTCGATCACCTCGCCCATTGCCCCCAGAATCGCCACAGCCGCTTTTTTATTCGAGGCCGTGCAATTCGGACTCATGTAAAAAGCTGAAATCCCCTGTCCGATCAGGGCCGGGGTATTGGGCATCACCCGCACCAGGCGCACACCTCCTCCAGATCCTCCGGACTTGCCCAGCCAGGAACGAATCACCCGGAGAGGCACCCCAGCCACGATAGAAATAAAAAGCGGCCTGGAACCAGGCTTCTCAAAATTCCCCAGCCCCTCTAAAGCCTTTTCCAGGTTCTGCGGTTTCACCGCAAGTATTACCACCCTTGCTGATCCCGCGACCTCGATATTGCTTTTTGCGATCTGGACCCGGTAGGCCTTGCGCAGATGTGAGCGGCGCCGGGCATCCACATCATAAACAACTATCTGCCGCGCCGGGACTCCGCCCGCTGAAAGACCCCGGATCATGGCCTCGGCCATCTTCCCTCCACCGATGAACCCGATCCTTTTTCCCTTGAGAATGCTCACCGCTACCTTTCCTGTCATCTTTCAAGCCGCCCTGGGTCCGAATATGGCCGTGCCCACCCGCACAATGTCCGCGCCCTCTTGAATCGCCACCTCAAAGTCGTGAGACATGCCCATGGAGAGTAAAGGGAGTTTTAGCTCGCCTGCAAATTCCCTCTCCATCTCTCCCCTGATCTCGCGTAAGTTCTGATAGTAAGGCCGGGAATCCTCGGGATCATCAAAATAAGGCGGCATGGTCATCAGGCCACGCACCTCAAGCTCCGGCCTGGATATGGCCGCAAGCAATAGTTTACGAAGCCCCTCAACATCCACCCCGAACTTCGTATCCTCCGCACTGAGCTTGACCTCGATAAGCACACCCTTGGT
>Ga0190359_1001274_pt1 | contig 16042 bp, 11 predicted proteins | sample 48721823_MG_FD_161269 | JGI IMG/M metagenome (GOLD analysis project Ga0190359, IMG submission 161269) | Hydrothermal vent microbial mat bacterial communities from Southern Trench, Guaymas Basin, Mexico - 4872-18-2-3_MG | ecosystem: Environmental > Aquatic > Marine > Hydrothermal vents >... | reverse complement strand
TTTTTCAAGATAGGTGGTGGCTGGGAGCACCACGTCAGCGAGGTTGGCAGTCTCGGTGAGGTGGGTGTCATGTACAACCAAGAAGCAGTCTTCTCGTTTGAAGCCAGCTATGATTCTATGGCTATCGGGTAATGTCAATACTGGATTCATGCCCACAACGTAGACGAATTTGAACTCGCCAGCCTCCAGTCGTTCACCGAGGGTGATCATGCTGACGACTTTTGGTTTCTTCTCGGTCAACGAGCTACCGTAAATGTCGCCTTCTATCAAGGGTCCGCTACTATTGGTGTAATAGAATCCACGGTGTATACCTAATAGTGCAGGAAGCAGTGAGACGGCTCTGCATGATTCTGCTCCTGTGAGGCTCTTGTTCAATCCTAATCCGATCATGAATACGGTGGGAGATTCATGGAGCATCTCACCAAGTGCCTCTATGCCTTCCCAGCTTACACCTGTGACTTGTTGGACTCTTTCAGGTGTCCATTTGAGGGCTTCTGCTCTGTATTCCTTGTAGCCTGTGGTGTATTTCTCTATGAAATCAAGGTCAACCATGTCATGGGATATCAGATAATGGGCTAAACCATAGGCTAGTGCGACATCAGAGCCCGGCTTCGGGCATATCCAGAGGTTTGCGAGCTCAGCGGACTCGGATTCACGTGGATCAACCACGATTATCTTGGCGTCATTTACTCTTCTTGCTCTTGTTGCGAGTGCCCATTGATGGGGGCTACTGGTCTTTGCGTTGAATCCCCAGAAGACGATGTTCTTTTTTTTCTCTAAATCCATTGGACTTTGCCCATAGGTCAAGCCGTAGTGAAGCCCAATACCAGCGTGACCACTGGCTGAACAGATAGTGTAATCTGTCATGGTGGCTCCCAAGGCGTTCCAGAGGCGTTTACTGTAACCGATGGTGAGGTACCCGGTGTTTCCAGCGTAATCAAGCAATAGAACAGACTCTCTACCATGCTTCTCGATGGTTTCCTTGAGATTCTCCTCCACTAGGTCCAAAGCTTGGTTCCACTCTACTTTATTGTACCCGGTCTCTGGGCTCTGTTTCCTAATATATGGATAGAGGACTCGGTCCATGCTGGTGGTGCGCTGTGGGTCTCCTGCGGCTCTTGGGCAAGTGATTCCGTTTGTGAATGGGTTCTCCTTGCTTGCCTCTACTTTGATGATGGTGTCGTTGTCGTCTACTGTTACGTCGAGCCAGCATGCGTCTGGGCAGTCACGGGCGCACATGGTTTTTACTATTTTCAATCAGGGACACCAGAATACTTTATTCAGTGTTTTATTACTAAAAAAGAGGTATCCTATTTCTTGTTGCATAAATGGGTTAATTTTCAATTCCCATTAACCAGAAACTATATTAAGCGCGTAATGATGTTAGGGGTTTAAATTGGTGTAATGAATTGGGTTTCCGTTCAAAATTCGAGAATGCGGAAAAAGCCCTCACCTTTAATGATGTTCTTCTTCTTCCCGGTTGGACGACACTTGAACCGAATGAAGCAGATGTGATGACAAACATCACGAAGAACGTCAAGATCAATATTCCACTTATCGCAAGCCCCATGGATACAGTAACAGAAGCCGAGATGGCTATCGCCCTAGCAAGGGAAGGAGCCCTCGGAGTCCTGCATAGGAACTGTAGCACCAAGGAGGAAGTGGAGATGGCGAGGAGGGTTAAACGCGCAGAGGCTGTAATCATCAGGGACGTAGTAACAGTAAGCCCCGATAGTACAGTAGAAGATCTCCTGAAACAGATGGAGGAGCATAATATCAAAGGATTCCCCGTAGTGGACGATGAGAGCAAACTACAGGGAATAGTCACATGGAGAGACGTACGCCTAGCCGAACACGACCTCAAGATACGAGACGTGATGACTGAAGAAGTAATCACCGGCACAGAGGACACCGACCTTGAGCAAGCTATGAAGATACTCCACGATCATAGAATAGAGAAACTCCCCATCGTGGACAAAGATGGACGAGTACAGGGCTTAATCACTATGAAAGACATCACCCTCAAGGGCAAGTTCCAAGAAGCCGTAAGAGACGAAGAGGGTAGATTGCTCTGTGCAGCTGCTACAAGTCCCTTTGACTTACCGAGAGCCAAGGCACTAGACAAATACGTGGATGTCATGGTATTGGATGTTAGCCACTTCCATAACAAGAACTGCTTCGAGGCAACAAAAGAGATAATCAAGAACGTCGAGGCTGATGTCATCGTAGGTAACATCGGCACATATCAGGCAGCTGAGGACATTATCACACAACTTGATGGCGTAGCTGGGCTCAGGGTTGGCATAGGCAGCGGAAGCATCTGCAGCACAAGTGTAGTAACACGTGCAGGAGCACCGACAATGTATGCCACAAGCCAAGTAGCTGATGCAGTCAAGACCTATGGCGCAGATATTCCAGTTATTGCTGATGGGGGTATGAGAAACCCTGGTGATGTGGCGGTAGCTATGGCCGTAGGAGCAAGTGCAGCCATGATGGGCAACGTCTTCGCAGGGTGCAGTGAGAGCCCCGGTAGGCTAGTCGCCATGGAGGGACGCTACTACAAAGAATACTATGGCATGGGAAGCGCCAAGGCTCGTGAGAAACGCTTCGTCATGGATAGATACAGCAAGCCAAGTAAGTCTATCAATGAGGGCGTCGAAGGCTGGGTACCTTACAGGGGACCAGTCAAGGAGATTCTCGGTGAGTTCACAGGCGGCTTGAAGGCAGCTATGGGCTATGTGGGGGCTTCTACGATTCCAGAGGTATGGGAGAAGGCTAAGCTAGCACTTGTTACTGAGCGTGGTGCTTCTGAGGCAGCGCCTCACGATATTTTCCGCCCGGGTCCAAGCAGGACTATTTAATCCCATTTTTTGGTTAGTTTTAGATACTTCTCAGATATTTCTTGTTTCGGTTATTATGAATAGAGGGTGGCTTGGAGCCGCAGAGATAACGCCAGCGGGTAGGGTAGTTGCTGGTGTTCATGGGTCATGGAAGCTCGTGTATTATGTGGGGAAATATGGTATTGATGATGGAGGCAGCATCAGGGTCGCGCATCGGAGTGTCAGTGATATTGAGAGCCCACAGTTCAGTGATCCAAAGGGTTCAGGATACTGCACGGTCTCCGCTAGTCGAGATGTACGCCTAGAATACAGGTACAGCAGAAGAGGTCATATTCGCCCCTTCAGGGTAGCCATTCAGATAGATGTACGTGACGGCAGCCTCTACGAGGGAGACACCATCACCATTGTACTGGGTGACAAGAGCAAAGGCTCACCCGGACTACGAGCTCAGACATTCAGGGAACAGGAGCACATCTTCAAGGTGCTGGTAGATCCCTTTGGGACTGGACTCTTTGAAGAAATAGAGGAATCACCTAGAGTCCAGATTATCGGTGGAGGTGTCGATAGAATTGATATCTCGGCTCCTTCCGGTGCAGTGGTTGGGGATCCTTTTGATGTAGTTGTAAGGGCTGTGGATGGTTATGGTAACAGGTGTGACGATTATCGTGGAGAAGTCAGCTTTGATGGACTTGATGTTCAACCCTATAGATTCACTGAAGCGGATATAGGAGCCCACAGGTTCAGAGTAAAACTGGATAAAGCTGGTTTACAGACCATCAAGATAACCGATAACATGGGGCACAAAGCTGAGTCAAACCCAGTAATGATGCTCAAAGAAGAGCCACAATACAAGCTATTTTGGGGCGACATGCATGGACAGACCAAGCAAACCGTGGGAACAGGCACAGTAGACGAGTACTTTAGCTTCCTCCGAGACATGGCGGGCATGGATTTCGGAGGCTGGCAAGGCAACGATTTCCAGATAACAAAAGAGCTGTGGAAAGAAGTCAAACAGAAAACCAAAGAGTATAACGATCCGGGAAAGCTGGTGGTTTTCCTCGGTTACGAGTGGAGTGGACTCACACCAGCGGGAGGAGACCATAACATCTACTTCTTTGGAGACGAGGGAGCGCTTCACAGGAGCGATCACTGGCTCATTGAGGACAAATCAGACGCGGATACAGACAGATACCCCATCGACAAACTGTGGAAAGAGTTCAAAGAGAGAAAAGACGTAATGGGGGTAGCGCATATTGGTGGACGTCACGCGAACCTAGACTACTGGACACCAGAACATGTCCCATTGATCGAGGTTCACAGCCATCATGGCACATTCGAGTGGTTTCTAGAGGAGGCGCTGAACAGAGGCTACAAGGTAGGCTTCATAGCCACAAGCGATGACCATACATGTAGACCGGGATACACATTAACAACACAGGACTTTACCACAAGAGGCGGGTACACTGCAGTCTACGCGGAGGAGCTTACACGAGAAGCCCTCTGGGAAGCATTCTGGGCGAGAAGAGTCTATGGAACCACTGGTGAACGTATCATTCTCGATGTCAATGTGGATGGTCACAAGATGGGTGAAGAAATAGACGCAAAGGACTCTGTAGGCGTATCAGTGAATGTGCATGGCACCAAGTCATTACACTCAATAGAGGTAATGAGAAGCACAGAATGCGTCTACAGACACCCATTCGCGGACCCGGTTGATGAAGAGAAGCTCATCAAAATACAGTGGATGGGAGCCAGAGTAAAGAGCAGACCAAAGATAGTAAACTGGAACGGGGGTCTGAGTATCGATAAAGGCAAAATTATATCATACCGAGAGTACGCCTTCGACTATATTCATCAGGGAGTTAGACAAGTCAATGAGAAAGAATTAGAATGGAATAGCTCAACGGGTGGAGACCCAGATGGTGTAGTTCTTGAATTAGACGTACCTAGAGAAGCTGTGATCAGCTTCCAGAGTAACCCAGTCAGTTTCCAGTTCAAACCTGCTGAAATAACCGCTATACCCTATATTACTGAGATAGGTCCAGTGAATCAACGTGTTATTGTTCAGGCGATCACCAAGAAAACAACGCCTAAGAATCTAGCATTTGACACAAGGGTTGATCTCGTTGATGGATTGAACCCGGTGTGGGTTAAGGTTACCCAGGAGGACGGCTCTATGGCTTGGAGTAGCCCGGTATATGTTAACCATATTTAGTGGTTCAGGTTTTCTATTTTTTCATCAATATTACATTTCTATGTAACCCAAAGCCTATAATTGCCACCTATATGCTATAGAAACATTCGAGGGAAACTAGTTGATAAAAAAAGCATTAATCAGCGTATACGATAAGCAGGGACTGGAAACACTGGTACCTGCACTCGCAAAATATGGTATAAAGATAATCAGCAGCGGAGGCACAGCCAGACGCATCAAAGAGATCGGATACAAAGACCTCGTTGAAGTCAGCGAATACACTGGACACCCAGAGAGTCCTGGCGGACTAGTAAAGACACTTCACCCCAAGGTCCACGGAGGACTACTTCTAGACAGAGATGAGCCAGAACACGCAAAGTGGATGAAAGAAAACAAAATCGAGTCAATTGATCTTGTCGTGGTCAACCTATACCCATTTGAGAAAGTTGTAGCTGGTGGAGCGGATCTAGAGACCGCAGGTCACAATATTGACATTGGTGGACCAACCATGACCAGAAGCGCTGCTAAGGCTAGTTTGCTCTATGATAAGACGTGTATCGTCTCAGATCCAGCCCAGTATCCGGAAATAATCAAGACCCTCGATGAAAACAATGGAGAGCTAACCACTGAACTCAGAAAGCGTTATGCTCTCTTGGCATTCAAGCGAACAGCGGGTTATGATGCCGCTATCGTATCATATTTGGAGGAAACACTATGAGTAAACCCAAATCCATGAGGAAGAAATACAGTACAGCTCTCGAAGAGGACTTCCCCGAGACCATAAAGATCACAATAGGTGAAAACGAGACCACCTACAGAAAACACATGAGCCTACGTTATGGTGAGAACCCCCACCAGCCAGCTGCCTTCTACAGCCCAACAGAAGGCCCACTGACAGTAGGAGACATCAAACTACTCAAGTCGGGTAAATCAGGTCTCAGCATGACCAACGTAGAAGACGCCAACAACAGCATGAGAATCGTCAGCTACTTTGATCAACCAGCCTGCGCCGTTATGAAGCACGTAAACCCAAGCGGAGCAGCAGCCCAGAACAAGGATGAGCCACTAGTAGAAGTCTACAAGAAAGCAAGAGACTGCGATGCCTTAGCAGCCTTCGGTAGCGTTGCAGGTTTCAACTGCGAGGTAGACGTTGCTACAGCCGAGGAGATTATGAACAGCTACGTCGAAGGGGTAGTTGCCCCAAGCTACGAGGAGGGGTGTATGGAGTTCTTCAACAAGAAGAAAAACATCAGGATCATGCAGGTAGACGGCCTCGAAGAGATGAGCAAATACATGGGAGACCTAATGTGGCCGCTTGACATCAGCGTACAGATGGACGGAAGCCTCGTCTTACAGGCACCCATGCTTACCAAGCTCAAGACAGTTAATGATCTCAGAGTAGTTACCGAGAGAAAGCCTACGGCTCAGGAGCTCAAGGACATGCTGTTTAGCTGGTATGTTTGTATGAATGTGAGAAGCAACGGTGTATTGCTAGGTAAGGATAACGCGACAATCGGTATCGGTACAGGTCAACAGGACAGGGTTACCGCGGTTAAGCTAGCTCTGGAGAAGGCAGAAATGCGTGGGCATCTGGAAGAGATACCCGGTAGCGTACTAGCGTCAGATGGATTCTTCCCATTCAGAGACAGCATTGACCTCTTGGCTGAGTACGGTGTTAAGGCATGTGTTCAGCCCGGGGGAAGCATCAGGGACAAGGAAGTTATCGCTGCCTGCGACGAGCATGGTATCGCCATGGTCTTTACGGATGAACGATGTTTCCGTCACTTCTAAATTGAATATTGTCTTATCCCAAATTTAAACTCCAGATTATATCAAACTCATCTTCAGCCACAAACAAGTACCGCCCAAAATCGGAATACTACGAGACACGAGAAGAATATCAATCAAAAACATGGAACATTATAAATCTTAACACGGAAACCAAGCAGACCTAGTAAGGATAGTAACCATCCACAAACTCGTCTAGAAAAATAATCAGAGTATTATGGGGTTATAGAACCCAACTATCCCAACTATGACAACTCTGCAGAAAGAAATCAAAACTAAATGAAGAGAAATCTGTACTAAGAAAAAAGGTTTGAAGCTTTAGGACGACAGCGGGCTTAGAAGGTGCATAATGAGGATATGAACCATCCACAAACTCCCTCTGAAATAATTCTAGATCAGTGTGGGTATATAGAACCCTCTTATCCTCCTTATACTCATTTTGAGACACAGACTAAGTAAATCAAACAGTGAGATTATTCCCAGAAGAGCTGTGGATCAAGTGATACAGGTGCTCTATTAAGGCATCCATTTTACCCAAGCAATTGGTTCTATTAATATAATTACATCAGTTAGATCTATTAGCTTTAGAAATAATTGGATACAATCAGGCTCGTTAGTATAGTTATGTTCTAATGAAAAATGGTTTCATGTAATTCTATTTAGGGTCTGCAGTATAATCAAAAAACAGGAGTTATTACTAAATGGGTAAAGGAGACCGTAGAGTCCGTTTGAGTGAGCGTGAAGTCGAATTAGTTCTTACTGGCTTATTATTGGTTGTTGAAACTATAGATAATGACCCGTTATCTGATGAGGCCATAGTTTTAGCTGAAAGACTTTGTCAAAATAAGCCAGGGAGACCTGGAGGGCGTTTAGATGCTAAGGCAGTTGGGTTGTGGAGAGATGCTCAGCGTCGTGCTTATGAGAAAAAATGGTAATGGATCCATTATTTTCAGGTCATAGTAGAATGGATCCATAAAAGAGGCGAAAATAAATGCTTTTTGGCTAAAAGAGTCTGTTTTCTGTGTTTTTGTTCGATCGTTCGGTCGTACGTACCCCCTGTGTTTAATTTCAATTAAGAGCGGTAAAAAAGAGCTTTAATTTGAATTTCTTGAGCTTTAGGCTGGGTCTCGGCTTAGTGGGCTTGTACTGCAGTGGGGTCCACCTAGTAAGTCTAAGTATCCTGATTCCCATTCCTTGACTGTTACACCGTGGTTTCGTAGCTCCTCGTTAGTAGCATGGTTTCTATCGTAAGCGATTACCATACCGGGTTTGATGGTAACAATGTTTGAAGCCCCTCTGCTCTGCTCAAGCATGGTATCGAGAAGATGTTCAACATCCCATAGGTCTTCAGGTACGCCCCCAACATAGATGAATCCATCTTTCTCCAGTTTCTCCTCCTTCAACAAGAAGTCTAGGAAACTGATCTCGTTCCTGAGTAGCTTTGGTTTACCGTTATCGTTAATGTAGACGCCTGTTCTTCCTAGTGCTGCGAAATGGTCTGGGTGTACTAGTGGCTCCATGGGTCTTCCATGTTGCTCGCTTTGGCGTCTGATGGCTTCAAGGGTTTTCAGTAATAGTTTCTTGGGTGGATAGTCTTTGAGAATCTCTGTGTCATAGACGTAGGGCATGACCAGTGCCTTACCCTTATCTGGATAATTGATGGTCACATCAAGATGCATATAATCCACAGCCGGGTAATCAGCCAGATTCACAGCACAGATATACTTCAACTCACCATCCGTATCAGCCTCAAACAAGCGCTTAGCAGTCTCAACTACACCTGTGACTGTTGAACGTTGACCTACGCCAATAGCGATGGTTTCCTCGTCGATGATCTGTGCGTCGCCGCCTTCAACGCATGGAGGTTCACTGAACACCCCAAGGGTTTCGTTTGCATCATATACGATCTCGGTTTTCTCACTTAGCACTGGATCATATTGATAGCAGAGTTTGACGACCCGCGGCTCGTAGCGTCTGCTGTACCGGCGCATGTGGCAGATGACGGCTCCAATCTGGGTCGTGAAGCTTGTGTCTCGAGTATATGTCCAAGCAACTCTACGATGATCTGGCAGAACTACTTCCTCCGTCACTGGATCATAGAATGGTATCGGCGGGTTGCCCCACATGAGGTGATCAACGGTAAGGTCTTCTGGCTCAGGTGGGTTAGGAACACCCATCCAGACATCATCTACCATCTCACCTAGCTCAGCCAAGGTAGCGTTCTCAATAATCTTCCCTAGTATCTCCTTGACTTCAAACACCTGTACCCCCTCATCTCTGAGAATCTTGGGTAGCTGTAGCCATTGCTCGTGTCCCGGATTCATCTGGGCATGGGGGTCTCTGCTTACATAGTGTGTGCTGGATTCGATGCCTGCGAAGGGCATTTTCTTTGTCCATAGTTGTTCTGTTGAGTCTTGTACTAGTACTGCGTTTAGTTTGCCTGATTCGGACTTGATTGTCCACATGCATGATGGTTGTTTTGATAATGTATAGGGTTTACGGGGATAGAGTTACTCTCAATTTGTGATGCTAACTTGCTATCGTTGGTACATATCCAGAGTCCATAAAGACCTTTAATTTAGTCCCATAAAGCAAGTAATGTAACGGAAAACTGAGACAACTGGGTTTTAGGGCGTTTCACCATATAAAACGGGCGTGTAAAAGAATAAAACCCACACAGGGGATGTACATCCATATTGAAACAATACGCGCGACTCCTAGGATTACTCATCGTACTGACCCTCAGCGTAGGAATGCTGGGAACAGCCATCAACATCCTAGGAGACATCACGCGACTCGAACTAGATGATAAATCCCCAATAACAGCAAAAGGATTCTCGGAAGCACAGAGTCTGAGTGGGGGAGAACAACAAGCACAGGTTGGTTATGAAGTTGAACAAGAAAAAGGACCAATACTCCTCATCAGGCTACCCACACGAGACAAATATCTCAGAAGATACGCGGCTTACAACTATACACACGGCACATGGACTAAACCAATGGACCTAGAGGCAATGAACTATTATGGACAGCTACTACCAACTGATCCAACGTACCCAAAAAACCCAGCACTAGTACAGTTCCAAGTAAACCCATTGACAAACCTAACAGGATACATGCTTGTTGCACAAAACATCGATCACCTAAAACTGAATCAGAGCGACTTTACTATCGACTATTATGAGGATATCCAGAGTTTCGACGCAATAGAACCATATGACCAACCGTACTGGGTGAGCTACAAGAAATATCAGTATAGCGAAGCAGCGCTCAGAGCAAGTCAAGCAATTGGACCAGAAGAAGCACTTCAGGTACCAGTTGCACTAGAGGATTATCTAACAGAGAAAGCGAGGGAGTGGAGTGGCGGTGCAGCCACGGATTATGATAAACTGGTAACGCTTCAGAGGTATCTCTTGGAGAACTTTGAGTTTAACGAATCATTCCCGGCAACACCATCATCATACGACCCCATCAGATACTTCCTATCAATCACAAAAGTAGGAGTAGGAAGTCACTTCAACACAGCCTTTGTGCTGCTTGCGAGAAGCCTGAATATTCCAGCGAGAGTAGTAGTTGGATACACGGTCAAACCAGATGTCGAGATGCAGTATGTTCTACCTCAACAAGCATACATGTACGCTGAAGTAGAGTTCGAGAAACTTGGCTGGGTAACATTCGACGCCTGCCCCATCCACACAACGGAAGGAAAACAAAACATCACCCAGCAACAAACAATCTGCAACATCACAGGAAACGACCCAGTAGCAATCAGAGGACAACAGTTCAATGTCTGGGGAACAGTAAGAACCGCAAACGATACAGCCGTAACAGACACACAGGTAGAGATCATACTGAAAAAAGACAAATGGAACATGTCAGAAGCTGGATTAATCGTCGGAGTAGGAGTAGTAACAGACGGCTGGTTCAACGTAACCTGTGACGCAACACCCGAGATAATCGTCGGAGACTACAACCTCACAGCCCACAGCCTAGAAACAGCCTACTACATGGAATCCTTCACCGATCCACCCATCAAGGTCATGGCGGATCCAATACTCAACATCAATGGGCCAAGACAGGTCTACGAGGGAAGAAACATCACATACAGAGGCACCATAGTTGACTCAAGCGACGGAACACCCATAATAAACACCACACTAAAAGTTGAATTCCTAAACCAGATAATCACCCTCAAAAGCGATGTCGAAGGAAAAGTAAGCTTTGTAGCACTCTTCCCAGTGAAAGGACAGGTAAATGTGAGCCTCGTGAAAGAGGAGTCCCTTTATTATCTAGGAGCCGTCGACACTTTAGCGGTTACAGTCATTGTGCCACCTCCTGATGCTACAAACTTCTTAGCACTGCTCCTCACATTCCCATACAACATTGGCGTCGCCCTCACAGGAGCCATAGGAGTAGGAGTATACGCGGCTCGAAGAAACAAACGACTCCAAGAAGAAGAACCAATAATAGAAGCACGTGTCAAGCTGGCACCAGAAAAACAATACGTAGGGTTCGAGGACGGAATACCTCTAGAATACACCAGTTACGAGGAGGGTGTAGTCAAGCTGTTTAACAGATTCTACGTCAGTATGCAGCGTATCTACCCTGATATTGATGAGGCGATGACGCCGCGTGAGTTCCAGTATGTTCTAGAGGAACGTCTTCCAAAGACCGCGGACGCCTTATTGGAGGACCTTGTCTCAAGCTACGAGATAGCCATGTACAGTAATATCACATTGAGCCAAGATGATTTTAAGCGGACGAACGCTACTATAGAGCTAATAATTGAGTTGATGAAGAGTGGCCAACGAGAATAGAAGCAGGCTAATCAGAGCCACAGTGATATTTTTCTCTATAATCGCAGTACTAGCAGTACTCAGCTTTGCGTCAACAATCACCATAGGAGACGTAGCCAGCTTCCTACCATACATCCCAGAATCAATGGCACCAGTAGGAATCTACGTAATAATGGTGCCAGTAATGATTGCACTCATCTTCTTCTACCTAGCAATACTAGTGGGAACCCTATTCGAGGGAAAGATAAACAACGTAATAATAAGCGGATTATACGCAGGAGGCTTCGCAAGCCTAATCATAGTATTCATGATACTGCAGCCAGCCAGCCAGGCAACACAGACCGCAGGCTATCTCTTCATGGGAAGCTTTGCAGTCTACTTCCTATACTCTATTCTAGCAACTATAGCTGAGCTTAGAAAACAATTTTACATCAGGGTGATAGCAGGAGCCCTAGCAATTTTCATCATCGGACAGGTATGTGTACAGTTAGTCAACCTTTACATGATTGTACCAGGTGTACCGGAGTCAGAGCAAGTAGCACTCATCAAGAGCATGCTCAACTGGGGCTTCGGCGCAGCCTCAATAATCACACTCGTAGGCATATTCAGGGACAGCCGCAGCCCATATCTATCACAGATCGGTGCAATCGCGGCAAACTACTTCTTCGTACTGGCTCTGAGCTTAATCGGCACACTCTATGTGAACTTTATCAGCGGCAACCTCACCGAGGTCAGCCCAGTCATGGAGCAACTCAGTCCATACGTAGAATGGACCGGCATAGTCATAGTTGGCGCATTCATCTTCCAGATAATGAAGCAAGGCATGAGCGAGTCCATGATGGCGCCAACAGAGATAGGCAACTGGAGCAAACACATCCAAGACACCAGCGCAACAAAGGGCAAAGCCCTCAAAGATTTCACAGAAATAATTGAACAATTCATCCAGAAGGGTGAAAAAGAGAGGCTACTAGTCAAACTATTCGCGTTCCTCAGTGATAACAGGGCATCCGAAAGAGAGATGTCCGACAGCCTTGAGGAATTCATCAGATACGAAGATGAAAAGTTCCCACACTTCTCAAAACGCGGAACAAGTGACAAGATCGAGGAGCAGAACAGGGAACGTAGGATGCTGGTCCTACAAAGGACAGTACAACGGATCAACGACCTAGGCCTAGGGGCGTATAAATCAAATAGGCAAAAGGAAAACGGAGAACAATAACAATGCAGGCAATGCACGTCGACAGGGTACGCGCCATAAGCAACGCGATACTTGAAGGCCTAGGAAAGGTCTATGTAGGAAAAAGAATGGTGCTCAGAAAGATGCTCTCAGCGAGCTTCGCCAACGGCCACGTCCTATTCGAGGACTATCCGGGTCTAGGTAAGACGCTACTAGCGAAACTCTACGCCCAGATCACCGGCTGCAAGATGAGCAGGGTCCAGTTCACACCTGACCTGATGCCAGCCGACATCCTCGGAACCAAGATCTACAGGATGACAGACCAGACATTCACACTGGAGCGTGGTCCAATATTCACAAACATCCTACTCGCAGACGAGATCAACAGGTCCCCACCAAAGACACAAGCTGGTTTACTGGAGGCGATGGAGGAGCGGCAGGTAACAATTGAAGGAGAGACCCATAAACTGGAGAAGCCTTTCTTCGTAATCGCTACACAGAACCCCATCGAGATGGAGGGAACATATCCACTACCAGAAGCGCAGATGGACCGTTTTCTATTAAAAATGAATATGGGCTATGTTGAGACCTTAAGCCAAGAGGCATTGATACTCAAGCGAAGAGTTTACTGGAAACAGGATGACCCCACACAACTAATCCAGCCAGTAACCAACCAGCAAACCTTCAAAGCAGTACAAGACTTCATCGAAGAGAAAATCTACGTAGACGACAAGATCATCGACTATATCAGCGAGATCATACGGGAAACACGAAAACACCCAGTCGTAGAAGTAGGCGCAAGCCCCAGAGGAGGCCTAGCTTTACTAAAGGTCGCCCGTAGTCACGCAGCCATCAGCGGAAGAGCATTCGTCACACCTGATGATATCAAGATGTTCGTCCATGACGCTCTCGGACACCGATGCATCATGAAGATGGAATACGTGCTTGAAGGAAGCTTCAGCGTCGAGGCTGTGCTAAACGAGATACTTGAACAGATAGAAGTGCCGAAAGAGTTCATCGGGAAAAGATAAACTATGCTGACCCAAGACACGCTTGAGCTGATTGTAACAGCGGTTGTCTACCTAGTGCTAGGCATGTTTCTGGGAAACCTCATCCTGATAACCCTTGGACTCGCACCAATACTATTTCTCAGCATATCAATACTCGTCGGACAACCCACAGTCACCTCAGTAGAACGTATAGGCAAAGACATCAAGGTAAACGTGGACGACAAGGTAAGCGACAGCCTACAAGTCACAATTGACGGAGGCCCCGGAATAGTAACGGTAAGCGACAGCCTACCTAAGAGCTTCGCACTTGAAGAAGGAAACAACTTCAAAGCCGTCTGGAAGGGACTAAACCCTAAGGCAATCGACCTGAACTACAGGGCTCTCTGCGCGAAAAGAGGCTACTTTGACGTCAGACAGGTAAACTATGAGGTAAGACACCCCTTACAGGTTAGCGCCAACGTTCTTGGAGTACTTAACGCGAAACGAGCCATTATCGTCCAGCCGCAGCCACTCTTCGTACGGAAGATAAAGAACCACAAGAGCATAAGCAGAATCCCCATGCCAATGGATGCAAGATTCAGGTTCGGAATCCCCACCACCGACTTTAAAGAAGTAAGAGAATACGACACCGGCGACAACTACCGTGACATCAACTGGAAAGCATCTGCCAAACATCTTAGCATATACAACCCAAAGTTCATGGTAAACGATTTTGAGAAAGAAGGCAAGAAAGTAGTCTGGATATTCCTGGACAGCGCCGTCCATATGGCACTGGGCACCACGGTTAACAACACCATGGAGTACGCCATCAGAGCAGCACTCGGGTTCACAAACTTCTACCTAGAAAGAGACTGCAGAGTAGGTTTCTGCGTATACAACCATGATGCAAGCCAATGGGAGGGACCATTCGAGAAAAAAGACAAACAACCACTGGACCTAGAACTCCCCGGGTTAGAGCAGATGGAGCCAGAGGTTTATATCCCTGAGTCTGATGAAAAAATTCTTCCAACAAAAAAGCATACATCAAGAGTACTCTACCCGGACACAGGTAAACGACAGCAATACAAGATAACACGAGAGATGCTTCACGTCGAGGTCAAGTACAGCAACGAGAGCCTCAAGGAAGCCATCCACAGCAGCCGCCGATACATCGTAGGCACCCAGCCCCTCTTCGTCCTCATCAGCATGATCGAAGGCGCTCGAATACAGGGAATCGTCGAAGGCATCAAGGAACTCCACAAATACATGGGCAGAGTTGGTGGCAGACCAAACATCATACTATTCAACGTACAAGGCTACAACATCGCCGCCCAGAGCGACCAAGAAAAGATCGCAGCAGGGTTCCTAACCTATCACACCAAGCCATACTACGAGTTCCTCAGAGGAATGGGAGTAACCGTGCTTAACTGGGACCCCATCGAGGAAAGCTTCGCGAGGGCACTACAACGACAGAGGGTGGGTGGATGAGAGAAGGCTTCGTAAGAACCATGGAAGCCCTCGTGGCTGTTGCGGCTACCTACATGGCAGCTGTAACCATGGTCCAGACAACTCTATACAATAAGATACTTACCAAGATCAGCAACAGCGTAATCGGTCCACTGGTACAACCATATCTACCATACTTCAACATAGCAATCATCATAGCAGTACTCTTCGTCTGCTTTACCTTCTGGAGAAAAGGCGACGAGGTCTGGTTCGGACGTCTCTTCAGCCTCAACATGCTCATGTTTTTCCCCAGCGTCCTCGATTTCAGCACATTCAACTGGGTAGGACTCATCTTCGACCTCACACCAACCCCCGGAGTCACCCACCTATGGGTCTTCGGAGTCGGACTATTACTACAGATAACATATCTAATACTCCGATACACGGTGCGCTTCAGATACGTCAGAGACGAGCTAAAAGGCAGAGGAGCAGACGAACAGGACATCAACGATATCACACGTGGACAAGTCGGATACCTAGTCATGTTAGTTATGATAACAGGTGGATTAACAGCGGGAATATACGTTGCAACGCCTTACATGACAAAAATAGCGCAGACTCCACTTGCGGGACTGCCTGTACCTCACATGCTAGTAGGTTTCATAGTGGTGGTATTCATCGCCGCATCAATGGTAATGTACCTGAGAGCCGGATCAGAGTAGCCTAGAGGATATCTCCCGGTTCATAACTTGCTTCCTTAGCGTATTTCAATAACAATGGGTTTACTTTCACTTGAACAGCGGTAATCTGTG
>Ga0190359_1001273_pt1 | contig 16046 bp, 8 predicted proteins | sample 48721823_MG_FD_161269 | JGI IMG/M metagenome (GOLD analysis project Ga0190359, IMG submission 161269) | Hydrothermal vent microbial mat bacterial communities from Southern Trench, Guaymas Basin, Mexico - 4872-18-2-3_MG | ecosystem: Environmental > Aquatic > Marine > Hydrothermal vents > Microbial... | reverse complement strand
GCGCGGCAAAGCAGCGAGCTGCAGGAGAGCAGTACGCAGACGACAACCTTCCCGGCATGCATCTTGGCGATTTCTTTTTCCCCGATTACGACCCGCTCAATCCGGATAATCCGGAGGAACCGTAAAACTATGGAACTGCTCCCCGGCATCACCCTCATTCCCCTGCTTCATGGACGTGCGGCATTCAGTACTTTTGTGAGAAACCTCTGCAATAATAATAAATATGATTGTATCGCCGTGGATATACCCGACATTTTCAGCAGCGAACTGACAAGCCTCGTTAACGAACTACCGGGTATTTCCGCAGTGACCGCGCAGCCGGAATCTCAACCCAATGCTCCGATTTTTTACATCCCGACCGACCCGTGTGATCCGATGATAGAGGGAATCCGTCAGGCAGTGCAAAAACGTATCCCCTGTATGTACATCGGATATCCGGAACTTTACAAACCCGCCCCCCTGCCGCCTCTCCCGGACGAATATGCCATACACAAACTCGGATTTTATGAGTATGCAACCCTGTGTATCCATGCCCTGAATGAATATGAAACAGTCGAAGCGGACGAGCGGGCCGCGCAGTATTGTGCCTTCAAGCTCCATGAGCTCCGGCTCAATTACCGCGCTGTCCTGGCGTGCATCCATTTCAGACATCTTTTACCTCTCATCCGTCATTTTAAAGAGGAACGTACCTTTAATCTTTCCTTTAAATTTACTGAAGAATACGCGCTTGAATCTTTTTCGATTCACCCCGATCATCTCTACTTTGCCCTCGGTGAACTCCCCTTTGTTACCGGCGTTTTCGAAAAAGAGCGCCAGGATATATTTGCCGAACCGGTTGATATAGTTACAACTATAAAAGATCTCTTCTGTAAAACCAGAGACGACTACTTTGACCGGCATGAAGACACGGTGCATTTATCGCCGGTGAGAATACAGAGCGGCATAACTTTTCTCCGCAATCTGACCGTCATGGAGAAACGCTTTATACCTTCACTGTTTGATATTGTAGCGGCTGCAAAGGGTATCGGCGGCAATGCATATGCTGTCAGAATTTTAAAGAGTGCAAAATACTATCCCTACCTCTCCTTTGATACAAACCGACCGACACTTGCCGTTGGTATTGACCAGGTGCTCCGCCCGGACCGTTCAGTACCCGATGACGCGGTGAATCTGTTTCGTGACACCCGGATGATATGGAAAACACTGTCGATAAAACCGGACCCTTCAGAGCTGCGCAAAAAGAAATATCGATACCACTGGAACCCTTATGGCATGTGTTCCCATATTCCTGAAGACAGACGGATTGAAAATTTTAACACCCATGTCCGTACCAGAGCACGCCAGGCTCTCTGCGAGGACCGGGTAAAAACTGAACGGTTCGAGACGTCGATTAAGGACGGCGTTGATATACGGGAAACGTTACGGAACTGGTACACGGGTGATATTTATGTAAAAGAAATCCCGCCCTCACGGGGAGCAGTCGATACGGTCGTCATCATTTTCGATGAAGACCATGACACGTATTATCCGTACTGCTCCACCTGGTACGCGGAGCATGACCAGGAGTCGACGCTTACCTTCTACGCAACCGACCCCTTTGCCGATCTCATCGGTCCTGGAGTCGCACGATGTAAATACGGCGGTGTTTCACTCCTATTCCCGCCGCGCCACATTCCCGGCGTGTTTGAAATCCCGGAAATACGGACCATAAAAAAACTATCCCGCCGGCTCACCTACGGCGCTCTGCTGTTCAGCAAAGAGAACTCCGTGGCATATGTCGCCTCGAAAAAACCGGATTTTTATCTGAGAAGGCTTGCCGCCCGTATGAAAAAACACCTCGTCTGGATCCCCCTCGCCCATTTCAGCACCGAAACACTCCGCAAGCTGAAACAGTTCCATGTCCTGAACGGAAAAGAGGTTCGCTCATGGGCCGGCAGGTTTATCGGAGAATAAAATGCAACACCCCTGCTGAAATCTGTATCAGACGATTATTAATAATAACTATTGCATTTTTATTACCATAATTTCACTATATAATTAGTGTGGCGTATCATGAATTACTGTTGGGAAAACCAAATGTGTTGGTTTATAATACTGTTGCTTCTCAATGCTCATACCTTTGCCGCGGACTATACCGGGCAGGACAGCTTTTTCCTTCAACAACAGCGTGAACTCATTGAGGAATATCGGGTATGTACCGGTGATACCGTAACAAGCGAGATTGATTCAATATTACGCTGGAAAAACGTCATTAACCTTCGTACCGATATGCCTGAATATCAGAAAATACTGAAGGAATTTATTCAGCATACCGGTCTGGTGAAAGATGCCCTCCCCTGCCAGGTGTTAAACTGGCACCTGGCCCGTTTGAAGTTTCTGAGGCTCCAGGAGGACTCAATCCAGAATGTGCTCCTGAAAAAGGCAGATTATACCGTCGATTCCTTTCGCGTTGCCTTTGAACTGCAACAGAATCCCGCATCAAAATTCGATTTTATGGATATACCGTTCGGACTCTCCAAAAAAGTATTTATGCATATTTTCAGGGAAAAAATCTCTTACCCGATTACCGACGCCAAGAGATATATGCTCATAGAGCATTTTTCAATCAGCGACAAAAAATTTATGATAAAATTTTACTTCAACCGGCATAACAGGTTTTACAAATATGAAATCGAGGGTTATGGATTTTCGGGTAATGATTTGAACGATATTGTCCGGCCGCAGGCTGCTCTCCTGCGCGAGCTGCTCGATCGGAAAATCGGTCCGCCGGACCGTATCTATCGTGTCGGTTATTTTGATATAAAATCAGGTATACTCACCCCGTATGCCAAATGGGAGCGTGAAGACTACTCTGCTGTTGTCGGTTACAGTATTTATAAACATTATTTCTTTACCAGAGAAACGGTTATCTGCAAGAAACTTATGGATGCACGGCGGCGCTATCGTTGATTACAAATATAATCTCGTATTATCTCGTGCTGATACTGCACAGGATATTCTTCCATTCTTCGGTTTCCCCAATGGGGAATGCATAGTTTGACACCGGCAATACTAATATACCACCGGTTGGAGCACCCTGTCACTTTTAAAATCCCGTACCGCCAATAACATAAAGAGCCCGCCCATAAAAGCCAACGCCACAAATAGCGACCAGATTGAAAGTGAGAAAAAGGTTGACAGAAAGGCATGAACAGCAACTATCAGGACCAGCACGAAGAGGTTAACAAAATGGAGTAAACGGGGATTGTTGACGCGGACTGCAAGCCAGGCGCCGCAGGCGCCGTTCATAAAACAGGCGGTACTGTAGAGAATCATCATCCTGCCGGCCGGTATGATATTCAGTATCAAGTCAATTTTTTCCCCTTTGAACAGGTATATTCCCACCGCCAGAACATAACAGATAAAACCAAGGACAATCGACATCGCAATAACAAATGCAATTTTACCCAGCAGTATAGCCGTACGGGATACCCCCGACGTTAACAGTATCTCCAGTGAGCCGCTTATCCGCTCCGCGGAAAAAGTCGTGTTGGAGAAATTGCCACTCACAATAACGGAGAAGAAGATAAGCCACAGATACCCCGCCCCTGCAAGGAGCGTCTCGATGTTTGATGACAGAAGGACACTCCAGGCAAGCACCAGAACACCATACACAAGAAATACGCCGCGATCGCTTTTAGCGAACCCTGTCCATTCTTTCCTGATTATCAGCCAGCTGTCTTTCATACCTTGCCCGTATAAAACTGTCGTATTGACTTACGAAAACTGCGGCTCTCCGGACGCACTTCAAAAACCGAAGCGCCTCGGGAAACCAGACAGGCGACAAGCGCAGAAATTTTCTCTTCGCACGGTTCCGATACCGTAAATTGAATATACCCGTCCGAAAGTTCCGCAGCGCCGCCTGTAATACGCTCTACATCCTTCTTGTAGTTCTCATTCCTCTCGGTGCGAACGTACCAGAGCGCCCCGTTTTTTTTCTCAGAAAAACCTTCAAGCAGGCTAATGGAGCCGTTCTCAAGAATACCGACGGACGTACATAAATCTTCGATAGCATCAAGCTGGTGCGAGCTGATTATAATTGTCGCCCCTTCCGCCTGAGCCTTGCGGATCATCGCACAAAACCGGTTGTAGGCTTCCATATCGAGAGCCGCCACGGGCTCGTCAAGAAAATATACCTCGGGCCAACCGAGGAAAGCACGGCACAGGGCACACTGCATCTTCTGTCCCCGTGAATAATATTTCACCCGTTTGGTGTCATTACCTATAGCGGTATCCGACCAGTAAAGGTTGAAATAATTTTCCATCTCCTGTTTAGAAACACCGCGAGCCCCGGCAAAAAAGGATAAATTGTCCCGAACCGTCAAATTGCCGAAAAAACCGTTATGCTCAAGAACCACTCCGACCCGGCGATAATACCCGCGCCGCTGTTCCGCCGGATTCATTCCCAACACGGTACTGGTACCACTGTCCGCTTCCAGCAAACCGAGCAGTATCCGGATAAGGGTTGTTTTCCCCGTGCCGTTCAATCCCACCAGACCGAATACCGTACCCGCATGCAATGAGAGAGAGAGATCCTGCAGGACCTCCCTGTTACCAAATTTTTTATAAATATTTTTAACAGAAACGGTGCATTCAGAGTCAGACATAGTGATAAAATGAGTTGTGAGCGAAGGTACGGCAAGGGTAATTATTGAAAATGAATTGTGAGATATGAATCAGTAAAATGATAAAAAAAAGTAAAACATTAGTGGAGCAAGCAATATATCCATTGCACCATTATATTTTTCATACAAAACTCCTGTGAGATTGAAAAAATCATAATAACGATATAATTTGTTTTAAATGAGAAAAGAGTAATCTCCAAAAGTATGAAAGTTATCATCGCAAAAACAGCCGGATTCTGCATGGGAGTCCGCCGGGTTGTTGATATGGCTGTCGATATGACCTCTAAATCGTCCAAACCAGTATATTCCATCGGCCCGCTTATTCATAACAATCAGACCCTTGAAATGCTGCGTCAGCGAGGTATCCGGATGCTCGACGAAGACAATCCGGCGCCTGAAGGTTCAACGGCCCTTATCAGGGCTCATGGCGTACCGCCTGCAATTCAGAAACACCTTGAAAAAAAGTATCACTTAATTGACGGGACCTGCCCGAAAGTGAAAACCGTTCACAAGGTGATACGGAAATACCGAAACCGTGGATTTTCCATTATTATCACCGGAGATAAAGGTCATGCAGAGGTAACCGGGCTGCTGGGATATGCCGGTGACGCCGGTTACCTTATCCAGACGGTCGACGATATCCGGCTTCTGCCGGATTTTAAAAAAGTCTGCCTTGTATCTCAAACAACCTTTAACAGAAATGACTTTGATGAAATTACACAGAAAATCAGAGAGCGATTTTCACCCGCGGAAATAGTGGTTAAAAAAACGATTTGTGCCGCCACCGACAGGCGCCAGACAGAGACGCGGGAACTTGCCTCGGCTGTGGACGCAATGGTTGTGGTTGGCGGTAAAAACAGCGCCAACACGCTCAGACTTGCAAAAATTTCCCAAGAAAGCGGTACACCGACACAGCATATCGAGACCGAGCAGGAAATCGACTGGGAGCAATTATCTCACTGTAATACCGTAGGAATAACAGCCGGCGCATCAACACCGGGATGGATGATACGGCGGGTGGCCGATCACATCCACTTTCTCGACCGCTCAACACGTAAAACCGTTACCAGCAACATTGCCCGGTTCTTTGAAATTCTGGCAAATATGAATTTTTTCGTTGCCGCGGGCGGGATAGCCATGTACTATGCCTCAAGTATATTCCAGGAATTACCCTTTCATTGGATTGGAGCGGCGCTTGCCTCCCTATACCTCTTGTCAATTTACCTGTGGAACAGCCTCGCCAGCATCGAAAAAAACAAACATCTTGATATCAGCCGCTACCGGTTCTATAATGCCAATAAAACCAGGCTGACCATTCTGGCCGTTACGTGTATTATGATTTTACTGAGTATCAGTTTCCTGCACAGCCCTCCACTCTTTTACCTTCTGCTGGTCCCCACTGCCGCTGGATGTTTCTACCAGTTTACCATCGTTCCCAAGGCTCTGAGAAGAGTAATCCGGTATAGTAATTTAAAGGATATTCCCACTTCCCGCGATCTTTTTGCGGCGCTGGCATGGGCGGCGCTCATCACCGGAATACCTCAGGCAATAAACGGAGTATTTATTGTAACCACCCCAACGATCTCTATCTTCCTCTGGACGTTCCTCCTCGCCTATATCAGATCACTCATCTTTGACCTGCGCGATATTGAGGGAGACAGAATAATGGGCAGAGAGACCCTGATAACCATTATCGGTGAAAAAAAAGTGCGGCGCCTTATCTTTTACGCACTTATGGCCTCATTCGCAATCCTGTGCTGCTTCTTTGTCCTTACTTTTTTCCCCTGCCGGATCAGTAATGCACCGGCATACACATTTCTGCTTCAATTGCCGGTTCTTCTGCATATAGGCATTTTCATGAAATGGCAGCACAAACTGAAAAACCACCTTTCAGCCCTGTTTAATATCCTCGCCGAAGGACAATTTTATATTGCAGGACTCGGCGCCTGGATTGTGGCTCTCGTAAGCGGATAACGCTTCGGCAGTGCTCCATCTGTTGCAGTGTTCCATCCTTTTTTTCAGGGAACCACACTTTATTTACATACTGAATTTTAATATCTTCGTAGCCGGGTGTCTTTGTGGCTAAGAATAATTTGGGCCGGAGCGGATAGACAGAGCTGTTAAATGTAATTTTTATAATATTCTTAATACCTTCAGTTACCTTCAGTTAATGGAGAAATTTTGAACCAATTTTCGTGTTCATACGACTATACAACCAAAGAATCACATACTATTTTTCATATTGAGAACTATACTTTATTATACAAAAACTATACTTACGTTACGCTTTTTCTCACTTTATATTATATTTAATAAGAAACTGATTAATAAGAAACTGACCTTGTATAAACTTGTATAAAAATGAACAAGCCAATGCAGGGGTTGTTTTACCAAAAGTACGATTGTAACTGAAGTTATGAACAATATATTCCAGTGGGGGCCACGTATGCTTACACGACCAAAAATCAGTTGTCTCTCTTTATTGGTTCTTGCCCTTTTCATCCTAGTTAATAACACTCATGCTCAGGTGGATACCACATTTGAGGATTCTCTATGCGCATATACCTGGAACAGCGACTACAATGAATGCCCTGATGTGCTGGACTGTATTTATCCTCTTCAATGGAATGATAAAACTGTTCAGGTTCCCGCAAATATAACACATATTTCCAGAGAAGGGCTGAAACTATGTCTGGATGACCTTGAAATAGGTGGTGAAGCTGATATTATTTATATAATGGATTTATCTTGGAGTATGTATAAAACTAGTAATAATGGTTCTCCAATACAATACCCCGACCCAGGATGGCAAAATGTTGGAGATCCGCATCGTATAAGAGACGACGCACTAGAAGCGGGATTTAATTTTCAACGAACAGATTATCCTCGATCGACAGCTGGGTATATTGGTTTTGGTGCTGATTTAATACCGGATATTGGCTCACCCTGGTCAGGATATTTTACTAATAATCATTTACTTCCTTGTGTAAATGTAGTTTCCGGACAGACTCAACTAGATCAAATGGTTACTGCGTTAAGAAATGACTTAGAAACAGACGGCCAGGGAACAAATTATTACGCCCCTTTAGAAAAAGCTCTTGAATGGATTAATAATTCCTCTATTACACCACATGAAGATAAAGCAATCATATTTATCTCTGATGGTGATATCTCTGTTGGTGATGAACCTGATGATCCTGCGTTTGTTACCCTTCTTAATCAGATAAAAAATGCGGGTGTTAAAATACACGGCATATACCTTGGCCCTTCTCTAAAGGACGATTTGGCTGGAATTGTGGATCCGACAGGAGGTACTTTAACGCTTATCCCACCAACGGCACCGGCAGACTCCCTAGCTTCAGTTATAAAACAAATAATTCAAAATGAGATAGACCCATTCGAACCCGTAGGAATATCTGTCAACAACCTTACAACTGGCAGCAATGCAACTGCTGTTTCATATACAGAAGTTGAAGACACTATTTGGCAAGCTATATTAAATAAACCGGTTGCTCTTAAACCTGATCTTAATGAAATACGCCTGAATTCAAAATTTACAACCCCAAGCGGCAAGGATACTGTACTAACCTTTAAATTTTACATTGATGTTGGAGGCGAACCCTACACCAACGAATGTTACTATTGCTGGTACAGGACCCAACTGAAAGTACTGGTCAATAATGTCCAGATAGATACGCTTACCTGGGAAAACGACGAGTATACTGTGCAGCTTGAATATTACGGCTATGATACTCTCGATCAGGTTGATATTGTCGTAAGAACAACCCGGAAAGGCGATTATGAGGTTATTACCATAACTGACTTTACTTTTGACGGTGAAAAATTTATCTATAGCGCAACCGTGCCTTTTTCTGTACTGACCAGTTCTCAGAACGCCACTTCAAATAATGGCACGACCGAATCCGATTATGAGGATTTGATAACCTTTTCATGGCAGCATCCGGAAGAGGTGTTGGATACTGCCTATACAGAAGTTATCGTCAGTGCACCGCCGAATAAGATTGAAATTCACGACAAGGCCGGTCAGCCAAGTTCTGCGACAAAATACCCGACCGCGCCGGAAGTTGATACTATTACCGCCGGGATACTGGCTGAACTCTATGCAAAAATTTTTGCCAACGACAAATGGCTTGACGATTACGAAAACAATCCTGATCTGTCAAAATTGATTACCTGGGATGTGGTCGATGCATCGACAGGTTTGGCGGATACCTCCATAGGCACATTAACAACAAACAATAATTCACACAACTCATTCTTTCCGATAAAAGCCTACCATACTGTTGATATAACCGCCTATCTTGACGTAAGCGGTCTCGGCACCATAAAAGAAACCATACGCCTGTATATCAAGCCGGGCGAACCGAAAATGCTGGTTATAGAAAATACCAACGATATTACACAGACCCAGAGTCTAAACGATCCTTGTCACTGGAGTCCCATAGAAATATTCGGTAATCAGACCGATATTACCGCATATGCCATTCTCCGGGACTCACTGGGTAACTGGGTGAACCCGGCGGAGCAGGCATTATGGTCTGTTGACGACACCTCGGTTGTAACGGTTGATCCCGGTCCGGACGACGAAGGAAATATCCATAAGGCAACCAGGCCCAGTGGGTTGACTCTGTTGCATGCGGTTCAGTCGCCCCTGCCGGAAGATACCGCTGTTGTCATTACGTATGAATACGACATTGACTCAATTAGAATCGTCCGTGTACACAATGGGGATACTGCAGATGTTACCGATTTAACGATGAACACCAACCAAGACACCACGTTGCATGTCATAGGACGGCGGAACGACTTCAATACGTGGATTCCGGTATCAGGGAAATGGGGTATTGATCCCTTTGCCACGGAACAGAACCCACCGGCGGCGGCAAACAGATGGTTCTTTTCACCCTCGCGTCCCGACACCGGCGTCATCTTTGCCGAATTCGCCGGGAATCATGATACGGTTAACTACTTTTTTACCGTCGGTCCGCCGATAAAAGTCACCTTCGAAATCATTACACCAGATTCCTTACTTATTGCCGGGGAAATCATTGAAGGGGTGGTATCCGTCATGAATGAAGACGGCCTCGTACCGGGAATATGGAAATATCCGAAAACCGGAAATGATCCCGGTGGTGACAATAAAGCAAAATATACCGATATTCTTGATAACGGTTTTGATGACCCGGTTAACCCGATTGATGACAAATGGGAACCGTTTGCACAAACAGAGGAGGACTCTGTTAATTTTAACAATAAGGAATTGAGTATAGTACAATGGTTTAACGAGGGTATAGACACCATTGACTTTGTCCTTTACTATGCCCCGATAGATGAAAGTCCCCATAAATTTACGGTCTATCTGGACGCATTGTCTGCTCAAACGGATCCGTTTGTCCTCAAACCGGGTCCTCTGGATACCATTGTATTGAAACCGGACACACTGCCAGATTTAACCACGGATGACGTTTCGTTTATTGTTACTGCAACGGGCTATGATAAATTCGGCAACAAACTGCCCAACGAGATTTTCTCCTGGAGTAACGACTCGTCACTTGTCGATTTCAATATCAATGCCCTATCAACACAGATATATATCGATCCGTCAAAAGCAAAAATAACCCAGCAGGGATATATCCACGTTAAAGGTACCAGTGACTCTACGGTAACCAATAAACTGTATCTGAAAATATTCGGTCCTTTACCGACTATTTCGCTGGCGTTAACCCGGGATATCACCGGAAACGGATTTCTTGATGCTATAGAATTAAGCTTCAACAAGGCGGTTAATATTCCGCCGGACTATGATCCGAGCCATATTATCGTTGAAAAGGAAAAGAATGGAAATATCTATTTTAGGGTTGACAGTCTGGTCCTGGCGGATAATACCGGTAAAAAGCTGATGCTCTACCTTAATGAAGATAATAAAAATATGTCTGATGATGAGCCAGAAACCGCATGGAAACCATACCTGACCATTGATGATCTGGACAGTATAAAACCTGTAAACCAACTGCAGTGTGAGGATGGTGCTGCGCCGGTCATATGGGATGTTTTTAAACATGTGAATGATATCAACGATCAAACGAAAGATGTGGTAACCGTCACCCTGAGTGAAAATTTTTATAATGTAAATGGGGCTAAATTCCTGACAGTCGGACCCAAACCGCCGGATGTGCTTTATGTGTACGAATACAACAGCACCACCGGTGATACAGTAAAGATTGACAGCATTCTGGTGGGTATTGAACAATTTGACGACCAGGATAAAGATTATACGGTGTTTAAAATGACCAACGGAAAGAATCTCCATGCCAACCACTTCATGAATCTGGAGCATCTGGTGGGGTATACAGCCGATAAGGACGGTAATGTCCCCAATGAAAACAACCAGAAAGTGCGGGTGCGGATAACCGGGGATATTGGTAACATTCAGATCGGACCTAATCCACTCATTCCAAACATAGTCTTTTTCAATAAACACAAGGATGATCCGCTTATCTATATCCCGAATGAAGAATTGTTTAATATTATTAAAACCAACGGTGGGGTCATGATTACTATTCCTCTTAAAGGAATTGTAAGTGCAGAAATGTCTATGATCGTATTTGACGCCGTAGGTAATTTGGTATATTCCAATAAAAGTGATGATAACATTCTTGACGATAACGAGGTGCCGGACCATCTGGTACAGGTACTCAAAGATGGGGTTGAAACCGTGCAATTCCCGCTTTATTGGCATGGTATTACTTCTAAGGGAATGAAATCGGCGCCGGGACTCTATAAAATTATAATATTTGCCAATGTAACAACTACCTCCGGGGATGAGAAAACGCTCAAAGAGCCGGTCACTGCAGCGGTCGGAAGGTAACGGCAGCGGATCACCTCTGCAAGAATACAAAAAGGGAGAATCGCTTTACGCGCACTCCCTTTTTCTATATTTGTTAAGTTGAATACTACAATATCGTGGTCCTGTTCCTGCCGCTCTCCTTGGATGTATAGAGAGCACGATCCACCCGATCAATAAACGTTTCAGGCGACTCTCCCTCCTTAAATTCAGTAATGCCGACACTTATGGTAACCGACAAGCCGCGAACCGCCCGATTCATCGCCACCTTCTCCCTAAGCCGTTCAGCCAGATAAAGGGAATTCCGGGCTGATGTTTCCGTGCATATAATACAGAACTCTTCACCACCGTAACGATATGCCCGATCTGTACTCCGCATCACGCCTTTAACGGTTCTTGATACCATCTTGAGAATCTCATCACCAACCGGATGACCGTAGGTATCGTTAAACCTTTTAAAATGGTCTATATCAAACATGATACAGGAAAAGGGATGCTGATACCGTTTCATACGATCGATTTCGGATCGGACATTCTCCTGGAACATGCGATGGTTCCATAAACCGGTAAGGCTGTCATGTGAAGCAAGCTCCTCCTGCCGCCGGAAATAGGAAGCCCGTTCAAGGGTAATTGATGTCTGTGTCGCCACAAGCCCTAAAAGATTCTGCTGTGTCGAATTATATACCTCGTTATAGGGACCTACGGCAATAATGCTGCCCTTCAACAGACCGCAAACGCTTAACCCGACCATACAGAGTGAACGCACATCCTGCTGCGGCCAGGCCCACCTGCGATCCCGGTGAATATTCTTGATAAGAGCAGTACCGGCCGGAAACGCACCGAAAAGATTACGAAGATAAATGGCGCTCGACTGTGGATTCCCTCCAAGATAAAACTGATCCGGCCAGGAATAGGCCACCTTCACGTCATCATCCAGACGAACCGCTATAATACAGGCTTTACAGGAGAAAAGCTTCGGAACCTGCAAACAGACTTTCTTCAGTATCTCACCCTCCCCAAGCGTATTCTCCAGTAATCGCGCTATAGTAAAACTCGCTTCCAGACCCCTGAGTGTCTCTCTATTCTTCTGAAACAGTTGCATCCGCTCCAGGCTCACGCAGAGCAAGGGCAGGACTGTAGCAAATACTTTTTTCCCCAACTCCTGTGAAGCGCCATCAATGTTGGCAAGACGGATAACACCGGTATCTTCACCGAAGAGAACAAGCGGAGCACATAATATGTTGTACTCACGGGGATCCTGATTAAGCGGGATATAATCCGGCTTCTTACCCACATCGGGAATCCAGATACTCCCCCTTTTGTACAGGCACTCCCCCATCAGACTGCCCAGCCGGGGAATTGCCGACATAAGCTGCGGTTTGTATCCCTTGCCGTACCGGTATTCAAAGATATCCTTCTCGTCGTTCAGCCAGAACACCCCGTAGTACCGCACCTTCAAATACTCGGAAAGAACATCCATGGTCCGCCTGAACAAATCGTTAAAATTCCCGGCGGAGGCAAAAACGGTCGAGAGCTCCTGGTATATCTGCCGCTCCGTCTTGCACGCATTCAATGTCTGAAGCTCATTCTTATAGGTCTCAACCGTACCCTTTAACCGATCGACCTTCCGCTCAAGCTTCGCTATCACACCATCGTTGTTACTCTTTTTTTTCTTTCTAAGCATAGTAAGTCTTTTGTTTTAAAGGGATTGTAACCGGTATTAAGATTATTGTACTTTAATGATCCGGATTTAACAACAGGATAAATAATATTTATTAAAAGGAAGCCTCTCACGAAATACATTTAAAATTATCATCACTATACCAGATGTGTCCAAATGATTTTAGCTGATATACAATTACTTCCCGTTATTCCCCGGCAGCATACTCAATCAGCAAAACAACAACTATTTTATATATGGTATGCGTATCGGTAAAAGCAAGAACTGACGCTATAAAAACGAACACCATGAAATTCAAACTCATATCAGAGTATACCCCGAAAGGCGATCAGGGTTCAGCAATCGCGGAGCTCATAGAGGGTATTAACCGCGACAGCAAGCATCAGACCCTCCTGGGAGTCACCGGCTCAGGAAAAACATTCACTATGGCAAACGTTATTGAACGGGTGCAGCTCCCCACCCTGGTTATTTCTCATAATAAAACCCTCGCCGCGCAATTATACGACGAGTTCAGGGAGTTCTTTCCGGAAAATGCCGTGGAATATTTCGTCAGCTTTTATGACTATTATCAGCCGGAAGCCTATATCCCCGCCACCGACACCTACATTGAAAAATCCTCCGAAATCAATGATGAAATCGACCGCCTACGCCTCAAGGCAACGAGCTCTCTTATGTCAAGGCGCGACGTCATTATCGTCGCAAGCGTATCATGCATTTACAACATCGGCTCACCCGAATCATATGCCGAGTCCAGTTTCTCACTTGCCGAGGGTGACTCTTTACTACGGGACTCTATTTTCAGGAAACTAATCACTATGCATTACTCGCGTAACGATCAGATGTTCGAGCGGGGAACCTTCCGCGTACGCGGCGACAGCATTGAGCTCTTCCCGGCTTACGATACCACGGCAATCCGCATCGAAACCTTTGGTGATACCATAGAGCGTATTACCAGAATACACCCGATAACCGGTAAAAATATCGCCCCCGTGCACAGCATCACCATCTTTCCGGCAAAACACTTTGTCTCAACTAAAGTAAGTATGGAGCAGGCAACGGCTCAGATAAGAAAGGAACTGGATCAGCAGCTCGCGAAATTTGACGCTGAGGGAAAAGTGGTTGAGGCCCATCGACTTAAGCAACGCACCTTGTATGACATCGAAATGCTTAACGAAATAGGGTATGTCAACGGTATCGAGAACTATTCAAGAATATTCGACGGCCGCGCGCCCGGCAGCCGCCCCTATTCTCTCATCGATTTCTTTAAAAAACCGTTCCTTATAATCATCGACGAATCACACGTTTCACTCCCGCAGATACGGGGTATGTATAACGGTGATACCGCAAGAAAAACAACCCTGGTCGAACATGGATTCAGGATACCCAGCACCCTTGACAATCGACCCCTGAAATTCGACGAATTTGAAAATCTGGAGGATTTTGTCATTTACTCATCCGCCACACCGGGTGACTACGAACTTGAAAAATGTGAGGGTGTAATAGTAGAGCAGATCATCCGCCCCACCGGCCTGGTGGATCCACCCATTGAAATTAGAAGCGCGGAAAATCAGGTAGATGATCTTATTGAGACCCTCCGCATTGTCGTCGAAAAAAAGGAGAGAGCACTGGTTGCCACGCTTACTAAAAAAATGGCTGAAGACCTGACTGAATACCTCGAATCACTCGATTTCAGGGTGCGCTACCTACATTCAGAGATAGATACACTGGAGCGGCCTGAAATCCTAAGAGAGCTTCGTGAAGGAGTGTTTGACATTCTTATTGGCATAAACCTCCTCAGAGAAGGACTCGACCTCCCGGAGGTCTCTCTGGTGGCAATTCTCGATGCTGATCGTGAAGGTTTCCTGCGTTCTTCCCGCTCTCTTATCCAGATAGCGGGAAGGGCTGCCAGGAATATTAACGGAAAAATTATCCTCTATGCCGACACTCTGACCCCATCAATAAAAAAGTCTCTTGAAGAGTCTTCACGAAGAAGAAATAAGCAATTGGCTCATAATAAGAAATACGGGATTGTACCCGAAACAGTAGTTCGAAAAATTGCTGAACCGATCATTCCTTACGAAAAGCCGGCTCCTTCTGAAATCCTGGCTACTGCAGAACCTAAATCTCCTTATCTGGACGAATGTAAAAAAAGAATTACCAGAGACGCCGACATTAATGTTATAATTAACCGGATGGAAAAAGAGATGAAGAAGGCCGCTCGAAATCTTGAGTTTGAAAAAGCGGCACGACTGAGGGACACCATTGCAGAACTGCGGGGCAATCACCGATGAAACTGGACCTTGCACGGGATAAACTAAAAACCGGTAATTCAAACGAGATTATCTCAGCATTGCATATTATGGAAAAAAAAGGCACTCTCAGCGATCTACCGACTATAATGCCCCTGACAAAACACGATAAGGCAATTATTCAGAAAACTGCATCAAACACGGTTTGTAATATTATCCGCGAAAAGCTGGTTACCAACTTCAATGATTTGGAGCCGGAACTCCGTAAGAAGCTCGGCACCCTAATAAGCAACCTCAACCCGTCAATCGTGACCGAAATCAGTAAAGACATCTATAGTGAAGATAACGAACGAAGGTTACGGTCCGTGCAGACATTGGGGCTGCTTAAAAAAAACCCCCAGATTCGCACAATTCTTGCCAAACTGGTTACTGACAGAGACGAAAAAATACGCGCCACAGCCGTTAACCTGCTGGGGAAAATAGTCGGTCCGCATGATCAGGAGATTATTTTATCACTTCTGAACGATAAAGATAAGCGGGTTCGGGCCAATACGGTTGAATCCCTTGAAAGCCTGGGAAATAAAAGA